>Ga0099797_101722_pt1 | contig 10876 bp, 16 predicted proteins | sample Uncmet_Sort48C_1_FD_89871 | JGI IMG/M metagenome (GOLD analysis project Ga0099797, IMG submission 89871) | Marine eukaryotic communities from CALCOFI LINE 67, Pacific Ocean - C012_Sort48C_1 | ecosystem: Environmental > Aquatic > Marine > Oceanic | place: Pacific Ocean: Monterey Bay | collected... | reverse complement strand
CGGCTGACGGACTGATCAGCTGAAGCTCGCTTTATCAGCTGATCGACTCAAGCCCAGCCACTAAGTTGTCGGTTGATCGGCTGATTCGCCGATCAGCCGATCGGCCGTAAACTCATTGGCTGGGGTTCAGGCCATCAGCCAATCAGCTGATAAAGCGGGCTTCAGCTGATCAGTCAGTCAGCCGATAAATCGAGCATCAGCCGATTAGCCGATCAGCCAACAAAGCGAGCATCAGCCGATCAGCCAATCAGCCGATAAATTTATTGGCTTGGCTTCAGCCGATCAGCCGATCAGCTGATAAGTATATCGGCTGATCGGTTGAAGCCCAAATTTCTGGAACAGCCCAGGACCTGCAATGGAAAATATGGCCCTAGCGCATGACCATAAACAAGTTGTTGTTCTTAATGTAAGGTTTGAGATTAAATGGAGGACGGACCGCTAGCGTGTAGACAGAAGGGTTTGGAGGATTGGGATGATTAAGACAATTCCGAGGATTGGGAGGATTGTAATAATTGGGAAGATTGGGAGGATTGGGAAGATTGGGAGGATTGGGAAGATCATCGGAAGGATTGGAAGGATTATGGGGATTGAGAAGATTGAGAAGATTGTGATGGTTTGGAAGATTTGGGGATTGGGAGGATTGGGAAGATTGGATTTGCGGGAATTGTAAAATTGGAAGGATGTGATGGACAAAAATGCAGATTCATTGGAAATATGTATGATAATAATCTAATTGGGGATGACGACTGATGTCAAACTCATTGATATTTCATTATAGGTGTCAAGAAACGGATTTGTAGTAATTTACGCGAACTCCCAAATGTTAATATTTCAAATGAAATGTGCGAAACATGACAATTGGTAGAATACCATCAATTTCAGGCATGACGTTTGCATTTATTTACCTACATATGGCAAACTGAAAAGGGGAGACATAATAATTGTGTAATGTTGAAAAACAAGACAGACATTAATGGATTAAGAGACTCAAAGCTGCGACCCAATCGATGCTGGAGGCATCTGTTTAGAGAACAATGCTGTCAGCGCAATTTCATAAATGAAGCAAAAACATACGCCAACCTGTTGAGAAGTTGGATGGTCTCTCCGCTCTTCCGCCACAAATCTCTTGGAACTCCTTCAAAAAGCAGTTTGATCTAAGCGATCGCAACCCAGCTCCTCCTGAATTCCTGCCCTACTCCAGGTAACATGAGGCGTACACAGCCACAGGAGTGACAGGACACCAACGATTCATGAACCGGCTGAGCAATGACCAGGGATCGAATTCGACTTATCACCATAGGAGACAGCACATCCTCGTGTGGACCCAGCTCAAAGTCATGACTGGACGGGATAAAGCCCTCTGCTGCGCAGGCACATGAAGGTCTCACATGGCATCCAAGAACCTCCAAGATCATTTCGGGAAGACTTGAACGATGCAGCTTCGGCTGCTGGAACGGAGCCACCAAGACTCCAAAGAGGGGTCGCCCTTGCCTTCCGCTGTCCCCTGCTCGTCGCCTTCGAAGGTTTTATGAGCGCCCTGGGCCCGCGACTCCTGCGGGCTTCACTTGCACCACTCGGCGCTTCGCCTTTGGTAGACCTTTAAACAACAAGTATCATTTTTCAGATATTTGAAATGCCGATTAATCCCGGCAAACTTTTCTGATCCGTTGAGCACCAATTTGAGGAAGAGCTGACGCGTTAGCATAGTTGCATTAACTTTCCAGGCGCAGGGCGCAATATCAAAATTGGACCCGCGCTGGAAATCATAGCCTGCATTTCGTGTGAACCTCGTAATCCATCCGATCCACCTTTCAATCGTCCAAATCATCCTGATAATCCTAAAATCATCCTTCTTGCTTTAAAGGCCGACTCACTGGGCGTGACTTCAGGGTCATCTCCCAAAGGTACAAGTTGGGCAAATGGCCGTCCTCCCCTCGCACTGCGAGCCTGTAGCACGGCGCTTCTTCGGGGCGCCCTTTGGCGCTGAAAAGAATTCCTTGCAGGTGACAACAGCGGACGGCTTGCCCTGAGACTTCAGCTCGCGACCAAAGTTGATTGTCGACTGTGAAACTCAGATATCGCCACAAGATCCAAATTTTATGCATCTCCGAAAAGGGGTAGTAGACGCGCGATGGCCGTGCAGCATGCACGATGCCCCGTCGGCCAGAGCAAATCTCCAAAAACGCCCAGGGGTCGGAGCATGCAGAAGCACAGCCCGTCCAGCAGCCAGAGTTTTTGGCATTGATGTGATGTCAAAGCAGAAGGACGGAAAGACATGAAAACCGAGCCCTGTCACGGCAAAAGACTATCATAACACACAGCCATCATGCGGCGTCAGGGAGAGGCCCTGGTAGGACGCCAGAAACATCACGGGCATCCATGTGTCTTCATCGTGGCGCGGCCTAGCAAGGCCCAGTAGGCCAACTGGCTGGTGGTGCGAACCTCCTCGCCTGCCGAACGCGGCAGTCAGGCACGCATCCCCTGCCAGCCTGGTAGATCGGCCCTCATCAGCGACGCTGCCACAGCCATGGCCACTCGACGAGATCCTCTGACACGATCCTCACAGAAGGGACATAGACAATTGATTCTCCCCCCATGGGTTCCTCATGAAGCACTTCATAACTAACGGGGAGAGGCATCCATTGCGCCTAATAAATAAATACAGATTGACTTACTGGCACGTGAGTTATGACGAAATGTTCCTCTGGCTGCAGGGAGGCTCAAATAATGGACGCAGATACACGTATTCCCGATGGAATCTCAATAGTTCAACCAGAACGTCAGCCGGTCGTGATAGGAGTAGTTCGCCCATCGTGATAGGAGCAGTTCGCCCACCAGTCCTCACACCCCAGAGGGCATCGTTCGGAATGTGTGTAAACATGAGATTTGCTGTGATCCACTTCGACGACAACCTTGGCAAGTTCTTCAACGCGAGCATGTCGAACTGGCGCGGCCTCGCCAACTGGCACAACAACTGACAAATCATCGTTAAAACTGAGCAAACCAGCAAACCTGAGGTTCCCCTCACGGGGTGGGGCGTGCGCAAGGATGGAGCTGATGCGATTTCTGTTCTCCGAAATAGGGAGGGCGAGAGCAAAAAGAGAAGGAGCCAGGGGATCTCCTACAGAGACACAGAGACACAGAGACACAGAGACACAGAGACACAGAGACACAGAGACACAGACCAGACAGAGAGCCAGAGAGACAGACAGAGAGCCAGAGAGACAGACAGACAGACAGACAGACAGACACACAGACAAACACACAGACAGACACAGAGACAGACACAGAGACAGAGACAGAGACTGAGACTGAGACTGAGACAGAGACAGAGACAGAGACAGAGATAGAGACAGACGGACAGACAGACAGACAGACAGACAGACAGACGGACAGACAGACAGACAGACGGGCAGACAGACAGACGGACAGACGGACAGACGGGCAGACAGACAGACGGACAGACGGACAGACAAACAGGCGGGCGGGCGGGCGGGCAGGCGGGCAAGCGGGCAAGCAGGCGAGCTGGCAGGCAGGCAGGCGGGTAGGCAGGCAGTCACACAGGCACGCAGGCACACCGGCACGCAGGCAGGCAGGCAGGCAGTCCGGCTGGCAGGCGGGCAGGAGGGTGGATGGACGGGCGGGCAGGCGGGGCGAGCGGGCACGGACACAGACACAGACACATGGTCATGGTCATGGTGTCATCCGGTGTCGAAGCAGCCGGGCTGTAACCCTGGGCGAGGGAACTCGGGCCGAAGGCAAACGGTAAGCACCCGCTAACACCGTGAGGGCACGCCAGAAGTCTGGGCACGCCCAAAACGGCCGAAAAGCAAGCACAACACCGAACGCCAAGCAGCAACCAGGAAAGCTCGAGAGGCAACGCCTAAAGAGCAGACCTGGGCGGGGGCGCAGAGCTTATAAAGGCAGCTCTCGTGCTAAGGTGCCGCCCAGTAACGAAAGGCAAGGCGAGAGAGAGAGAGAGCGCATCATCTAACGCGGATGGCCGGACGAAAACATGCACCACCCCGCTATGTACAAGACCTACAAGACACAGCCCACATACATACCGGTACGCTCACACGCACACAACCACAGCGCACAACGCATGCGCACAGTTTGCTTCAGCCAGCAGCAAGGCCTCTGCGTGCAGCGACATCCCAAACAGACAGAATTGAAGTGGGCCGTTGGGACCAAACCAGAACGCCGCAATGGACATCTCACCAACCGGGATTTGAGCAGCTGAACATGAATACACACAGGCAAAGACACACAGACACAGACACAGACACAGACACAGACACGGACACGGACACGGACACGGACACGGACACAGACACACACACACACACACACACACACACACACACACACACACACACACACACACACACACAGTGTGTGTGTAGTGGGCGTTCCTGCGCCGACAGCATATTTGCCCGCGCCTTGCCAGACGATCGCCAATGCGAACGTTAGAGGTAGTTGCATGTTGGCATCGGCGTGAGAGAAAGATGTTCGTCCTCGGAATAGCTTGAACAAAATACTTCCGGAAAAATGCTCGGTCTGAGCACGGACAGCCGAACTCCTCGACTTGGAAACAACTGAATTATCACATGATGGTTCAATGTCGACTTGGGGGTCACGCCACTTACAAATTCTATGGGGTTTGGTAAACCAACCTAACAATATTTGGCAAACGGAATCATTACGTGCCGGTTCAAGGTCAGCATGACAAACATGGCATCTTACGTATCCACCATAATTTGGCCAAACCATACCTCGATGAGAGGATGGTGCTCAGGGACCACGCCAATAAAACAACACAATTTCCTCTGTAGTTCCTAATTTCGTTCGAAAATCAAACTTCTGCTGTAAAGCCTAGCCTTGTGGGAGACAACGGCTGCAACGACTGAAGCCACCGAGAGGTCGGCATGATTTGTGACAATTTTCAAGAACTCACTTACGTGCGCTGACCAAATGATCTTCCCCAAAGCGAAACTTCAGCGGCATCTGGCCTTCAGGAGCCCGCAGCACCGAGCAACAGAAAATGTTTCAGAGACTGTCTGGGACACAATGCCAATGGTAGTTGCCAACTGTTCTCTGGACACCCCGGTTGCGCTGCGGCGCGGGCAACGCAGGTCCAAAACGACAACAGCTGTGCTGTGGACCATTGCTGAAAATGCTCTCGAGCCAGATCAGAAGATTCGTGAAGGTCAGAAGCTACACCCCTCACTTTACATAGGAAATGTTTACACAAGAAATCCACGTCCGAGAAGGCAAATGTGATGTCATGATAATTTTGCAGCCTCTTCTGAACTGGCATTTTTTACATAGAATTGGGGGAAAGGGGTTGTCGAAAAACCGAAGTTAAGTTTTGCTGGGCGTTGTTCGTGCCGTACACGCCACGCTGAATAAAGAAAGGGCCGTTGAATAAAGAAAGAGCCGTGTCAATATTACCCGCAAATCCTGCAGGTGCTGTCCAGGTGCTGTGGATTTTGCTTGGAAATATCTCAGGTGCTGTGGGCACCCTGGAGAAACAAAGCTATCCTTATATTTCCTTAACAGCACCCACAGCACGGTGGAACTTTCGCGAACAAAAGCCACAGCACCTGGGCCTGGAGGATTTGTGGGCAATATTGGCAAGGCTCTCTGTTTACTCGGCGTGGCTTGTGCGGGCTGCACATGGGTGTCGCGAAGGCAGGCACGGAAGGGGCGGTCCACGGCAGGCAGTGCTCTCTGTTTACTTGGCGTACCTTGTGCGCGCTGCAAATGAGCACCACGAAAATATGCCCGCCCTCCCGCTAGCGCCAAAGGCACCGCGGCAGGGCAAACCACGGCAGGGCGAAGGCAGCAAAACGACAACAGCTCGACAGAAGAAGAAACGCGTGGAAAGGACAAATCTGATCTGTTTCTTACATCCCGCTGCAAACCCAGCCGGGGCCCCGCAAAAAAAACAATGCGCCGCCGGCACCCCATCACACAGGGCGGGGCGACCCTGTTTCGTGCATCCCTCTGGAAACCCAGCTAGCGCCCAGCAAAAAACAATGCGCCGTCGGCACGCCATCACACAGGGCGAAGGCGCCAAGACAAGCCATCCGCACGGAGCGGGTGGCCATACGGACGACCGTACATGCGCATGGCCGTACGGACGGCCACACACATGGCCGTACGCACAACCACACGGACGACCGTGGAGATGGTTGTTCGGATGGCCATACGGACGGTCCTGTGGGCGGCCATGCTGTGCAAATGGCCGCACGGAGGACCATATATCATGGACAGCTGTGTATGGACAGCCGCCCGTGCGAACAGACGGCCATAACGCACCGCAAGACAACGCCCTGCGCATTCCGTCGCGGACGGCGCTGCCCATCACGCCGCGGCCAACTTTCGCAGACCCAGTCGCAAGAACACGCCACGTGCATTCGTGCATTCCACGTCCCGCAGAACTTAACTTCAGACTACCCCCTCACCCCCGTACAAAGTTCAAATCCGAGAAGGCAAATGCGACGTCATGAACATTTCGCAGCCTCTTCCGAACTGACGTTTTTAACATTTAATTGCGGGAAAAGGGTTGTCCGAAAACTCAAGTTGAGATTCGCTGGGCGTTGTACACACCATTACAAGAATAAGACATTTATTGATAAGAAATCACGACTCTGGATTTTCGATGTCGTATCCCCAAACCCTGGACCCTCAGATCTCAATTTCTTATTTTCGAAACCATAATGGCTGGATTTCCTCACTGAACAGTTACCCTGGCTGCCAATATTCTTAAGTTCAGACCCTGAACGCTGAGACATTTCTTTAAGAAATCTAGACTCTGAAGAACAAATGTGAAATTATTATTCCTCTAATGGGGTCCAGGACGACTTACTCAGGCAATTAACAAGTCGCGCGCCATAATGCACTGAACCCTCGGGGCCATCTCTGAAAATGCTCTTCAACCCGATCAGAAGCTTCATGAAGGTCAGAGGCCGCTCCTGAACTCTGGCCGTTGGCAAGAGCATCCGGTCGGCGCCTCCACTCCTCAGCACTTTTTTGTCCTGGCGGCATGGAGCGTCCCGAACAAGTTCCTTGCCTTTTCCAAGGATCCCGCCCGAAGCAAGCGCAGGGCTCGATCGGAGCAAAACCAAATAAGTCAGACCCATCGCGGCGATGCAGCTCCATGCTCCCCCGACAACTTTGAGCCTGTGTGGCGTCGGCGTGCCCCGCATCTCCTCCGCCATGCCCAACACAGTTTCCACTAGCGAGTTTGGATTTTGGAGGTCCATTTTGAAAAAATATAGTCAATTCGGGACCCTCTCCGACCCTCTCGGGTGAACCTAGCGGTTGTCCTGAAGCCCCCCGACGTCCTTGACTGGCTCCACCCCGCCAACCCCCCAAAGAAAAGGCTCCGCCGGTTGAGGAGGGAGGCCTATAGCGCCCCCCCCTCCGAAAACCGCCATCCTGCGGCCTCTTGGAGAGCACCGCCCCAGAACCCCAACAGGCAACTGTTGTCCCCCAGGCAATCGTTCGTTCGTGCGTTCGTTCGTGCGTTCGTTCGTCCTTCGCGCTGGCCGCAGGCGTCTTACGTCTAGTGGCGGCGCCCATGGCAGATCGGTGGGCGAGCTTCTCACTCCTCAAAGCCAAAGCTGCGGAAGATTAGTCAAGAGACGGAGGAGGCGCTCCCACGCATCTCCCGCAAATTTCCCTGCGGCTGTGCGGAGCAACTCCGCAGCGCCTGTTGGGGACGAGTCATTGCACGACGTACATAAGAATGGGAGGTGAAACTTTCTGATAAAATGGGTGACATTTGGAAACATAGATTCCGATTCGGAAACATAGTCGAACATTGAACATTTGCCTCAGAATGAGTCAGATCATGATGAGCTACAAAGCTCTCATGACACCGCTGGAGCGCCAACAGACCCTGCCAAGTTCAATGGCGAGGTCGACAATGCTCGAAACCGGCCACAATGGGCCCAAACGAGCCATAATGCGCCTCAACGATTCCAGAAAATATGCTTACCAAAATCCGATGTTTACTCAAGGTCTCCGCCCATTACTTACTGATGTACTGTTTGCTGCCTACCTCACGAAGCACGCAGAGACCCCACGCGCCAAGATCGCTCGAAGGCTCTGGCTGAGACTCCGCCGCATGGAGTCAGGGGCGCGAGAGGCGCACATCGGACTGAATCAGCGATGGGATCTCCTTTTGGCCGATGGAGGCTCCTTCGAGCCCGCTTCGGGGAAGCCGGTTCAATCGATTCGGGGAGAAGGCTGATTCGGGCTGAACTCAACGCGTCGATTTACTGCCTCGGCCCGCGGTAAGGTTTCGGGCCCTCCAGGCGCGGAGAGCCTCACAGGCGGGGTTCCAGCGAGGGGGCGAACCCGCACAAAGAGCCGCAAATGGCATTTGGGGCTGCCGCTAAGCCCAGCAGGCCCAATGCAGGGAGAGCCAGATTCTCAGAATCCGGAATCGAAGTCAGCTGAACAATGCACAACTCTCGGCCGGCGTTGACATGATATATTGATTGCGAAATTAATGCACGATACTTAGACAGAGATACAGCTTCCCCATGCGCACAGCTGCAGAGGTCCAACATTAGTAATCCCGGCGGTCGTAAACAAAACCCATCTGCGCCGATAAGCCCCCCAAGGAGGAGCAGAAAACAAAGACATGTGCTCTTGGCGGGTAAAAAAATGCGCTGCATGTTTGCAGATTGCAAAGGCCGCTAACGCCTTCCGGCTGACAGCGTTCAGTAGTCTGTTTCGGACAACTGGACTCCACCATGCGATTTTCGGCCAGAAGCCTTGCAAGAGTGTCTACAGGTTGGTAATATGATAGGAAACCTTTTGATAAGAAACGTCGGGTCTCAAACGGAGATTTCTAAGCCTGGAAATTGAGACCCTCAGACTCCCGAAAGTAGTGTTTTGCATCGTGGATTTGCCCTTTGACGTTTTGGGAGGAGTGTGAAATCATGGTGGCTCTTTCGTCAGAAGTGTTTACGATTATGAGACTTTTGCGATGTTTGACTTTTCGGTCGGAAGAAGCCGCAATCCTCATCGCGTGAGGACAGATAAGAAACTCAAGGAGTGGCAGCACCCACTCAAGCTGTGACTTTGGAGGCTTATCAGACTACCGGCCGGTACTGTCCCGGCACGGACAAAAAACGAAACTGTAACTTCCGTTTCGATGAGCAAACCTTTAAATTCCTAAGGGAAAACGCACGGCCCGCCCGTTTCCCTATAAATTTCCTATCGTTTTCTTGCCGGTGCCGGGACAGTACGAACCTCCTCGGAGAGGTTCATCTGCGGCCTCTGCTTGGGCGATGGATCCCGGAGGCTTCGCCCCAGACCCCGGCCGGGCGAAATATGGGGCTGAACACTTTTTATTTTTATTTTTCGGGAGGTCCGCTTGGGCTTGTTATGGCCATTTCTGGACTTTCTCGTTGCCACGGCTGCATTCTACGGGTCTGTGTTATCACGAAAAATGTCCCCGATGTGTCAGGAGACCCATTTTTGTCATTAAAAAAATAAAAAAATCGCCTGGTCAGGAACTTGCTTCTGGACCGGATTCTTTACGACCGCCGTGTACATTCGCAAACCGCCTGAGCCCGGCATCCCAGGCATCCGATGGAAGACTCCTCCGATTGAAATATAATTTTCAGCTTGCAGAGACTAGTTGCAGACCGAGTGAGAAGCGGTCCTAATAGACGGCTGTCTGGACGGCCACCCGGGCGACTGTCTGGGCGACCGTCTGGACGGCCGTCTGGATGGCCATCAGCCGTCCAGACGGCTCTCTGGACGGCCCTCCGGGTGGCCCTCCAGACGGTGGCCCGGACGGCCGTCCAGACGGTCATCCCGGATGGTTGCCCGGACAGTCGCTCGGATGGCCGTTGCCTGATTGCAACGCTCTCCTCCCGAGCTTGGGAAACCCACGTTCTCATCGGGCGCCAGGGGCATGACGAGGGGCAGGCCTCCGTGCACGACCACGAGAGGCCGCCCCAAGGCAGAGACGCCCATGCGACGTCTTTGGACAGGCTGTTAAAGCAGCAAAGATGATTTGAGGAGGATGAGGATGATTTTGCATGGTTGCAATGTAGAGTAGTCGGTAACATCCCAACACTAGGATGATTATATCCCAGCACTGGGATGAAGAGACGATTTCATCCTAACATCCCAACTGTCACCGCGCGCCGGCCGCGGGGCGGCCGGCGCATGATGAGAGAAGACACTGCGCCGGCCGCGGAGGCGCGCGGTGACAGTTGCGATATTAGGATGAAATCGTCTCTTCATCTCAGTGCTGGGATGAAATCGTCCGAGTGTTGGGATGACACCGGCCCAATTATGCTCCTAACATCCGAAGTGCCTTGCGACCATGGATTTTGGGGGGTCCTCATCCTCTCGGAGGGGGTCCTCGAATCCACACGTTTTACAGAAATGGCGCAGCAGATTTGGCCTGATTCGGTGGCGACAGCCTACACTTCATACCGTTCACGGTGAGCCTCCATCCTCCGGCAGCCCTCCCCCCGCCTTTGGCACATACGCAAACTACTCGGTTCATACGCAAACTCACAAGGGAATGCCTTTCATAGCCAATCCATGAGAGTAAGATCATCTACCTGGCACTGTGGAATTCGCCTTGGGCATCTCAAATCTGCCCAGTTCGTGTATGGACCAAGTCAGCTCATTTTTCGCCAACACCACTTCGCGCAGCATGGTTTCGTCTGAGGCCGCGCTCGCCACATATCGGACTGTACTCGACTGCAGAGCTGTAGTCTTGTGCGCACTCTCTTGTTTTTGAACATGGCCCACAGAGGTTCATAGCAGTGCGCCTTGACAAAAATGCTGTGTGCTCCGAGCAGTCCCATATATAGTGTTCTGTGCAATGCTG
>Ga0099797_101721_pt1 | contig 10882 bp, 1 predicted proteins | sample Uncmet_Sort48C_1_FD_89871 | JGI IMG/M metagenome (GOLD analysis project Ga0099797, IMG submission 89871) | Marine eukaryotic communities from CALCOFI LINE 67, Pacific Ocean - C012_Sort48C_1 | ecosystem: Environmental > Aquatic > Marine > Oceanic | place: Pacific Ocean: Monterey Bay | collected... | reverse complement strand
TCAGAAGATTTGAAATGATTTGTACAGGGGTTTGGAAGGTTAGACAATGCAATTTCTTGTTGAAGACCAGGTAACTTATGTGATTCTGCGTGGTCAACGCGATCCAAGGCTTGTCGAAAACGAAGACGTTGATGTTGGAACTCATGGTTGGCCCGTTGGGATTCGTTGCAGCTTGTACCCCATTACCTGAGGCAAAACTGTTGTTCGCCTGTGAAGCTTGGAAATTTGGTCCGCCAACATTGGCACTCCCATGTCGCGGTGCGAAGTTGTTTGTAGTACTCGCTCCAGGAAAATGCGAATCGCGAACGCCACCACTGTGGGCACTCGCGCCCGGTGCGTTTTGCCGTGGAATTGCCAACATCGCGGAGGAACGACGCCCACCTTCAAAAGTTTTCTCTGCCTTGTTGTAGGCTGTCGTCGAATGAAAATAGATTTCCACAAACACATGCGTTGCTGTAATTTGGACCGTAATTTCGCAGTCCTGAGAGACGGCGGGCATCTGACTGTAATCACAGCCATCGCCATATCCGAAGCCATCAGGATCGTGAAATGATGCGTCGCCCCCAGTATAGTGCTCTGGGCTTTGACCCGGACTCTGACTACTGCGGGCAGCACCCGACGCAACTTGTCCTCTTGTCGTGCGATCGAAACTTTGGCTTGCATTCTGATCTTTAGTCTCGTATGCCGATTCGTCACTGCCCATATTGGTGATCGTTTTGCGATTGTATTTTCCTTTGTTACCACTATGGAGATCGTTCTTCGCCTCGTTCATTCTCACTGCGGGCAAACGCTTCATGGACAATATGTGATCAGCGACTTTCGTAGCTTCACCTCTCAAATCACTCCTGTGATTCTGTAGCGATCTACTGCCAAGCATCTGATTTTGTTTTAGTCTATTTGCAGCAGCTTCGGCTGCTGCTCTAGCAATGCCAATACGCCGTTCCCGCTCCAAATACCGTTTTTGCTTCATCAACGTGTCAAACCAAGATGTCAATGTAGGCGTTTGTTGTGTTGCAGAATTAACAGACCGCTTGATTCCAAAATCGTCAGCTCCTTGGTGCTTTACAGGCGCGCCGGTAACATCCGACGGGTCATACTGGAATGACGAGACTGGCAACGCATCCATTAAAGATCGAATGTCAACTCGCTCCAACCAAGTTGGTAAGAGACTACTTCGCTGTCCTCCGTCCAAAAAGTTCTGTGCGCCCATGATGCGTCCGTGAGTAGCAGTGGCGTTGTGAGTACCCACTGGGTTGCCAGCGCCAGCGGCACTATTGTAATTTGAGAGCCTTCGACGAGTCACCATATGATCTGGCGTGTGAAACATTTCTTGCGGTTTTGCTTGCTGTTGCCTGTAGGACGGGCCATATGGTCCGTTTTGGTGTCGTTGGTTTTGAATTCCGCCAAACATGCCACGACCAGCAGACGGGCCTCCACTGAGACCAACGCCCCCGTTTTGCTTCCTGTTCGAACACACATTACTGGCCATGAAACCGTTCAAAAATATTGAAGGAGGCGCGGCGCTAGACATCCCGTTTTGTGAGTCCCAGTTACTCTCTTTCTTGCTGCCATTATCGTTCTCGCTCTCCATGGACATTCGCTCATACCAAGGCACCAGCGCCGGTGGTTGACTGTTCATGGAGTTAAAGAATCCACCGACAGCTGTAGTTGGATCTGCAAAAGTTGAATTTGCATTGTGTTGCTGTGCTGACATCAACATGCTTTGTTGATTGCCACCATGATACCCCGGGTTCATCGTGCTACCACCTGCTGGAAGGTTTCCATCGTTAATATCGCCTCCTAAACCCTGCGGACCGATAATCACGTTTCCATCCTCATCAAACTCGTACTCACCTTGAAGATTGTCCAGCAGGTCATTTTCCATCATTTCTGGTGATCCTTCCAACGAATCTCCACCTTCTCCTGTCAATTTTCCGAAGACTCCATCTTGCGAATCGTGACTTGTTATGAAACCTGTGTTCAACGACGACGGACATGCAAAATTCAACACGAACAGACTGTTTGCTGCGCTCGCTCGATTGTTCTGTGTGTTGAAACTGCTTCCCATAAAGGCTGCACCAGGCATGAAACTACTCATATTGCCACCGCCGACACCGCCAAAACTGGCATTTCCGAACGCATCCAAACTTGGGTGCAAACCGTGTGATTCGCCCATCATCATGCCATTCGAGTTTGTCATGCCGTCACTATTTGGCACCATCGCGGCTGCACTAGCGTTAACGCTTGCACTGAAAAATGCGTAGGGAAACATTGAAAATTCCATATGATCCTCACGTCGCAGATCTCGGAAATGCGAATGCTTCAGGATGCGATGCCTTTCCCGGACGATTTCCCAGTCTATCAACAGTTGTTCTTCTGGAGGGTAAAAATGTTGATGTGATATCTGCTGGTTCACACCGTTGCTGGTGTCGGCGTTTTGCTCTTTCGTTTTGTCAACAGTCGCACTCGCGTTTGCGGCGTTTCTCGTCTGCTCATCTACCATGCTCTCTGCTGCCATTGGCCGACTGAATCGACTGAGCATAGATGGATCCAAAATGTGACGAGGCAGAGTTCCGTTGTCCATATCGGCGAAAAACTTTTCCAACGAAAATAGCCAGAGGTCATCCGTTGTCTGCTTTACTTCACTTTTTTTGTCGCTGACGCTGCCGGTCTCATTCCGCACGAGAAATGTAATCAATTGTTTGTCGAAACTAACCCGAAAGGATTTGATCAATTTGCGTTTGGATTTATATCTTGTGCCAGCGGAACCACGATCGACCTCCGTTCGTGTATTCTGTGAGTTGCCATTGTCGACGTTGTCCTTGTCGATGCTCCTATTCACATCGGATGCCAACTGCAGACAATCCAATGAAATCGCACGCGCAACCATATTTCTGTAAACATAATCTCCGAGTGTAACCCTGGTAAAAGCTACGCCGGTCAAAGACCAAATTAGTATGCTATCGTTCATCAAACCGAAGAGCCATGAACCCTCAGTTTGTATGTCGATGAACTTCTCTGGTTCTCGTTTCGTCGTTCCGGTCGCTGAGATAATAGACATGTTACCACTACCCTGTTGCCATTTCTGCTTCTCCAAATAGAACATGTCATCCTGCAAGTAGAATCTACTTTTAATTTCAACGCCCCGCCAGGAGAGCTTGCAGATCAAACATAGACAATGTTTTATGACGATAATAAACTCGTCTGACTTGTTTGACAGGAGGAATGGCGGGTCATGCGCAAAAATGTTCGGCGTGGAGCTGCTAGCACCTTCATGCGACTTTTCTTTTTCAGGCTGTGCGACGTTCTGTTGCTGACGTTTCTGATCCTGTAACTGGTCGTCTGGGGTTGGGTTCTTACTGGAGTTCAATGATTGATTTCCTCCTGCCGCACCTGCATCAATCAAATGCGATGCTCCCGCTTGATTTAGCAAATAGTGCAGTGGCAGATTATCTAAGTATACAGCGTTATCCAAATTATCTCGCTTGTTCCACTCGAAAAGGTAAGAATCTAGTTTTTCTGGATAGCTTACCATGCCTTCCACGAAACGGCCGTCAATTGTTTTGGAATTGCCAGGACTCGGCACTGCATTCGTCGTTGTCGTGGTGGCTGCTCCTGTTGCTGCTGCAGTTTCTTTCATTTTACAAAACCTCGCAAAAACAAAACTTTGTGAATGGATGCAGTACGTGATCAAACATGGCATTTCTGAATGCAGAATGATTTTTTGTGTCGCGAGATTTGCTTCTCTTTCTTCTGGAATTTGACTCCAGAGATATAATTTCCGTGCGTTGACAGAAGGGAATGGTCGTTTGCTTTTTTTCCGATGTTTTCTTCTGTCATTACCTTCTGTCTCATTCTCCTTCCCGCCTGCTGCGGTGGCACAACTTTCACCTTGAATCCCTGTGTTTTGACTGCTGTCGTTATTATTGTCATCAGGTGTCAATACGCCCAGCAAACCACTAGTATCAGGATTTATTTTGCAAGACTCTGGTGACGATAACGACAAACCAGGGGATGAAAACGAGTCAATACGCGCGCTCGCCCGGAATGCGTTCGAAATAGGATCCTCCTTGACTGTTCCTAGGGTTCTTCCATTAAGACTCTGCACCCTATGAAAATCCACATCTTCTCCGAAATCGTCGCCATCCTCGTCGTCAAGATCCTCCAACAACGCCTGCTCATCGTCGCTGTCCAATGTGGTATCGTATGAGAAACAATCCAGTTCGATATTTTTCAATAAACAATCATGGACCGTACTGTGAATAACGAGCGTAAGTGGTATAAACTTGAAATAGTTTTTGCCGTGCCGATTTCTATTACTATAATTTTCATGACCAATATTTGACGATTGCAATTTACTGCTAGGTCGATTCGAAATGATCCCCCCAAAGTTCCGCGCACTGGTCGCAGATGATGATGCTGTTGCGCTCGCTCTGGTACTGAAATTATTGTTCTTGTTTCCAACATTGCGAAGAAGAGTGGAGGAACAACTCGAGGAACGACTGCCGCCATGATGGGCCACATTGAGTCCACGACTTTTCAATGAACCCTTCACTGGACTCACGCTTAGTGCAGTACCAGTTTTTCCCAGCGGGCCGCTGTTGTAATTCTTGTTATTGGCTTGATGATCTCGGTAGTGACGCTTGTTGAATGCTGACGGAGAATTGCTCGCTGAACTTCGCGTCGCTGATAATTCACTCTCTCGACGTTGAGCAGGTAAATTTCCATTGTTGAGAATTCCGCCTGTTGTCTGGTGATGACTATCCCCAACAAGATCACCTCCAGGTTTAACTGGCGTAGTAATTCTGGAACCTATTCGTGAATGTGGATTTGAATTATCCGAGGATACCGTCGAAGAATTATTTTCAAACAGATTTTTTTTCAAACTATTTTCATTGCTACTTTGTTGTTTCACATGGTCTAGTATGTCACTCGATTTTACCACATGATGGCTTATCTCATGCTTAGCCTTAGTACTATGATGATGTGTAGTCTTCTTTGCTGTGCTCACATCAGAAGAATCCACGGCAATCAAATCAACTTCGGGTGTGGAATTCAAAATACTTTTTTTATCAGAATCCAATAGTGATCCTGTGATTTTATCTTCTGGCGTTGTCGACAATTTGAGATTTTTGTGTTGGTTTCGTGCGAAATATTGTGCTTTTGCTGTGCGAATATCGATGGGATTTTTGCTGCTATCAGAATTAGGATTTTTGCTGTTACTTAATATAGAAGAATTGTTCTTTGCGGTTAATAAATTCACTAACTCAACATGATCCTGTGTTTGGACAACTTTTGCAAGTGCGGCCAGTGATCGATCAAATGACAAAATAGTTTGGTCATATAGGTCTTCATCGATTTTGAATTCCCTCAGACATGCCACTGTGACATTTTTCAAATCCATGGCTCTATTCGATTTTCCACCCGTGGGGAACTTGCCAATGTTGTTCATACTGGAATTGCGCTGACTAGACATTTTTTTATTGTACATTTCACAGACGACCTAAATATATTCTGACACGACCAAATCAACCATGAAACTTCACACAAACTTCAGATAATGACTTTGATGATATAATTGGAATTGCGGAGACTTTTGTGAAACAACTTGGAACTGAATGCACACCAAAACCCGACTTCACCTAAAACAAACACCATAGCCCTCATTCACGATGGACTGCCAAATATACGCGGCCCGCACGCCAAAACTTATAATCTACACGCATTCCATGGAAATTGAATAGAACCAACATTTTCTAAGAAACGATATAAGAGACGTTGCAACACTTCGTACATAAATCACATACCCAATATCCTTCCAAAGAGAGCTCTCAAATCCGAACTGATCGCAACCTATACACCTCCTCATATAAATTGCTACGTTTCAAATTCGACATTAAAACTCTTTTGGTCTAATATTGTATCTATAGCTCCATCTTAGCTACACTAATTGATCATTAGACAAGAACTACCTATCATCTCTGCTCAATGATGCAACAAATATATAGCTTCACCGGATTGCACGTATACATAAAACTGTCGATGTTTTTCGCTTTACATCTATAGAAACAGAATTACTAGTCTAACCTGACTTTGTATTACAACTAATAGGCAAAAAACTTACAAGACACTAGCACTATATATCTTAATTAATAACTCAAACGACGACAAAACAAACAACTTGTAGGCTAGGAAAATTTTGCCGCGCCGTCTTCGCACATTATCCTATAATAGTTTCGCCAAAATTTTACTCCTCTGCTTTAGACCGCCGACAAGTATTGATTGCTTATAAATATTTACACCATCCCATATGCAATCGTCTCCATATACTTGTACTAACTCAGTCTTTATCAAATCACGAACGCATGACGTACCTGAGTTTGTGTAAGATCAGAATGTGGTAACTTTTTGTCAACGTGGGACAGCTAAACTAATAGTAGATTCGAACAAAGTATATATTCAAGCTCATCAATCATATCAAAATCATGCATAAATCAGATCCTATGAAAATCCAGAAAGTCTATACTTAAATGCCACTCCTGCAATATTACAGCATTCCTATCCAGTACATCCCAACTAGATTTTCTATGGATACAATTGCAGATCACCGTCACCATTATGATCGTTATTAGTAATACTGCAAATTTTTTTTCCAGGCTCCGAATTTTTTATCAATAATTTCTCTTCTCCAATTCACTCTTCTATTGATGTTTAACAAAACTTTTCATATCAAATGGTTTATCCAATGGTGCCAAAAATGGAATATCCAATTCTTTGCAAATTGCATTAATCACATCACCCAAATAAATCATTGTAATCGCAACTTCATATGCTAATAATCCCCACAATGCTTCTCGAGTATTCAAAATTCTCCCACTATTCACAATCAACTCCGCAATCTTCCCCTCTGAACCAATCATTTTCTCTCCTTCACTCACATAATAGTTTGGCAATGATGATGTGTTATAATGGATTTCTCCTGCGATATAGATGATAATACCATACAGATATACCGGGATTAATGTTTTTATCAATGTTGGGAATTCCATACCGGTAACAGATGCAACTTGCATTCTGATCGATAGATAGACGCTACATGTTGCGAAAACGATAAATGATAGTAGCCAATTCTCATGAATCACACTCCATTGAGTGGAAGTAGAAAGTCCGTCGATTCGTTTTGAATTGTAAATTGTTCCTATAATCAAGAGAAGCCACCAATGTGGTAACGTAGTTTTTAATGCGGATCTGAGTTTTTCGTTCATTAATACGAATCTTGAAGGTGAAGAAGTTGATTCCTTAGTAGATTTCGCTTTCCTCATTGGCGACGACCCTCCTCTCGTTGGACTTTTTTCTCTTTCGCTACCACTGCTAGCGTTGCTCGACGAATCATCACTAGCGTCTGCGTTTCCATCACTCTTTCGTAAACAATGCAATACAGTTCGAACGAGACAACCTCCACCAATGAACATTGGACATAGAATGAAAATCGCACAGATGAAATCCTTCACGTTCTCAATTTCAATCCCAAAGGTATCGTAATACATTTTCGTCGAAAGTTGGTTTAGAGATAAAGAATATGGCATACTACTGCTGCCAGTGGCGCTAGTACTACCGGCATTTGGAATAGTAGTACTGTTTACATTAGTTGCATTTCCTACATTTGCTTGTGGTTGCGCGACCGGCGCAACAGATGCACTTTCACCAACAATGGCTGAATACAATGGCTGAAACACTTCCAACATATTTCCATTACAATCTTTAATTTTCCATACATTCATTTCTTCATACAGCGGCCAACACATCAACACTGTACCCAATATGAATGCATAATGTGATTCGGTTGCTCCACCGTGTTGCAATATCCCTGTATAACAGTGCTCCCATTGTCCCAAAAAGAATGAAAACATTGTTAGCATTGACAACATGATTGGAACCCATCCTACATTACTACGAATCATATCATCAAAACTATAACCATCTTCATATGGATTTTGCCCCTTTGGAACAGCAACAACTGTCATGTTGATCAATTGGATTGCACACATAATCATCGCCGCAACCGCATCACATGCATGATCGAACAACGCACCTAGTGGGGTGGATTGACCGGTTGCCCGGGCGTGTTTTCCGTCGGCGGCGTCCATCGTTTGATAAACCAAGGTTGTCCAAATAACGTAGAAAATGACAAACACATTCCCATATTGCTGCAACAGTTTTATCAATAGTGAATGCTCTTGTTGAGTTTTGTGATAGTTGTAGTCCATATTGATACTCAAATTCTCCCCAACCAATGGTAATTTGAAACCGAAAACTGTTCCGAGATCGTAATTGCCGAGAGTTCCGTAGCAATATTCGAGATACCAAACTCTAGCAAACAATCCGGTGAAAAAAGCTATGAGTCCGACTAATGTGACCATATTCGGCGACATTCTACGTGGAAGTTTTGATGCGAAGAAAATCCAGAAGGGATTCAGAAATAAATCCAACGGAGTATAACTTCCTGCATGATATTTGTAGTTGACTAGATTTTGGACGCCTTCTTTTGTCATGTACCATGATCGTGCTGGATCTGCTCTGTCAGTGGCTGCTTTGCCTTTCTTTTTCATGGCGGCTTCATGCACAGACGAACTTGCACTACCACCGACAACACTACTTTGTCTTTCTAATGAGGATGAACTGCTACTGCTGGAAGATGATGATGAAACTTTCATCGGACTACTTTTCATAGGACTGCGAGAAGTGGCTTTCATTGGACTAGTTTTCATTGGCGAGGAGCCACCACCACCGGCTCTTTGTCGAAGTCCGTCGGAACCACTTCTGTCGCGGCCCATTGCGGGAGTTTTTGAACGTCCTGACATGATTTTTTTTTACTGTTATAATAATATAAAACTAGGAACTATGCAGAAACTTATTAATGGGTTGGAAATTTTGCCTTACTATAACTTACTAGAGTATAATGTTTTGCTATTACGTTGCAATTTTGACCCCTGTGAATCAATTTTGTGCCGCAATTCTTTTGATTTTGGTGAATGTCAGAGAACAGATGATTCATGATCGACTTTTTTTCCGAAAAATTTTCATCGATGGACACGCATTATAAAGATGACGAACAAACACTCATATTTGAGACAAAACATGCCACTATCCATGCATACTGGAAGACTTATAGTAATCCTCCTGAACTCAGACTCAAACACAATTTGAAATGTACCTGCATATAGATCGATTCAGAAATTATTCATACCCGATGCGAAAACTTGAAATTGTTTTTAAAATCAACCCCCGTACTGACGAAAATTTGTAATACTTTTGCATATACTGTTACATATATCAGAATTAACTACTCAACGGAAAATGCAATAGTTGCTGTTATTATATCGGTATTCCCGACATAACAACATCACAATCGTTACCACCGTTTTTTAGTACCTCCTTCGTCATCATTTATTATACAAATCCTTTGTATCCGCCGAAAAATTGCCAATAACTTCACCTGCTCGAGCTGCCTTAGCAACCTCACCAGGCAAGATGCTCGCACTTGGGCGGGCAATTGGCTCGCCTCTCGCCGTGATACTCGGTCTTCCTAAAGCTAAATCTTGATCAACCAAGGTTTGTCCAGGATTTATGCTCCGACTAATCTCGACGCTACTGCGACTTACCGTTTGTCCAGGATTGATTGATCCTTGAGGCGCTACACCCAGATTCTTCCCAGCTCCCTTCGCCGGCGTAGTTCCACCGCCTTTATTGCCTTTCGCAGGTGTAGTACTGCCTTTGTCGCCTTTCGCCGGCGTTGTTCCACCGCCCTTATTGCCTTTCGCAGGCGTAGTACTGCCTTTATTGCCTCCTTTTGCCGGCGTAGTACTTCCTCCCCCTACTGGCAATCTCGTTTGAATCCCGCCCGCAGAACCTCCACCGATATTCCGAGAACTTGTTTGAATCCCGCTACCCAATCCCCGAGTACCACTGTGGCTGCCCAAACCACCCAAGAAATTCGACCCAGGGGTTGCTGATCCCGGGAATGTCCCACCGCTCGTAGTTGAACCCAAACCCAGAGACGCGCTTGCGGCCGCAAATTCCTTGCTCATGTTGGGCGTTAACAACACACTGCTGCCGGGTGTTCCTGCAGATGGACGTCCACCTTTGGGCGTATTACTCCCTAAACCCTTGCTACCTCGACCACCTGGACTTTTGCTGTTCAAACCTTTGTTTCCTTTCGCTCCTGGACTCGTCGACTTACTTCCGGGCGATGTTGATGGATTTACTGATTTCGCACTGGGAAACATTCTTAAACCCATTACGCCTTGGCTCGCGTCCGCGGCTTGTTCTAAAGTGGAACCCCTGCCACGACGTCTTCCTTTTCCAGCAATGTCCCAGTCTTCGTGTTGCTTGCCTTTGCTCGCTCCTTCATCGCCTAAGGCTGCCTGCTGTTTAGCAGTTTTCGGACTTCCGACATCATCATGCCACTGTTCCCATGCTTTTTGTGACCAAGGGTCCCATTCGTCTCCATTCATATCCTCTTCCAAAAACTTATTCAACGCTTTCTCTGCTGCCTGTGAGCGGCGTCTGGCTGCAGGATCTGCCTCCAGAGCTGCTTTCGTGGCCTGTTCTGCTGCGATTCTCTCTTTGTCTGCTGCCAAGGCCTGTAAACCCATCGTGACCGTGTCTATGCTGTCTGTGTTTCCTTTGTTGTCGGAACTGTCACTGTCGGAATCCTCGACGTCGACGGCAGTTGGACTCGGTTTTGCACCTTTTGCAGGCGTTTTGCCTCCACCTTTTGCAGGAGTTTTGCCCCCACCTTTCGCTGGCGATTTGCCTCCGCCTCCGCCTTTTCCGCCTTTATCACCTTTCCGTGGCGTTGTGTTCGTATCACTTCCACCAG
>Ga0099797_101719_pt1 | contig 10897 bp, 18 predicted proteins | sample Uncmet_Sort48C_1_FD_89871 | JGI IMG/M metagenome (GOLD analysis project Ga0099797, IMG submission 89871) | Marine eukaryotic communities from CALCOFI LINE 67, Pacific Ocean - C012_Sort48C_1 | ecosystem: Environmental > Aquatic > Marine > Oceanic | place: Pacific Ocean: Monterey Bay | collected... | reverse complement strand
GGGAGCACATTCTAGAACATATCTGCAGTGTTCTACGGTAATCGGGAGCGTGGCTCGGAGCATGGACTGGGCAATCCATTTGTGTCTGGCACCATTTCAAAAAAAATCGAAATTTTCAGTGTGCATTCTACGTTGCGTCCAAGAAAGCAATTGCTCTGATTCTGGCATTGCTTTTCTTTTGGCATAAAACCGTTGTGTATCGTGTTTTCTACACACTATCTTTCGCCCAAACGCTTGTAGCGTGATCATGATGACCAACGTGCAATAACCCATGCGTCCGCAAAATCTTTTCAAACTTTGACGAACCTTCACACATGTGACGCTTTGGCGAGCAAATCAGAATGTTCGTTTGCGCATTGCGGCGATTGCTTTTGCCTTTGGAAACAACTGACTTAGAAAATGGATCGCTTTCTGTTTGCAAAATGCATGAAATTCCAAATCTGCTTGGCGCGCTGGAACTCGCCAACGAAGTGTGACCTCCTGCTTCCGCCAACGATGCGTTCAATTGCTTCATGGACGACGCAAGAATTGCTTTGTGTTTGGACATACGTGGATCCTCCCGTATTGCCACATCATGCGCCCAAAAAAAAAGAATTGCTTTGTGTTTGTCGTGACTGTGCGAACCAAATTGCTTCTGCAACGAACGCGACATAGCATCTTCGTTGACCATACGTAATCTTTCCGCAATATGCTATTCTGTCTCAATGCGCAAAATGTGTCTGCTGACTGCATCCGTTTGAACCTCGCAAGACCCTATTAACGGATCTGTCACCTATAACCACATTCACGTCATGCAACTCCGCCATCAGCAGCACCTCCTCTGTGCTAAGTTGATAATTCTCGTTGCCCAAGATATGAACCCATACGTCCCACTGTATGTGTTCGAAATCTTCTTGGGCGCGCGACTTCTCGTTGCGACATGACAACGCATCGCCCCACAATTGTATCAGCTCGTCGTGCAACGCTTTTCCCTCTTCGCAATCATGGTAGCACCACTTCATGTCTTTGAAACCTAACAAAACCAAATTTGAATCCGTTCCTAATAGAACCGATTGCCTTATGGCATCCGTGCATTCTGCGTTCATCATAAAAGCTTCACCTTTACACAGGAAATTGTCAGCTCTGCCAGAGCACAAACGATGCCAGCTGCAGAACTAAGTCTACCACTGAAGGTTTGCATGCTCAAAAAATCGCAATGCCCTTCCTCGCCTGCAATCAGAAAAGTCAAAGCTACTTACACTTGAATTGGATCAAAATTGCTCATCTTTTCATAAACGGGCATTGCTTGCGGTAACAATTTAATCCGAACCAGAAAAGCTATAATGGCGGAAGGCTGTGCAGCGCATCCAAAAAAACCTCCGCGCCTTTGCGCCAAGACGTTTAAATAGATCCGCACGACTTTGTTCTTCTGCGAGCTCCAAAATCAAAATATCTGCCAATTGATACATTTGAGAAAAAATCGCCCACAACGCATCATGCACAACATCTGACATTACGTCTAAAGCGTTATTGCCAATTTGTGCATTAAGCTCCGTACGAAAATGATCGCACAAAGCGGGCTTCACCATGCCTGTCCACAAGCTCGTACGAACCGAAGCCACACGAGGGGAGAGTGACAATTGGAGCTGCCGTTGTGTTCGCTCCAAAATCAAAAATGTCTTGGTACGCTCTCGTACGCCATCAAAAAAGAACTCTTTGGATGATGGATGTGCTGCATTGCCAAAAGCGCATGTAGTCCACAAGCAACATCACCCTTCGTGCGCAAGGCGACGAATTCCAAGTCTTTGTGTACATGTTGCTGCGCGTCACGCGGCAAATCTCCAATGTCTCCTTGATGCGTAACACTACGTCCAATGCTCCAAGCGAATTTCATTTCATTTGTGCAGCACCATTCTGGTGTGACACGAACAACTTCAAGTGGTGAGGCATCGCTGCCAAAATTTGTGCTTTCTGCAAAAGATCTGTCAATGGAAGGCTCACCGCGGACTGGCTGCGAGAGCCAATCGAAACGACTTGAGACCGCACAAGGGACTTCATGGACAAAAGGACACTTCAAAATTGGTGTGGGGCTGGATACCTGCTTCGGCTAGCCAGAAATGCATCAGACCAAGTGCGCTGGCGCACACGTAGAGTAACTAGAACCGAACATTCTCCACGAGCGATTTCTGATCTTTTGATTCTGTGATCCTGTGACCCTGTGGTCTTGTGATTGGTGACCTTGTAATCTATAGGATCCTTTGGTCGTTTGGTTTTGCGATCCTGCATTGACCCTGTGATCCTTGTGATCCTGGATCCCGTCGTGTGGTCTCGGAATGTGGTGTCCTAATATTTCTGGTTTCTGTGATTTTGCGATCCTGTGATCATGTGATTGCAATGATTTTGTGATCCTAAATCATTTGGCCGTTCGGTTTGTGAAGTTCTAACCCTGCAAAGCTAATCTAGGCTAGATCTAGCACTGGGAAATCCTGGCAAACCAAATCTAGGCTAGTCTAGAATAGTCTATAAGCTAGTCTAGGCTAGCCCTAGCGACGGGAGAGCCTGGCAAACCTAATCTAGGCTAGTCCGAGACAAGGCTAGGCTGGGCTGGCCCAGGCTGGTCCAGGCGACAGAAAATTAAGTGTATCCAAACGAAATAAAAACCCTTACCGGTGGTACAAGCATTGCTTGGGGTAAAACGCTCATATGGAAAACCCGCGCGTATTTTCGTAAGCTAGTCTAGGGCTACTAGGCTAGTCCCGACAGCAGTCCCACGCATGGTTGCAAATAAGAATAGACATGTTGAATCATTCGCGGGACTAATGAAAACGGGCGTGGTCGGATACATGAATTGTCTGGCTGCTTAACTGTCTGGCTGGCTGGCTGGCTGGATACCTGGCTGGCTGGATGGCTGACAGACTGGCTGGCTGGCTAGCTGGATAACTGGCTGGCTGGATGGCTGACAGACCTGCTGGCAGGCTGGCTGGCGGGCTGGCCGGCTATCTGGCGGGCTGGCTGCTTAACTGTCTGGCTGGCTGGGTGGCCAGCTGGCTGGCTGGATAAATGGCTGGCTGGATGGCTGACGGACCTGGCTGGCTGGCTGGTTGGCTGGCTGGCTGGATAGCTGGCTGACTGACCAGCCAAAGGTAGAAAGCTAATCTCCACGAGGCTCCCCGGGGCAATCTTTGGAGCCAACTTTGGAGCCAAATTCCTAAGCACGGGGCCATACGGAAGGGACTGCAACAGCACAAGTCCATTCAGATTTTTGCCACACAGCTCCACGGGGGAGGACCTGCATCAAAGTGTGCAACAAGTTTGGCTCCAAAGTTCGTTCCAGATTTGGCCCTTATGAAGGATTTCCTCAGTATAAGGCCCCAACTGGCCCCGAGGGAGCCAATTTTCGAACCAAACATTGAGCCAAACTTCATGCACAAAAGTAATGCGCGTGGGGTTGATGCGCCTCCAGGAATTGATTTCGAGTTTGGTTTTCACCATCACGCAAAACAGATCGCAAACGTTCAGGAAGTTCCACGGCAGAACTGGAGGAAGCCTTCAACAAATGTGAATCGAAACTGGCAGAATGAGAACCCTGGTTGATGGGATGTCTTTTTGATTTAGAATGCAATTGTCGAGCAATTTCTCTACAGCAGCTAGAGCATCGCGACCACTATGATCCTGAAGCTCATTTTGAGGCTTGCACAAAACACCAAGCGTCCTGCTTCAGAACGCTGGTGCGTGCATTTTGTGATGATTCGTTAAATGCTGTGTTAAGAACATCAGGCCCACCGATGTGGACGCCAGTCGTGACCGGAACCAATCGAAGAGCTGGCTCGTGGAGGGATCCAACAACACGTTGCTTCCATCTTTGGTCAAGAAGGTAGTGCCGCTGCATCGAGGGCAGGTGCTCATAGCCCATTTTATGCCGATTACGTCTGAGCAGAAGGAGGTGAGATTCAAGCCCAGCTTCGCAGGGATCAGGAAGTTCGCGCGGAGAGGGAGCGGGCTGCACGTGCTCGCGAAGCCGCTCGTGGGCAGCTAGGAGACGTCACAGGGATTTCCCGAGTGCTATTGAGCATCATGGGCATGAGGGGCGTATATAGACGATGGGGACGATGAGCTTTCTGCGACCAAGAAGCAGCGCAAAGCAGCTGATCGCGTTTTGCGATCGCTGATGCTGGCTCAAAGTGCAGCAGCGTCAAGCGCTGGGGTTGAGATCAATTCCGATTCGGACTGATCCTTTTCATTTTTTGTGTTGGAGCGGTGCCTTGCAACAGCAGTATGGACATGTTTTGCTTGGCATTACGTACGCATCAGCCAGAGGCATATAGGAAGGATCGAAATTCGAGTTTGGCGACCGATTGTTTTTTTAAGAATGCAGATGGAATATCCGTTTGCGTGACATGGCTCAAGAGTTGGTTCTTAAGCAGTTCTAAGATTTCGCGAAGAATGGATCCTTGTGCCGCCAGTCCGGTCACGCCTCCGTCTGCAGTCGCAGTACGGGCTTGCACGATTCCGCGAAGGGGAATTAGCAAGCTCGAGTGTGAATGCGACGAGACGGCGATCCTTGATAAGTTTATTACGAGTTCGGAGAGGGCGCATTCAGGAAATGGATGCAATTGCAGCAGTCCCGCATTTCCCACGCCGCCAGAAGACATGAAGTCTTGTGGTTTCCAAGGTCCGGGGGGTTTGCATTTAGGCGTCTGAGTTGCGGAATTGTTCTCCATGTGGTACACAGCTGCAAAACATCATGGCACTGAGAGGAGCAGTGTGCGGTTTTTGTCAGAGACCCTTGCTGCAGAGGGCTTGCGTCAGTGCCCATGGATTCAGAAGAGAATGCACAAGCTCGTTGTTTACGACCATGGGCATCTTGGGCGGCAGCCCGGAAACGCGTGGGCTGCGGCCCGGAAACGCAAGTGCGACTGCCTGAGAACTATTTCTTTTGAGTGTTCTAGTTTCCAGTCGTGTCCGGGTTTAGGAAATTGTTGTCCATCGGCAATGGATTGGTTTTTGGATCATAAGCAAAGTTTTCAAAATGCAATTTTAAGTTTGATGCCAAATAAGCAAAGAGCTGCTGTTTTGGCTCTCTTCTTGCAGGTGTCAGCGAAAGTTTTCGGTTGTGCGCTGTCTTCTTTGCTGTTGCAGGAGTTCTGGGGCTTCAAACTTCCGATTTGCGTTCTTCGAATTTTGAAATGTCAAATCCATGTTTTAAAGGCAGGAGGAGGGCTTTTTTCCAGCGTTGTTTTGGGCAGTAGGACCTGCACGTATTTGGGGACGCTTTTATGGAATGTTTCTATTCATCACGCATCCGTTTTGAAGTTGGGGTGGGGCTGGGTACCGGTAACGGTCTCATCTTGGAGTTGCCTTGCCCCAAGCTTCCCTGGACTGGTTCACCAGTCCACCGTGCTGTATCCGCATCCATATGATTTTGGGTGTGTGAAGCCTTCTGGCTCCTATACGATGATGGGCTTGTCTTCAAGAATCGTGTTAAATAAATGTCCTCAATAATTTATGCGGCGTGATTTGTTTGCCATGGAACCATGGTCCTCAAGAAGTATGTCCTTTATACATGTCCTCAACAATTTGTTTGCCACACATCTTGTGAGCCATTGTGGGAATATAGTTCCGTGTTGCCTTACATCTTGGGAGCCAATGTCTTCAAGAAACGTCCTCAAGCAATATCCTCAAGAGCGCGCCCGTTTCCATTAGTCACTCGAACGATTCAACATGTTTATTCTTATTTGCAACCATGCGCGGGACTGCTGTCGGGACTAGCCTAGAGGCCCTAGACTAGCTTACGATAGTACGCGCGGGTTTTCCATATGAGTGTTTTTTTCCGAAGCACTGCTTGCAGTAGCGGGTTTTATTTCGCTTGCATAGCATGCATTTTGTTTGGCTGGCTGACGGATTGGCTAGCAAGCTACTGAGCCCTTCTTTCCAAAATCTGTGAACTTTTTGAAGGGAAGGTTTGGGGAGGCGGCAGTGCCGCAGTGTCCTCTCTCAGCATTTCGCCACAATTATCCAAACAACGAAGCCGGGTGTTCTGGTGGGCTTTAAAGTTTGCTCCAAAGGTGGCCCCGCGGAGCTGCGTGGAGATTCGCTTTCTACCTTGGGCGGGCTAGCCCGCCAGCCATCCAGCCAGCCAGCCGGCCAACCAGCCAGCCAGTATCGTCAGCCATCCAGTTGGCAACCTATCCAGCCAGCCAGCCAGCCAGCTAGCCTTCCAGCCAGCCAGACAGTTAAACAGCCAGCCTGCCAGCTAGCCGGCCAGCCAGCCAGCCTGCCAGCCGGTCCGTCAGCCATGCTGCCAGCCAGCTTTCCAACCAGCCAGCCAGCCAGTTTGTCAGCCATCCAGCCAGCCAGGTATCCAGCCCGCCAGCCAGCCAGACGGTTAAGCAGCCAGACAATTTGAAGGCGTGGGAATGTGGAGCCAAATGCTGAGCCAAATGTTGAGCCAAATGATGAGCCAAATGTTGAGCCAATTTTGTTGCGCATTTGGCTGCGCTCTGTCGTGTGGAGCCCCCGTGTCCCACCGTGGAAGAAATCCAAGTGACTGCGCTTGGCTATCAGCATACGGTTGGTAACAGTTGAATTGTTAAAAACCACTGCAGAACCAATGCGCACGGTTGATGTCCTTAAATTGTGATATTTTGCATGCTGTCAATTTCCGAAACAAACATGTAATTGTTCTACGTTCGCTTTAGGCTTTGACAAAAACAATGGAATCAACATTTGGCCAACATATTGGTCGTAAATTGCGTGAGGCAAATGCTGAAACATTCTGTTGGCAAGATAATTGGGGTTTGAAATCTGCGGGAGGGGAGGAAGGAGGGGAGGGTACCCTCGATTCCAAACTAGAAGAAACCAAGCCAGAAGAATCAAGTCGATTCTTCTGGCTTGGAAATCTGTTGCTACCGCATGGTAAGGCTCGACTCTTCTGGTTTGGAGAGCCTCGACTCTTCTGGTTTGGAGACCCAGCCCCTGGGCCAACTGGCAAGGCAAACCTGAGAATTTCCACACGTGGATCCGTATGATACATGAACGTGATATCCCCTCCAGAAGACAACACGAAATCATAATGTTGCACACGTGTACGGAAACGGAGCCGATTCTTCAAACTTAACGCATTCTGCAACCTGAGAGTTGCGACACGTGTACGAGAATGGAACCGATTCTTCAAACCCAATGCATTCTGCAACTTGAGAATTGCGACACGTGTACGAGAATGGAGCCGATTCTTCAACCTCAATGCGCTCTAAAACATCACAGTCACGACACTTGTACGAGAACGGAGCCGATTCTCCAACTTCAATGCATTCTAAAACATGACAGTTACGACACGTGTGCGAGAATGGAACCGATTCTTCAAACCCAATGCATTCTAAAACATCACAGTTGCGACACGTGTGCGAGAATGGAACCGATTCTTCAATTTCAATGCATTCTAAAACATCACAGTTATGACACGTGTACGAGAACAGAGCCGATTCTCCAACCTCAATGCACACTAAAACATGACAGTTACGACACGTGTACGAGAATGGAGCCGATTCTTCAACCTCAATGCATTTTAAAACATCACAGTTAGGACACATGTACTAGAACGGATCCGATTCTCCAACCTCAATGCACTACTGCTTGGCATTGCTGGTGCGAACGCAGGACAGAAACATAGCCTACGCAAGACATAGCCTCACACTAGGTTTTTCGAAGATACATGAATCCGCTCAAAAAATGTTGTACGCAACTACATAGTAATAAAACAGCAAAACACAACCGCAAATGCAAATATGCAGACATGCACGTACGAGAACTCAGCAAACACAAATGCGCGTATGCAAAACCGGTTTCTGATTCGCAGATGGCAACAAAATCGCAAGCATGCGGCTGACACAAACATGCAAGTGAATAAGCAATGCAAAACGCGAAACCGCGGTGCGAGCACAACGCAATCAAATATGAAACCACAAAATTCGCATGCGAATTGAACAGTTGCGCAAAACATGAGACTTCAACTTGTCAAAACGCGGAACGGTTTCGATTGAATCAAAACGCGAAACACTTGCGATGGAATCAAAACGCGAAACCGCGGCGCGAACACAACGCAATATTGAACAACTGTGCAAAACATGAGACTTCAACACAATCAAAAAGCGGAACACAATCAAAAAGCGATACACCTCAAGCATTTTTCAATCATCAATGAATTATCCGAAGTTGAAGTTCAGCTGGTCCTCAGCAGTGCCAACAGCCTTCTTCACGGCAGCAATGTTTGTCTTCAGATCTCCTGATTCCGAAGCGAAAGTTGCGGCTTCTTTCTCACGGATAGCAGTGGCCTCCGCAATGGGTAGCTTGAGCTTCAGCATCCGCACGATCGGGTTGGGCTTCCTCAAATCCTCCTTCCGCTGCTTCAAGCTGGCCTCTGCTTCTTCATGGGCCGAAAACAGCTCGCCGACTTTTCTTCGGAATCGGCGATGCCCTTTGCAAGACGGCCGCAAAAATCCAACTCAACGCACGTCATATGGGGCTGGGCCCTGCTGGGCCTGCGTTCAGAACCTGCGGAACTTGAGCGCAAACTTCAACAATTTGACAAAATCAACATACAGAAAACACGCGTGCGCCGATCAACACGCTTGCTAGACAAAAAGCATGAATGGAACCTAACACAACATAATGCGCAAACAGAAGCAGACATGGAAAAAACGCAAAACGCTTGAAACCGTTACAAAACGAGACCAAAAAAATGAAACCATTGCGCATTAATTAAAAACATATGCAACTTCAATGAAAAATGCGTGCAGCCAAGCCACGCGCAACGACGGCGAAGAAAAAAACAACCATGCACGCACGCACGGACAACAATTTGCGAACTACGTGGAAACCAAAAACGCAACCATCATGAATCAGTGCACTCGGACGAAACACGCAATGCAAAGCAAACATGACCCACTGCAGTCACTTACATTGAATAACCATGCATGCGCTGTGCATTATTTGAAAACTTGCACGCCCAAAAAACTTCTCTCAAGCTGTTCAAACGAAATGGGATATTTGCGACACCCCACGACAAAATACCATGGTGAAAATGTGCATTGCAACTGTTGCGCTACGCCTGCTCGATTCTTCTGGTTTGGAATGTCTCTTCGGGCCTTTCTGGCTCTTAACGCCGGATCTGCCAATCCATGAAAATTAAATATAGGTACATAATGAACACGGCGCATTCCTCGCCTGTGTTTAAAATTGGCTTTGTGTGCGCGCTGCCTTCTCGATTCTTCTGGTTCGGCAAAAACTGGCAACTTGCTTGCCAAAAAAATGGTCCCGTTACGTGCACCTTGATCGGGCTCCTCTTCGGTGAGCCCACTTGGGGGATTTGTCCACCTGGCACCTTGCTTGTAAAATTTTCACCCGTCTCTACATACACCTTGGCCAAATCCTCATACCAGCCTTCTAATAAACGTGCCCGTCTGATAATTTCTTTCAAAATTTGACCCGCCCACACGCACCTCGGTCAAATTCCCTCTACCAACCTTTGAAAAACCTGTCCATTCGGCAACTTGCTTATAAAACAATGACCCGGCTCCCCACGCACCTTGGCCAAATTCTTCCGCCAACCCCCATACTTCGACCAAATGTGGGTTGTTAACCGGGCAAGTTCCCAAAAGAACGGGTACCTGTAGGAAAAATTGCCGCATGCATGCGGCCGGGTCCAAACATTGCACACAACTTGCCAACTGGACAAACTCCCAAAAGTTGGTAAAAATTGCCAAGTCGATCGGGCGCGTTCCCGGAAAAAATGGCGAACCCAAAATTTGCAAACAAAATGTCAAAAAGAAACACCTCCAAAAAAAACGGCCGACAAACGAAGTTGTTAAATACCCAAGCTTGTGTACCTAAACTGGTGACTGCCAATCTGGATGTCCAAACCCAAACACCCGGCTTAAGTACCTCAACTTAAATACCTCAACTGACGACGGCCGATCTGGATTTCCAAGCCAAACGCCCGGATTAACCCCTGGTTCTGATTAATAAACCCACCCCCTTCCCCCCCGGGGCCGATTGATGGGGGTGTAGATTGCCGTAGCCGCTATTGGTGCTGCCAACTGTCCTCGAGACTGCCTCCAGGATGCTTCGACAACACAGGGACCCCCGTTCCTGGGCGTCGCCTACACAGGAAATCCAATTGCTGGGGGTCGTTTGCACAGGAAATCCAATGGCTTCGAATGTCCATGAAGGATTTTGCGACTTGGAGGCTGCAGCCGCCCAAAATGTTTTTTATTACTCTACACCCCTTTATTAATCTGCCACCCCCCATCGGCAGCCCGATGTGGCCTCGAATGTCTATGAAGGATTTTGCGACTTGGAGGCTGCAGCCGCCCAAAATGTTGTTTATTATTCTACAACCCTTTATTAATCAGAACCAGGGATTAAGTACCCGGGCTGCAGACGGCCAACCTGGATTCCCGATCCTTAATGCCTGGTTTAAAGTACCTAAACTTAAATACCTGGGCTGGCGACGGCCAATCTGGATTCCCAAGCCTGAACACCTGGCCCAAATGCATAAGCTCAAGCAAACGCAGGTACGCGGCTTAAGTACCTAAACTTAGGTGCCTGAACTGGCGGCCAATCTTGATTCCCAAACTTAAGTACCTAAACTGACGCCGGCCAGTCTGGATTCCCAAACCCAAACACCTGGCTTGGGTATTCAAACATAAATACCGACACTGGCGATGGCCAATCTGGATTCCCAAACCTAAACACCTGGCCTAAACACCTGAACGTAAATACGTAAACTGGCAATGGCACATCCTGATTTCCAAGGCTAATGGCTACATCACAAGTAAAACCCCCCAGCGCAAACACTGTTCTGCACGACTTCTCTGGCCCGATGACTCAAAAATGACTCGATTCTTCTGGTTTGGGAAAT
>Ga0099797_101720_pt1 | contig 10900 bp, 12 predicted proteins | sample Uncmet_Sort48C_1_FD_89871 | JGI IMG/M metagenome (GOLD analysis project Ga0099797, IMG submission 89871) | Marine eukaryotic communities from CALCOFI LINE 67, Pacific Ocean - C012_Sort48C_1 | ecosystem: Environmental > Aquatic > Marine > Oceanic | place: Pacific Ocean: Monterey Bay | collected... | reverse complement strand
GAAGAAGGGAATAAAACCATATGGCACACACAACTAGCAAGCATGAACGAGATAAGAGCAGAGGAGAGAGAAGCAACACCCTGGTGTAGTTTTTTGTTGAATTCGGCTATTTTGAGATCGGCCGAATTCGCCTTTTTCCAAAAATGTTGTCTATATTGACCTGCACTGGCCACATCCATGCGGGCGCGTGGCCCGCATCCGGGCATTCTTTCCTGACCCCAAATTCGCCCCCGATTGGTCGAAAACGCCATCGCAAAAAAAGCCGAATTCGAAGCGAATTCGGGGCGAATTCGGGCGAATTCAAGGCGAATTCAAGGCAAATTCAAGGCAAATTCAAGGCGAATTCAGGGCGAATTCAAATGACGCTCTAGGCGAATTCAAAAGCGAATTCGGGCAGAACTCAGGGGCGATTTGAAAAAGCTAAAATGCTATCTTTAGAGCCATAAAAATTAAATGCACAATTAAACGTAGCATCATTATACGTTCAGAAGTGCAGAAAATGCAGAAACGGCATGGTCTTCAATGAAAGCTGCCGTGGTGTCGTACGATTTCAGGGAATCAAGCCCTGATTTGGCGATTTTCTCGTGTTGCGTGTTCGTGCGTGTTTTGCGATACACGGAGAGACTGAAATTCGATCTGTCGGCATTGCACCCTGCGATCGTTGCGGCCTTCTCAAAGCACGAATTTTCGGGATCTGTTTCGCATATCATTCCTGAAAAAAAAGGATAGTCAAAAGATCAATCAAGCGTACTTGGGGTTGATTACAACCACACAATCTCACCTATCACTTGGGATGAGTGGGCTGCCGCGTCTACCACATGCTTGTAGATCTCGGAGGTGAGGCCACGATTCCAGCAGTAAACAAGCACGCTCATGCCTGGGGCGGTTGGGAAGTTGAAGTCGCGGACCGTGGCTGCGTCGCCCTGAAGAAGTGACACAGACGCTGGGCCTTCGATCACCCGGTTATTAACCAACTTCCACAGAAATTTGAAACTGAGCGCCCAGCGTGCTGTCACCGTTTCTGGAATTGCGTGTGTATGTATGGTGGTCAACATTGGTGCGTGTGAGTGCATATAGTTGATTATATGGGTGCGTATGCGGGTATAGTCGGCTATGTAGGTGAGTGTGTGTATAGTTGACTTTATGTGTGCCCTGCCAGTGCCAAGTCACACTGACAGGGCGAGGATCTTGGGTTATATGCTCACCGATTCCAACCGCGCGATACCCAATAACATTTGCATACATGCAAAATTTCCCCCCACAGTGGCCAATATCCACGACAATCGTGTTCTCAGGTCTCAAACCAAGAACCTGCTGCGCAGCCTGTATACAAAACCAAGGGGAGGGTGCATGTGCATGTATGCAGTTGCGTGTGTGTTGGGTATAGTCGAGTTAGGTGTATGGAATATACACGCACACACACCCATGTTGGGTGTGTGTAGTCGATTATATAGATGCGCGGGTGTGTGTAGTCGGCTATGTAGGTGCGTGGGTGTGTATACCTGGCTACATGTGTGCGTGGGGTCTGTGTAGTCGACTATATAGGCGCATGGGTGTGTGTAGTCGACCATATAGGTGCATGGGTGTGTATAGCTGAATATATAAGTGCATGGGTCTGTATAGTCGACTATATAGGTGTGTGGGTGTGTATATTAGTCGACTATATAGGTGCGTGGGTGTGTATAGTCGACTATATAGGCGCATGGGTGTTTATAGTCGACTATATAGGTGCATGGGTGTGTGTAGTCGGCTGTGTAGGTACGTGGGTGTGTATAGTCGACCGTACAGTTGCGTGGGTGTGTATAGTCGACTCTACAGGTGTGTGGGTGTGTATAGTCGACTATATAGATACATGGGTGTGTATAGTCGGCTATATAGGTGCGTGGGTGTGTGTAGCTGAATATATAGGCGCATGTGCATGTATGCAGTTGCGTGTGTGTTGGGTATAGTCGAGTTAGGTGTATGGAATGCAAGTATACAACACAGAGACATCACCATTCATCTTACCTTCAATATCGTCACACTGGAACGTAAACTTAGGTTGGCTGCGAGTGGAGTATGGCCATCTGCCACATTATCCAAGCCCATCATATTGCAGCCCCTGTTGACTGCGTAAAGCTTCTGGAGAGTAGCATCGGTCAGCTCGTTTGCTTGCAATGCACACCTGTACGTTGGTACGTCAATGGCACTGTCTTCATTGGGCTGTGGGGCGGCCTGGACTGAAGCAGAAGCAGGGTCGCGAAAGAATCTGGTGCGTTTCGCACCATGGGGGCGCCCAGCAGCGGGCGCTGTCATGCGCCTCTTCAATCCGGTGCCGTTGAGGGCACAGCTCAGTCGAGCATTCCTCTGGCCCTGCACAGAAGCCATGAGGCCACCACCACCAGAAGCAGCAAACATTCGCTCGCCGTTGCTTCTTTTCCTGATGCACATGCGCCTACTACCAGCAACGTGGCGAGAAGGAGAAGAGAGGGAAGTCAAAATTGCCGTGGCCTTACTCGTGCTGCGGGCGCTTTGGTCACTGTCGTCGCTACTTGAGCTGCTAAAGCTTGTGTCGCTTTCGTTGGCGCTCGAAGAAGTGTAGCCCTCACTGCAGCTTGAGTCCAGCAAGCCAAGAGAAGCGCAAGAGGTAGCAGCGGGCGGGGGTTTGATAGCGGCAGTGGAAGCGGATTTGGCAGCTGCATCGGCGGCACAAGATGCGGCGACGGCAACAGCAGCAGAAGCAGCAGCTGCAGTGGAAGCAGCGGCAGTGGAAGCGGATTTGGCAGCTGCATTGGCAGCAGAAGATGCGGCGACGGCAACAGCAGCAGAATCAGCGACTGCAGTGGAAGCAGCGGCAGTGGAAGCAGCGGCAGTGGAAGCGGATTTGGCAGCTGCATTGGCGGCACAAGATGCGGCGACGGCAACAGCAGCAGAATCAGCGACTGCAGTGGAAGCGGCGGCAGTGGAAGCGGATTTGGCAGCTGCATTGGCAGCAGAAGATGCGGCGACGGCAACAGCAGCAGAGTCAGCAGCTGCAGTGGAAGCAGCGGCAGTGGAAGCGGATTTGGCAGCTGCATTGGCAGCAGAAGATGCGGCGACGGCAACAGCAGCAGAATCAGCAGCTGCAGTGGAAGCAGTGGCAGTGGAAGCTGATTTAGCAGCTGCATTGGCAGCAGAAGATGCGGCGACGGCAACAGCAGCAGAATCAGCAGCTGCAGTGGAAGCAGCGGCAGTGGAAGCAGAATTGCCAAGGTCCATACCACTCTCATCAACCTGGCCGATGGCACTGGCATCAGCCTCACCATCAAAGTACACCTCATGACCATCGTTGTCGTACTCGTTCTCGTGCTGCTCGTACTCAACGTGTCCATAGTCGGTGTCGTCAACACTGCCGTTGGTCAAGCCATCACCCTTCTTGTCGCACCAAACCTCTGCCGCGCCGACTGTGCGCAATATAGTCAACAATGTAGGTGCGTGTGTGTGTGTATGTGCGGTGCATATAAGGGTGTACATGCACCGCATGTGCAGTGCATATACAGCCACACACACCCATGTGCAGTGCATATATACCCCTTGACATGCACACACGCACCCGCATTGTCGAATGAACGCACACACGCCCCTGCACAGTCGAATATACACACACACCTACATTGTCGATATAGTCCCATCACTCTTTTAGATGAACCTACCTTGCTCATCAACCAGCTTCATTGCATCTGCCAGCGAAATGGCACTATCCGCCGAAACCATAGGCAGAATATCGTCGGAGTCGCCACCAGCATGGTCACCAGCCTCATCTTCATGGTCCTCCATTGTCGCTGCTTGAAGGGCATTACGAGCCCCAATGACACCCTTCAAGTTCGCCTTGCGTGGGTCGACGATGGCCTTACCCTTGGCTGACTGTAATACTGTCATAGTGACAGCGGAATGGCCTTGCGACTCCGAAGCAGACAGTGACGACCCAGAAACAAGGTCAGGGTACATCCCGGCCATCACCGCAGCCGACGGTCGATTCTGCTGCTGTTCTTCCTTCTCACCGAGAAAAGCTGTCGCTGAATCAAGCATGCCGTTCTGGATGCACCTTCTCAAAGTTACCTTCGACGAGTCGGTGGCTTTCTTCCAGTCTTCGTCGTTGTCGATCACGGTGTCGCTGGCCCACAGGCACGACGAAGGGAAGTGCGCCACTGTGCCGGTGCCTGCTGCCCACGGTGCATTATCAAAATAGATAATATCACCGCCACTGTGGCGAGCCGTGTAGTGCACCTCTCCGTTGAATGCCTCTGTGCTCTCGATCGTCAGGTAGCTCGCTGCAAGCTGCACACGAACGCCAGCCGTAAGCTCACCGTCATGAAGCGCCGTGCCTGTGCTCTCTCCCTTCTGCGCACGCTCGTATCGCTGCAGGATGTTTTTGCGGATCTTGGTTGGAGAGTTGGTGAATGGCTGCCCACAAACAGCACCCCGAACTTCACCAATCCATTCTTCACCCCACCGCACCAGATTCTCCTTGACCCGCTTCATAAAAAGCGACCTCTGGGGCTTTGACTGCCACTCCAGACGCCCGTCTTCGAAGTTCCAGTCGACAATCTGGTTTGCTTTCTTCTTGGCTTGCTTCTTCAGGTAGGTCGGCGTCCAGGTGGCGTCGAAGACCTCAAGCTCAGTCCTCTCGCCGCCATCTGCCTTCTCCGCAAAGTCGAGTTTTTCCGCTGTTCGCTTGCACAGTGCCGTTCTCCAGCTTGTGTGCACGTGCCGCCTGTTGTTCTTCCAGACCAGTGAGCTGCTTAATCCAGGAGGGGGCTGGTGTTGTGAATTCGGTGAAGTCAGGTGGGGGTGCTTGTGAGATGACTGCAGAGTCTCTGGCCGCGTCTGCGAATGCAGAGCATCGAAACTTGAAGAACCCGAGTCACGCTGTACAGGTGCACCTTCCTTCAAATTGGTCTCGCAGGCCGAAGAACTCAGGTGGGAACATTCTGGTTCATACAACTCGATGCTTTTGCAAGCATCTTCGATTTGGCGACGGAATAACTTTGGGATGGGGAGGGTTCCCTTCTTGGGGAACTTGTTGAGGGTCATCGACAATTTGTGATCAGGTCCGAGCTCAGAGTGAACAGCGGAACAAACTGCATCCCAGTCGAAGATAGAAATCCGCTTCTCGTCAACAGGAAAGAGAGGGCACTCGTACATCTGGATCAACTCCATCATGTCCGGGTCGCAGATGTTCCATGATGCTCGGGCATCCTCAGTGGCAGGTAGGTCAAGCATTTCGACCACGCAGTCTTGTCCGTGGGCTATAAGCCAGCTGGCGATCTTGTTGCCGTCGACGGTCATTGAAGTGGACATAGTGGTGGTTGGTGTTGCTGCGGCAGCGATGATTTGAATGTGAGATCGACTGTAGCTGCCAGGGCGAATTCAAAATCGAATTCGACCAGCGTCTCGAATTCGAGCCGGAATCGCCCGGGGCGAGGCCAAATTCAAATATTTAAGGCGAACTCGGCTCTCATTCGCTGGCGAATTCAGTAACGCAACAACACCACAACAGCATTTTGCCAGGCTTGGGGTCAGTGGCACACGAAGCTGGGTCGCAAACAGCGATCGTCTTGGGCACTAACCACGGTTGGGCAGGCCGGATCTCTGAGATGTTTGATCTTGAGCGACAAGAAAAACGTTGTACGGTCGTGCAGGTTTTGTGTTTTGTGTGAGACCTTCCTGTGTTGCGTGATATCACGCAAACGTTGCAGAGGGTCGCTCTAACATTTTGCTGGCTTGTAGGCCGCTCTCAGGCATGAAGGACCCAACGCAAGACCCTTCACTCCATGCACGAAAATTGCGAGTGATGCATTCTGCAAGGGAGTCGTCAGACAAGGTACTGACAGAAGCGTTGGAGGAATTGGCACGTTCCACAAACCAGGTACACAGCATCTCTGGGAGGAAGCTCAAAGGCTGGAACATCGACTCTGCCTTCAACGATCCTGCACTTGCCGGGGGCGGCTTCAAAGGCTTATACAACAGGCTGGTGAAAATGCAAGCTTTTTGTCCAAACGAGAGTCTTGTTCATGGCAAGGCTCGCTGTGGTAGGATGATACCGGATCATCATGGTCAGACTTGCTCGCACTGTGGAAGCGACATATTTCTACAATCGTCCGACGGCGCCAGGTCTATGCTGAACGTGGACTTCTACTTCAGATTGGACGAGTACTACAAAGTTGTGTTCTCCTCGACGGACATCGCCCAAAGAATCGTGGATTATTATCCGACGACGATCAGCCACCTCAGCTCACCCCTTGATGATGCGCAGCACGAAGTTGTCAGTACCCAGGGTGGATATGTTGCTCGGGCCGATTATCGAAAAGACCCCGATAAGTTCACTCTGGATTTGGTTCCGAAGGTTGGCGAGGCTGCATACCTGGATTTGGGCCCTGCTTTCAACAGCGAGCTCGAGGAAGTGACTCTGATTGGGGTGTGCGAAAGTTCGTTTATTGTGCTACGGAAGGATGGAACTGAGTCGACGGTGAACAAAGAAGACGTGCTGAAAATTTCAGGTAAAATTCAGCTGAACGTCGTGACACTTGTTGACGGGGCCGATGTCATCGAGAACCTCGCCTATGCGAATTTAGGCACCATCGAAGTGTGGCAAAATATCGCCCGTGAACATCAGCGTCGGCCTGAGTTCGTTCCTGCTATGGGAATTTCTGCAGGAGGAGTTAAGCACTACAACGTCCATGAACGCAGTGTGTTTTACGAGCGACAGCGCAGGCGCCTTCAAAGAGACGGGACGGCAATTGGGCCGTTCACGGTGTTCATGGAAGGGCGAGTGGTGAGGGTGCATTCGGCGACCCTGTATCGCAACGAATTTTGTTGCTGCATGGATAACCCGGAAGTTGAGGCTTCTGCTGGGGTAATGGGACAGAGGAACCCTGAGTCGCTGTCTCCTTTCTTGGCGAACTTCCACGCGCTTAATACTCAGCGGCGGTCAGTCTACAGTTACCTACTTAACCAGCAGGCGCGTCCAGTCACTGAGGAGGAGTCAGCTGCAGGGTTTGCTAAGGCAGAAGAAGCACGTGGCACAACAGAGTGGGAGGCTGTTTGCAAGAGCACGGGCTTCAAATCAAAAACGTTGATGTGGCACGGAAGCGAACGTCACAACCTCGCACCGATGTCAGACCGCAGCACATTCCTCAGGGTGGACCACGAAAAGTACCACAGCCAGGCCATCGTAGTCAACTTGTTTCGCAGTTTCCTGATCTCACTTCTCCCAGGCAAGAGACGAAGAGTGTTAGCTGACCAGGTTAAGCTAATTCGCCAGCCCCCAGGTAAAGGCGACTGAAAATTGGCATGCACACGCACACACACGCACAGCACTTTTCATAGTCACACATGACACACACACGCACACAAACGCACGCGCACACACACGCGCACACTGAGGCATATAACCCACACCCAAACACATGCAGATGCACATGTACATGTACAATCATACGAACAAACCCCACACACACGTACACAGGCACGCACACACGCATGTATACACGCACATGCACACACTCACATGCACACGGCAGCCAAGCCACCTGCATTGTTGACTATACACACACAGGCACCTATATTGTTGGCTATATACACACACGCACGTACATTGTTGATTATATACACACACGCACCTATATTGTTAACTATACACACACGAACCTTTATAGTCGACCATATACAGCACACGCACCTGCATTGTGTGGGTATTGTAGCCCAATCCTTGCCACACACGCACCTATCCTTGCCACACACGCACCTGTACAGGAACCAAACCAATCCTTGCCCTGACGAAAGTCAACAGCAATGGCCTGGCCGTTTACCGTGGCTCGAACGAGAAACTGCATCAGAAGTCACACTGGCAGACCCACCGGATGATCTTTGATCTAATGCCGCTGTTCGAAGGTGATGGGCCTGTTCAAGAGGTGAGAATCATAGATGCAGTCACGTGGATACAACAAATCCTCCCTCTCACCTTTTTTGTGTGCACTGTAGTTTATACGTACATGGCACCTTTACACTTCCCTGATTACACCCCCCTCCAAAGACGAAGGCGGCAAAAGGGGCTTCACTCTTGAAACCAAGGAGAAGGCAGAGACGGCTGCTCAGTCGCTCATGGCGCAGTATGAGTCGCTTGCTGCAGAAAGGTCACCAAAGTTCGTTCCAAAATGCTGCATTAGCTATGCCAAGATGCTGCTAATCCCATCAGGTTTGTTATTATCATGCATATTCAAACGACACGAAGAACTACAGACTAATGCACCATTTTTCTTGTTGCATTGTAATCTAGAAATATGGAAATTTGGCTTCATCGATGGTCTGGCCATTGATGAGCGTATGAAAACATTCTGGGGGAAAATTTCGAAAAGCGGAGGTGCCGGTTCCAACCCAGAAACGGAGGCGATTAAAGGCTATGTGCGGATGCTCAATCTGCTGCCGACACGGATGACACTGAGAGACGAGAGAAGGCACAAACAAATATTTTTGCATTTTTCTCTCACCCCTTCGTTCGAGTATCATGCGCCAGTCGCTTTTCATTTGAGTACCCAGCACAACTACGCTGCCGCTCTCAAGTACATGTTCGCGGGTGACATCGGCTCGGAGATGCAGCGTGCATGTCAGTCGTTTGATGTCGCCACATCGCATGTCAGGTCCGTATGCCATCATCACTGTCACCATCACTACAATCATGACACCACCATCGTCACTGTCATCATCACTGTCACATCATCAGGAGTCTGGATGTGAATCAGCTGAGTTTTTTTCACAAGATTAAGCGGTTCAATTCGTCGCCGGACAAGTACTTCTGTACCTTTTTGTACGATAGCATGAACGCCAAGCGCACACACAGGAACCAGGCGAGTACCAACAGAGTCGGGTCGCTTGCCATCGTCCGTGGGTTCCCTGGCCGTGACGATGGAGATGTGGTGATCAGGATCATGGTGGGTATGATACACGTGTGTTTGCATGTTCGTCGTGTTTCGGCCACACACCCACACACATACGCACAAACACAAACACGAAAGGCATTGTTTACGGTTGATGCAAATGATACCAAAGACAGTGAGCTGCCGGTCATTAGGAAGCTCCCTCTTGTTGCTGGTGAGTGATGTTGATGCCATGTTGAGGTTTCTCAGTTCATGTGACATACATTGAAATGTGCAGGGTACGAATTTGAGCGTTCGGGCTCATATCCTTCGGCAGAATACTACCCCACTTTCACCAACCCGGCGAGAAAGCCGGTCCTGTTTGCACTTGCGCCTGGTGTCTCGTTGGAACAGACTGCTGTTGCCTTTACGCTGCACCCAGATAGTTCGGACGATGCCACAGAACAGTTCGCTTCAGATGCACACACACACTGCCCTCACATCGACATGTTTGTTCTCCTGCCCGCCCGCTTGTTGGCTTTGTAACACACCAATTTTTGACCATTTGTGAAGGTTACATCAACCCCAACGAGATAACCCTGCTACCAGAGACAGGAATGTACCGCAATCTTGATGTTGATCAGGGTGTTAGCCGCGCCGAGCAGTGCCTTGAAAAAATTCAAGAACAATTTGACAAAGGGGCTTTTGTTGCGGCTTTGTCAAAAAAACGGACTGGCACCAACAAGCGCCCAGTGACTGGCACCAACAAGCGTCGCAAGAAAGCCACAAACCAGGAAACTGGCCCTTGTGATGGTGAGTGTAATGTCTCTGACAGCGAAGGTGAGCTTCCTGCCGACATCACTGATGCATCTGACAGTGACGACGACGGAGAAAGGTAACATGCTGCAATGTCCATGTTTTGGTCTGAAGTGTGCCTTCGCTTTTTGCGCCTTTTTGCAGATGCGAGGTGTGCCTATCGACTGAGGGGGCTTCTGAGATGCTACTGTGTGGGGATGGCGATTCACTTGGTTGTGACAAGGTATCACTTACTCACCCACCTCCATTCACCTACCCATCCACAGTGTGCAGTCTGTGTGCACATGCAACACACTGCACACACACATACAGCCCCATGCCTGTGCGTGTACACACCACACACACACGCACACACACGCAGGGTTATCACCTTTCTTGCCTTGACAATGGGCTAACTTTTATCCCTGAGGGAGATTGGCTGTGCCCAGAATGCACACCAGAAGACGAAGATCATGAAGAATACGACCCAGAAATCCGGTAAGAGCATATCCACATGAAACTACCAATGCATATACAAGAGCACACACACACACAGATGCCGAATCTGCGGCCGAGCTGACAATGCCAAATCCATGCTTCTATGTGACGGCAAGTGCGAAGGTCATGCCTGTGATCGAGCCTACCATCTCAGTTGTTTGACACCTGCCCTGGCTGCGGTTCCAAGTGGTGATTGGCTCTGCCGTGTGTGCGCTTGAGAGAAGACTGCGCGCTGCTACCATGCTGCCACCATGATTTTAATTTTTATGGCTGCTGTTTAATTGTGCATTTAATTTTATGGCTCTAAAGATAGCATTTTAGCTTTTTCAAATCGCCCCAGAGTTCTGCCCGAATTCGCTTTTGAATTCGCCTAGAGCGTCATTTGAATTCGCCCTGAATTCGCCTTGAATTTGTCTTGAATTTGCCTTGAATTCGCCTTGAATTCGCCCGAATTCGCCCCGAATTCGCTTCGAATTCGGCTTTTTTTGCGATGGCGTTTTCGACCAATCGGGGGCGAATTTGGGGTCAGGAAAGAATGCCCGGATGCGGGCCACGCGCCCGCATGGATGTGGCCAGTGCAGGTCAATATAGACAACATTTTTGGAAAAAGGCGAATTCGGCCGATCTCAAAATAGCCGAATTCAACAAAAAACTACACCAGGGCACCAAAAAAACAATATATGAGGGATATAGGGGAATGTATAGGAAAGGCAAGAGAGGGGGGATATGAAATA
>Ga0099797_101718_pt1 | contig 10900 bp, 5 predicted proteins | sample Uncmet_Sort48C_1_FD_89871 | JGI IMG/M metagenome (GOLD analysis project Ga0099797, IMG submission 89871) | Marine eukaryotic communities from CALCOFI LINE 67, Pacific Ocean - C012_Sort48C_1 | ecosystem: Environmental > Aquatic > Marine > Oceanic | place: Pacific Ocean: Monterey Bay | collected... | reverse complement strand
TTTTATAATAATATATTATTATAAATAATTAAAATGTAAATGTATTATTATTATTATATTATTTTATTATAATAAAAAAAGGTTGTCCCGGTTACGGATACGACAACAGTGGAGCGTTTGTTTGCCCATGTCTTCAGCAACTTTTGAGTGCATGATAACACTCCTACCTAACCATGGACACAGCGGTCACGTATGGCGCTAAATTGTCCCTTGCTTTTTCCCTTGGTCTCTTAGAGTATCCTCTTCAAAGGGTTATACATATTCGTCAAGCTCAAGGTGCACTGCCAGGCTTCAAGTATCGTAATATTGTTTCATGTTTACGGCAGATACCAGGAGAACAAGGTGGAATCAGGCATTTATGGCGAGGTTTGCCGCCATGGATGGTCGCTAGTATCGCGAGTAAACCATTGACAAGGCTTATTAATGAGCAAGTACATAAGATTGGTCTTTTCCATATTTCGCAGAACGCACCATATATGGAGAGACTATGGAAGAATGTTGCTTGTGGTGCAGCAAGTGGTGGAATAGTAATGTTCGTATTTCATCCTTTGCACTTTGCATCTTTAAGACTGCAACTAGACCTTGGCGGAGGCACACTTGGTCCTCGGGCATCTTTCCAAAATAGCAAGCAAATTTTGGCGGCGATTGCACAGCAATCAGGAGTATTCTCCGCACCCTTCTCCTCTTCTGGAAGTATTTACCGAGGTTTTGGTGGCACATGCGCACACAAACTTTTGCACCGGGGTTTATACTTCGGGCTTTATGATACATTTGGAAAATATAGTGGCAATAATTCTCTATCTTCCACTTTGTGGTCTAAATTATTTATTGGCTTTGGTGTATCAAATTTGGCTGAGTTTCTAACTTATCCAATAAGGACTGGTATCGTGCGCGCACAGGTTGCTGTATCGCCAGTCATATCATTTCGTGGAAACACTACACCAGTCATGTACCGGGGTGCACTGCATGCAATGGCATGTGTCGCAAAAGACGAGGGTATCAAGGCATTATGGCGTGGGTATTGTATAACCATTGGAAAAAGCATTTTCGGTTCACTCTTTTTAGTTGGATACGACATGGTAAGAATCGCGTAGCAATGATACAGCGCGAACTATAATACAAAGGTGCGCCTTGGTGTCTCGGTGGTGATGTGGCCAAATATGTATATAATCAATATCATATTCATAAGTGTGTATGTATATTGGTAATCGTACTCATTTAAAATTTAAATAAATTTTTTTATATCTGTGATTAATAACTATATACACACACATATATTATATAATTAATTCTTACTCATTTATTATATATATATATATATATATATGTCGTATTTCGTAATAATTTATGAATACAATGGTTTTACAATACCCACGCCATAATGCCTTGATACAAAGTGTATTTTTTTCGTTGAATGCTGGAATGAGGCGGCACCACTTTTTATTTTCCTTTTTAGTCAAAAATGATGGAGGAAGGTAATGTAATAGATTCTATGGTAGATTTGTATAATGTATAATATAGCAGATTCTATGGTAGATTTGTATGTAACATGAAATTTCCATAGTTTAAACCAATTTTTCAGTGTTGAAAAAGTGGTGCCATGGATGGATACCAACTATAATGATACAAAGTGTATTTGTTTCGTTGAATGAGGCGGCACCACTTTTTATTTTCCATTTTAGTCAAAAATGATGGAGGAAGGAAATGTAATATAGCGGATTCTATGGTAGATTTGTATGTAATATGAAATTTCCATAGTTTAAACCAATTTTTCAGTGTTGAAAAAGTGGTGCCATGGATGGATACCAACTATAATGATACAAAGTGTATTTTTTTCGTTGAATGAGGCGGCACCACTTCTTATTTTCATTTTTAGTCAAAAATGATGGAAGGAAAACTGAGAGGACATGCCACTACGAGCTAATTGTACCTAATCTTGCGGAAATCCTGTTTCTTTCTTTTTTTTATATCTGGATATTCGTTTTAGTTTTCGATGTTGATAGCATTGACAATGATAATACTAATACTAATAGGGGATGTTACACACAATCATACTTAGAGTATACAAAATACTAAATATATATAGGCATAAATACGTATCTTAATATAATAAAATATATACTTGAATTTTTACTTTTTTTTAGAATAATAATATTATTATTATTATATTATTATTTTTTTAATTAATCAATTGTATATGTTGCAATATATATATTACTTCGAAGCGGTGACTGTACGCAAAGAGTGCAGCTGAAATAACTGAAAGAAAAGCCAAACCACAGAGCCTCTTTAGTACATTTAGATAGGATGAGCTCCATTATAGACCCACAATTGAAATTATATTATGACCAACTTGAGGTTACATTTTTACTTGCATTTACTTTGGTAGTTGGTGGAACATTTTATTTTAATCGTGATATTCGTAGAAATAATAAACAAGGAAATTTGAATGTGGTTATATCGATTTTTTTAGGATTGTTATCTGGAACATTATTTTTCTTTGTTATCGCTGTATTGTGTGGCGCACCAGCAACAGACAAGCATTATCAAACTGCACTTTGGAGTGCATTACAAGCTCTTTTTTGTTTTGTTCCACTATTTTTAATGTATGGCAGTAATTTCAAAGTAATACACGACATATACATACTAGGTGCGATTCGTTCTTCGGCGCAAAATTTTATATATTTATCAGGGTTGTGCTCAATCTTCGGAAGCATTGTTGGTACATTTTTCATTCCTTTAGATGCGAATAAATTATGGCAAGAGTGGCCTATAACAGTATTTGGAGGTTCTATCATAGGATATTTGTTTGGATCTTTATTATGGTGTATGAATTGCGGCAAGATAATTAGTAAATAATAACAAATAATATTTTTAAATATCTTACTCATTTAGTTAATTTAAATAAAATTTTATACCCTGTGATTAATAATCATATACACATGGTACTTGGTACCTGTTAAATCGTAGAATACATATATGTATGAATGCAAATTTTTCATCAACTAGACCTACAGCTAAGCTTAGGGTAAATTTACTGCCTTCGGGGTGTAAACAACACAATTATACTCCGTGTATATATTATTAATATATAATTGGAAAACATGAAGAAATTGAATATTTAAAGCTGAAGTAGATTAGATGATAGAATAAATTGAAAGTCGAAAGAGGGTATATACTCAAGTAAAATAAAATTTATTTTTTTAAACTTTCGTATATTATTTGTATGTTGTGTTTGTGTTTACCTTGTAAAAAGCTGGGCACTAATACTTGGTACGTAAAAAATACCAATGATTGGCACCACAGTTGAGATATATTTTTAAAATAAACATTCACAATTCAGTTGACCACTTGGTTGAGAGCACTGATGGCCTTAGTTTCTGCCGAAGAGCATCATCATCATTATCCATATTTTCATGGTTACTTTCATGTTGTTGAAAAACGTGGTGTGGGGACTTACGATGGTTACTGCTAAACATTCGCTTTCTATATACAAGCATATATACACTTGACGTATCTATGTTTAAATTTTTTTGCAATTGTTTTAATCTTAAAGGGTTAATTTTCTCATCATTAAAAAAAATCCATTCATCATCTCCCAACGAAGTGTATGCCGTGTAATGACCAGAGGACAAACTCCCAACGTGGGTAGACAACGCAACTAGATCATACATATATTCATTATCATCTAAATCGCTATTATTTACGACAAAATTTTCGCAGACATATGGTCTCATATCAAGGCCATTTACAGGAAATTCAACATTAGATGTTATTTTCTTTAAATCAGATTCAAAACGCTTTAACAAAATGACCAAAACACTTGGTAATTTTACAAATTTCAAATCTTTCTTTGCCTGAACTCGTATTTTACATTCGGAACAATGGTATTCCAAGGAATCTTCTGTTTTTGTATAATGATGAAAACAATCTAGTAAAGATATAGAACTTCTGGAATCTTCAGTATTAGGGCGATGTTTGAACGTTGTATGAAGATAAGTCGAAGTTGCTTTCCCCTCATTATATATAGAATCTTCATACCAATCAAATATTATGTGCATTTTACGACTTGGTAACCACGTATGAACAATTTCATCACCTTCCGGTACGTCTAAACCACGTCGCCATAAGAGTGAATTTGAGGACACTACACGCAAAATTCCATAACGTAAAAGTTGCAAAAGATAATCACCGTTACTGCCTTCAAAATGCGACATTGATAACAAATTTTGATTGTCACAACTGGGGACAAGATCGCCTTCATCTTTTTCTATCATGTCTAGATCAACAGATTTTAATACTTCGTAGCATATTCGTTTATTAAATTCAACCGTACGACAGTCGTGTGGTATGAAAACCAGTCCAGGGCGGCCAACAATGGAGTATTTACCGCCATTACACTCTTTATATACACGATGCACAAATGGTACAAACGTGCCATTGTATTCACAATTTCTACCGCCGTCATGATACTCACCATCTTCATCAGGCAAGGTACTAATATTACCACTATGTTGGTTCCTTGCTTTATATATTGAATCATCCATTTCAAATGCGTACAGCATTTCCCCTCCACATAGACGCTTTAATTGTTCACTTGACATGCAAACATCCAATGGTGCATTTGTGCCATCTTGTGCCACAGTACACAGTATGGTATTCGATACTCGTGTATCTCGACCGTATTGTTCAGCAATCATATTCACCACAGAATTGCTTACAGACGATATTTCTGGGTTTTTATATATCCAAAACCCAAAGAGCACCGGTTCAGAATTTATTTGACACGGAAAAACTTTAACATTGATAAAAATAGATGGTGGCGGAAGGGGCAACGATATTTGCCAAAATGTATCAAAACTGGGATTACTATGCGAGCAAATTCTACACGTCACTGTAGAACGAATTTGTCCTAAAAATACATCCATTAAAGGACTTCGATTTGACAATTTATATTCAGCTAGAGTACGTACGGACCTTTCATGGGCATTTAAATGATCAAAGCTAGATCCACGGAGTCTGTATTTTGAATGTTTTGCACAGTTTAGATCTTCATGCAAATTATCTATTAACGTGGTCAAAAATTCATGAGAGTCTTGATGCTCCGTTCCACCAAACATTTTGTATTTCGTCACAATCGTTTCACGAAATTTAATAGGCGCAACTGCAGTAAATTCGTCTCCCCACATTTCATGTAGTAACTCGCCAACCGCCAATGCTAGTTTCCCTTTTGTTCCAAATCTTGATTCGAAATTGATATATTTTTTAAGGTCAGGATTTAAAAATATGCGACGAAATTCTGGAATTGCGCTGAGACACTGCATTGTGGAATTAATGTAACATGTATTCCCTAAATTTATCAATCCGCAAGACCCATTTATATAAGGCTTTCCAACTACATTTTTAACACGATGTCTTGATTTTGGAGAAGATAACGACTCACTAAACGGTGATGCTACTGAGTTATATATATTTTTAAAAAAATTTGAGTTACTGCTACTATTATTCCTACTACCTATATCATCGATATCACTATCATAAGGATTATCATCCACATCATCTTCCCTGCTATCATTTGAGAAAAATACGTTTGATATACCACCATAGTACACGTATATGGACAAATACAGCAACAAAAATGCTATGATAAATTCATAAATATTATCGTGCCGTAGAAAAAAAAATATATGAAACATATTTAGAAAATTATTATTACTAGTATCATTGTCCAGACTGTCTAACTCTTTAAATAAATCATCATAGGAATGAACATTACTATCAGCAGCATCCATGAGCGAAGTTGGCAGCCAACAGTGTTCAAAACAGTCAGTATAATTGTGTATCTATAAATTTACGGCAAGATACTCAAACAATGCAATAATAATGTATAAACGAACTCACGTCACCAGCTAAAAAAGTTTGTTTGACTGTGGCGGTGACACTCTAATTGTTGTTAATAATATAAATAATAAATAATAAAATAATAATAATATTAATAATAATTGATGAAATAATAATAATAATATGCAATATAAATATGAGGAGAATTAAAGTAGATGATAGGTGGGAGAGGCGTTCTGTTTTCTCCTTTTTGCCTTTTGCTATTTTAACTTATATATCTAAATGTTCATACTTATTAGACTATAAAGGTTCAAAATAGCCTTTAGATATAATAATGTCAATTCTAATTCATACAATTCCAAAAAATCGAAATGGGAAAATTTTTACCTTAAGTGTAAAATAACACTATACACTATGTATTTATCCGAATTTAAAACTATACACTATGTAATTTTGTTTACGCGTCGATTTGAAAAAATAAACAAAATAACATAGTGTATAGTTTTAAATTCGGGTAAATACATAGTGTATAGTCTTATTTTACACTTAAGGTAAAAATTTTCCCATTTCGATTTTTTGGAATCTTGTAAGAACTGTCATACTATAATGTGTGAAATGCTCCTAGCTTATATATATTATTATTATTATTATTATTAATTGTTTTTTTATATTTTTATGTGCGCGTATAGACTATAAACTTCATTTTTTATTTTTACAAAATATACACGCGACAAAACGACGAGATTATTAAATGACTCCAACAACACCTCAATCTACCGACAATGAACGGTGCCTTGCACAATACTTGCATCAAGATAGGGTGCAACAAGTAACACATATGCCAAAGAATGATTAGTTGACTTGGTAATGCGGGCTTCAACACCAGGAGGCATAAACCCAACCGACAATTGTTGATTTTCGATAGGACTATTCATACATGGATAAAATATTTCTGTTTCCAAATTAGGCAAAGAAAAATCTACTATAAAATAAAATTGTAAGATTTTCCCATTGTATGTACTATTCAAAAGCTTTCCATTTGCTAAATATTGTACATATGGACGAGCAACTACGTTCACAAAATTTTCTGGCGGTGGCGATGCCTTCCATGCTATTCCGGGCACACCACCAAGTTGGTAATAATGCATCATTTGCACACTCCAAATTGTCCAACTATTTTTTACACTTTCAAAACCAGCCAAGCTACTCTCCATAGCATGAATTCCAATTGTATCGTTGTTTGTACAGCCAAATTCTGTAACGATGGTAGCTCCACCAGATCCAGCTTTTTTGGAATCACTTGTTCTAATGTTCACAGATATATCCACGTATTCTGCACAAGAATTTATTGAAGCATTTTGACTTTGATAACTGTCGGTATTAATGCTACCCCATGGACCACCATTTGTCGCATTTGCACAATACAAATGGTACGCAAACGCCTGCCTATCATTATAAGTATTGCCGCCGGGACCTTGTGTAAAACCAGAAGGTACAACATCGTACCTAGAACCACCAGCAGCAGGCTCAAATAATAATATCGTTTTTGTATCGACGGCACGAATGGCTTTATGTATTGCATTATTCAACTTATTTTGTAGATTATTAACATTATATGGTTTGAAATACAATGTATCGTTGACAGTAAAACCATCGACACCGCCTGGCAAGTTCTGATGCAATATAGGAATTTCTCCATACCATGGCTCATTTAAAATTTCATAGGCTAAGATATATGGATTGTCAGAAAATTGAAGTGCTACTTTCCTCCAAAAATGCCCATATGCATCCAGTGTACCATTTACATTATCGTATAAATTTTGAAATGCTTTGCCTAAATAATAAGTGTATAAAGAAACAGCTGAACCATGATGCTTGTGTAAAAACGGTTTACATTTAATTAAAGGTGGGTGTATTGCCGATGCATTATAATCGGGTATTGCTATTGGTTGTGGATATGCTTTTGTACCATTATTATTAAATTCTGGCAAATTTACATTTGCATAAAATGAAGGTATCCCATGCCCTGCACAAAACCGTTCTGACATTTGATCTTGATGCATATCTAGTATGATGTAAAACCCATGTCGACTACCAAGTCGATTGACTAAGCTTTCAAGTTGGAGTAAATATGTTTCGTTAAATACTTTTGGTTGATATTCGTATAAGTTCCAATGAAAACCAATACGAATAACATTAAAGCCTAATTCCTTTAATCCCGAAGCTTTTTCATCGGTTATGTCAACTAATCCTGAGACAGTTTGCAAGGTTGATGATTCTGTCAAACATATACCATGAAATGTAGCCTCCCGACTGTCTGGTAAAACAAATCTACCACCAATATTGTCAACAAAAATTTTATTATTATTATTACTACCACTTATCACGTAATTTATTAAACAACATACAAGGACTACTACGTAGGAAACCATGGCATTTTTTCGATACTCGGATGAAAAAACATGCATTTTATCTAGTAAGCCCGATTTCACGAACAAGATTTTTAATGTATATAAACGCACAACGTATGAGATAAAATAGAAGATGCCGGGGACCCGCTTTTATTGATTATTATTTTATTATTACAGAAGGAAGAAGAAGAAAGAAGAAGAAGCGCGCGCATAAGCAAGCTCTACTTTTTTTATATATATTATATTATTGCACTATTATTAATAATAATATAATATAAATATTTATTATTATTATTATTATTATTTTGAAATTATTACAATAATAACCACAATGATAAATACCTGCTATTTCATCCATATAAAAATTTACACTACATACTAAGTACAAAAATGTTTTTGTTTTTTTTCCCACTCCGAACGACCACTCCTATATACGTTTTAATAGTGTAGACTTGTATGTTTGGGGTTAATATTCATTTGAAAGTGATCTCGATTCCGAGCTGTAAAATGCTGTGATTTGTCGTGAATTTTTGTCTGCCGCACTTTTGCATTCCATGCACAGCACATGCCTGCCTCTTTAACGAAATACAACCACCAGCGTGTTTTTAAAATGATAATAAAATACCAGAAGTTGCTGGCAACAAAATAAATGTGTTTATTTATTTCATTGCCTCATCGCGATAAATGTGAAATGTACGACCAAATTATTAACAAGTAATACACTTAAGATTTGGAAGTGCAGAAGGGTCAACTTTTGTTCAGCCGTCCTTAATTACATAATTGTTGCAAAAAATGTAACACAGACGAGCAACAAACTTGATAAAGAACATGTCAATGATGCTGCACTCGTATCAACTACCTTCCCCGTAATCGTCGGGTCATACATGAAATATTTATCCTTAGCAGCTAAGTCCGCTGAATCGAACAGATAATCAATAAATACTGTGCCTGCGGCTTTATCTGCCCCATGCACGCGTATTTTCACATTTTTTGTTCCGGCGACAGGCAACTTTGTTCCATCAGTTAATGCACCTGCTGTACTCCCATAGTTGTATTTGAGTGGAAAATCCAATGCCAATTCACCATTGCCATGGGCAATCGCCATTTTGGTGACATCCTTATTCACATTTGCTTCAGCATAATCTGCACCATTAACCTTGAGTCCCTCCACTTTAAAGCCAACTGCTGTAAGCTTCATTCGGATACCAATATGATCCATTCCTGCTGGAAAGCCATTTTGCCCGGCTACAACTTGAGTAGCATAGTCATTACCGCTGGTTCTACCAAAAACTGAAAATTTGAATTCCCCGCTTTTGAATGTACGTGTACCACCACAATTTGCTTGGTCAGTAATACATACTGTATATGGCCCTTGTGGTGCACCAAGAGTGTTGTCCCCGGTATTACGCGTCACTCTAGCCTCGTCTTTATTCGTGGCGACGTATACATTATTCGTGGATACTTTAATGTCCGATGCACCAGTGTTTAGGTAAGACGCGATTCCAATGTATCCTCCTGCGTTGTTTTCACCGAAATAATTCCCGGTCATCGTGTACGCATATTTTCCATCAGTTCCAGCGATAGTTTCTTTTGCATTCAAATCCCTATATCCTAGTCCAGTTGAGGTGATTTGTTTGTAGCTATTGGTGTTGGCAATGTAATCTGCGGATTTCACAAACGCCATACCAACAAACTCGGACTTCAAATATTCAGTCGCAGCATCACCAGAACACGGCCCAACAGCTGTGGCTGTACAAGAAGCTTGGTTATCGCAATCGGTATAAACTCCACCACAAATTTGACCGGATTTCACCCAACCCCATTTGTAGGCACCTACAGTCTGGTGAAGGAATAAGATTGTAATTGCAATTCGAAATATCATGTTGGATTTATTCAATTATATTTACGTATATGTATGAATTTGTAAGTTTGTATATTTTCGTATTATTTATTGACGAAATGGCGTAGTGTTATTCTTTGTTCTTAAAAGACGGCAGGGCCATTGGTGCAACGAGGGGAGGAATCACAGAAAACAATCTTGTGTGTTTATATTATTATTATTATAATAAAATAATAATAATAAAATATAATATAATATAAACAAAAAAATAAATAATAATAAAGATTAATAATAAAGATTTTTTTATTAATAATTTGTTTATAATTATTGGAAATGGGATGGGATGGGACTGTTGACTGTACTACAAGGGTCATAGCATGGAGAGAAAACGATCTGCTGCACGTGTGTAGAAAATTTAAATTGAAAATACGGAAGAACTGAAACTGATAAATATTCTTTTTTTTTTTTTATATCATATGGTGCATATGGGACAAAAAGGGGTGTTCAATGAAGTTAAAGTTTCGTCTAGTCTGAAGACAATATTACCTTAATTTACAGGGGCTTGGTACGAAATTTCAATCAAAATCTTAAAATCTTATAATCTAAATCGACGATTCTACACTAAATTAAGGTTAAGTCTAATTTACATCATTTTACCCTTGTTGAAGAGCCAAAAGTGTTTAAAAACAATGTTAGAGACATTTATTCTGCATCGCTAAAACTGTGCATATTTTTTTTATTAAAACTAAGTTGCGTACCGCTTTGTACATTGTTTTTGTCATAAGAATACATTAGTTTGTTATCATTA
>Ga0099797_101716_pt1 | contig 10910 bp, 8 predicted proteins | sample Uncmet_Sort48C_1_FD_89871 | JGI IMG/M metagenome (GOLD analysis project Ga0099797, IMG submission 89871) | Marine eukaryotic communities from CALCOFI LINE 67, Pacific Ocean - C012_Sort48C_1 | ecosystem: Environmental > Aquatic > Marine > Oceanic | place: Pacific Ocean: Monterey Bay | collected... | reverse complement strand
ATTTCAATTCCACGAAGAGTTGATAGAAACTGACCAGGTTGCATTAAGAGTACGTAACGCTAAAAAGTGTATTTTGTACTCACCTACCCTCACTCGCTCGTAACTTTTTAATATGGTATTATAGTCCGGTACCTTATGTCGAATCCAGATATTCCGTGGGCAACTCGTGGGTAGTCTGCGTTATGGGTATCAATGATCAGGATATTATCCCATGAGTCCAAAAAAGTTTGGTGGCATGTCTGGATATCACCGGAAGTGCTATTATGACGTCATCATGACGTCAAAACCTGGTAATCTTAATGAACGCCCATATCTCACAATCCAAATATGTTTATGGACCTATAATGTTGTATCTAGAACATTTCGAGGACAAGGAATTCAATGGTGACAATGGCTTTTACTCATATTTAGCATTTGACCACTCCCTTAATGATGTCATAGACCCAAAAGTCGAATTTGTATACAAAAATCGTTTCTAAGCATGTACTTTTGATGGGAACCTAAAATTAGGTATATCTGGTGTTTCAATGACGAAAAATTCGATGATGAGAATGGCTTTTACTCATATTCAGTATTTGACCACGTCCTTGATGATGCCAATGAGGTTAATTTTTGCCCTTGGGTCCATTGAAACATCAGGAGGTCTATTAAAGGGAGTCCTAATTATGTATTTATTTATCTTGTCTTAACAGCTTTTTCGTTCGCGTTTTTACAGTTAGACAGTTAGTCTGACTCGCTCATGTTTATATACAAAAATTCGCATATGTTCATTGTTCGTATATGTATGTTATGTTTTTATATAGCTTCACACATAATCCTAACTTGTACAAACTTGTTCGAAACATGTGGGATTCTATTGTACGATTAATTAATTATTCAAATTCTATCGTATAAGGTTGTAGCGATGAAATCAGGGTTTTCGATCGTACATTTATGAGTGGAATTTCCCCTATTTCATGACTTCATTTGTAAGAGGAATTCTGAAGAGATACATGTGATCCTGCGGGCTATGTTAGAGGTTCCATGTTTTCACATATGCAATCTTTACCTTATTTCTAAGATGTTGCAATTACCTCAGATGAAGGATTAAATCTTTTTTGACTATAGTCAACCATACATTTTTCGTTCGCATACGAATTTCAAAAAGTTATTTGCAATCAAGATAAAATTATTTTAATTATTCAGATGCTAAGATTTAAGTTATGGATGTTAAGAAAGATCGCTTGACCCTTGAAGAGGATTCGGAAAAGTACAAAACTTTATTTCCTCTCTGCTTGGTGTGCCAGACAAAAACTAATGAGAGTTTAGTCCAAAAAACAACATACAGTAGCACAGACACATTGATAACGAACAATGAAGAAATCAGAGTAGCGTTTATTGAAATGCAAGAACAGTTTGATTCATCAGATATGAACCAGAGATTCAAATTACATGACGAACAGAGCAAAGACCGCCCTATGTTTGTTTTCTCCAGACAATACATGGCAATGATAATTGAAATGCTGGTCTTTCTTAAGTCAGTTCGAACTGAAGATTGGTACCTTCATCTTACTTCATTGAACTCATTTTGTAAATACTTCTTTGCGTTTGATCGATTGAACTATGCGAGACTCGTCACTCTTTAAATTGCCGACATGCAACAAGTAAAAAATACAGACCGAGATATCTACGCTGAATTCTTACATGGGAACTGGGTGGTAAATAAAAATCCAGACGTTCCATTCTGTTGCATAGGAACAGATCATGCCCTAGAACATGCAAACCGTATGATGAAAGTTTCAGGTGGCATTGTAGGAATCACTCTAAACGCAACTGCAAGAAATCGTTTTTTCCTTACTGCGCCATATATGGCACTTTTCACTGAACAAGCGGAAAGAATGCCTGGTGGTAAAACCTATCCCAAAAAAGTACATCACGAAGCTAGTAATACCTTCTTACAGAACCGAAAAAACAATATTTTTTTGCTCACAGAGACACTTGAAAGTTACGGAAATCCATTTGAAGACGACGGAGAAACCCTTGTGAACTTCGTTACCAAGAAGGTTGTTTCACCACAGGTACAACATGATCTTATGAACTGCAGCTTTATCGGGAAAGAGCGGCACACTACTTTCGTTGATGATAGAATATCATCAAACTCCGTGAATTTCTGGTCACGTCTTCCAAAGACAAAGTTGAAAATGTGGAAATCCGGAAATCTTACTAAGAAGTTTACAGTGACAGATGCCAAAGTTATTGAGCTCACTGAAGATCGTGCATTATTGGGAAGGATGGCTATAATTAGCAAGTCACGACCAGAGTTGGACATGAAGGAGATGGTTGGCCAATATGAGTTCTCCGTTGTACCACGGGCACTTTTCGCTCCGGATGGATCAATGCTCTATTGCTCCAACAAAAGCATGCTATACCACTGTGTAGTAGATGAGTTGCTTCTTGCAGATTCAGTAACGCCAAATAATATTGTCACCGAACAGTCAGTTATAATTATCGATGCAATGGCGGAAAAAGACGACACTGTGGAAACTTCTAATCAAATTGCTGACGTGTTTATCATTCTTTGGGACAGAGTGTCTGTGATGCTCTTCCAGGACTCCATGCTCTTTCAGGCGCAGATATTACTGGTTCTTTTTGTGGAAAAGGGAAAAAAACGTGGTGGAAAGCATTGAAAGCAACAACAACAACGAACATAATAACAGCCCTTTCTCAACTAGGAAGAAGAGAAAGTCTAGATGATAATGTTTTTCTAAAAATCGAGGAACTTGTTTGTCGCATATACGCTCCCAAATCAAATCATAAAACAGTGTCAGAATTGCGATGGGCCATGTTTAAGAAAAATCAATCTCTCTCGGTAAGTATGCCACCAACACGAGATAGTTTGATGCAACCAGTTCTTCGCGCACATTATCAGTGTATGATTTGGAAAAACAATCTAACGGCAAATCAAATAATTCTTTCTCCAAGTGAATGTGGCTGGAAATGGGAAGATGATAAGTGGGTTGAGATCATGAAGAAAAACTTGCCGGCCCCTTATGCAATTCTCAGTCTCGTTAAATGCAATTGTGAAAAAGCTAGGTGTTCTACTTATCATTGTTCGTGTCGTCAAGTTGCTTTGTACTGCACGGAACTCTGTGGCTATGATGCGAATGAAGATACTTGAGAAAACCTTGAACTAGAGGCAGAATGCTCTGAAGAGGAATTGCAGAACTCTGATATTGATATTGCTGATGATGCTGCTGATGCTGAGCATGATGAACTGGGACTTACGGACGAATGATAAATGATATAGTGACCCTATATTTATATGATTTTTGAGAGTTATTGTGTTTGTTTGCATTTTTACTTGTGATAACCGTCTATTATTTCAAAACTTTTTGAGTACAATCAAAAAATGAATTAGGTTAGGTCTAAGACAGGTATTTGACAAGTACTAAGAAATAGTTTTTTCTATACAAATTTGACTTTTAGGATTATGACGTCATCAATGGCATGGTCATATACTAAACATGAGTAAAAACCATTGTCATAATCGAATTTCTCGTCCTCGAAATGCCGCATGCACCAAATTTTGGGTCCCCATCTAAAGTACATTCTGAAAAATGTATTGTGTATACAAATTCGACTTTTAAGTCTATGACGTCATCAAGGGCGTATCCAGATACTAAATATGAGCATAAACCGTTGTCACCATCGAATTCCCCGTCATCAGAATGTTCTATACACGAAATTCTATGTCCATATCACAATTTGATTGTGAGATATGGACGATTATTTAAATTACCAAGTTGTGACGTCATGATGACGTCATAATATCACTTCCGGTGATATCCAGACATGCCACCAAACTTTTTTGGACTCGTGGGACAATATCCTGTTGATCGAAACCCATAACGCAGACTACCCACGAGTTGCCCACGGAATTCAAGAAGGTACCGGACTAATTAATGTTTTTACAAGCCATGATTATGGCCCGCAAAATAGTCGCAAAAGACCCAAGCGTAGCGAGGATTTCTTCGACTATATCATGTTCAGCCCGAAAAAGTGAACATTAATTACATTAAAATCCACCCTCGGGACTATAATGGGTTACAAAGACGAACAATAATTTAATTTATTGATGCACTGTAACTTCTTTCTGTCTCGACAACTCGGAATCTAAATTCTCGTATCTTATTTTGAAGTATACAGTTAGTACTAGTCAACGCGTCTACTCCAGTTTGCTTTTCGTTGATCTTTTTGCCAGATCAGCTGCTTTCTTTGTTACGGCTGGTGGAGGGGGGCGTGGGATAATGTTCTTTAGGTAATCCGGTATTTTAACACAGCTAGAACAGATGAAATTTCGGTACGTTTTCGAGTTGAATTTAGTACAATGGTAAGCCTAAACATCTATAATGGACGAACCGTTTACATGAATGGCAATGAAGCAGGTGCTCCTCATTCTTGGTTCATGCTTCTTGAGTAATGAGTACGCATCAGATGGACTTGGGACCCATCACTAGATTTTCGTCGCGGAGAATGTCGCCCAGGACGATTTATGGTATCACCATCAGTCGTATCATCCATAAGCCAGGTTGACGTCAGTTTGTTCGATGTCACACTACTCTCAGATCACGTTTTCGGTCATAAAGGATGAAATAGAATGTTTTGACACTTAAACCTTTTGCAGAGTGTGGCGCCACTTATTGATAATGTTTTTTTTGTATTATTTTGTATAGTGATTTTGAATTTAAGGCGATATTTATTGATTATCTCGATCGTTTTGATAACCATGACTCCCACTGTTAAGAAACGCGAATATGGTCCATTCGAATCCCATTACTCCTTATGGGGAGATGAGATAGGCTTGAAACTTCAAAGATAGGAAGCTTTGCGGAAGTTGTGCAGCTGCAATGAAACTTATTTTATCACGTGATCAGTTAACTAGTTATCATGGCTAAAAGTATGGTCACATATCTAATTACAGGGAGGTTATATCGACTTGAAACTAGGCTAGCAAATGTTGTAAAGCGTCATATGACCACATGGTTAGATAGTGCGGCTCAAAAATGTTTCTAGCAAAGTCTCATATATCGTTCTGAAGTTTGTGGCAGGGTTTGATAGACCAAAGGCCTTTTATTTATAAAAATGATTACCGTACACTTTATTTTTAAATATTACATTGTTATCAAGCAAAAGAAAGGATATTTTCTTTTTGATTTGATGATGCTGTGTTCGTAACGTCAAAAACTTCTTTTTTAGACAATCATCTGATTTTACATTTATTTATTTACTCTTAATATGTCCAAAATGTTGACTTCCTACTTTAATTGAAGGGACGTAGGTAGCTTCCAAAATACTGTTTCATACTTGGAAACAGGTGATATTTTGCAGCGGTTAGAAAAATGCCCAATAACAAGCATGATTGATAGGTAGTTCAACAGCAACTTTTCAATGTCGCTTGTCGTCACCTAAAAAATTGCCATCATTATTTTTTACGTCTGCCTGCCTGATAAAATTTAGCATTACTCTTGCATACCTAATTGTAAGTAGACGGATTCAATCTTCATTTTGCTCCTGACCTCAGCATTACATAAATATAGTAGGAGTGCCAGCAAATAGCTTTAACCCTATCCCGACCGGGTTATTTTAGAGGTTTTTGACAATGAATTCTATGTTTGAAAACAATATACTAAAATACTTATTTCTAGTGAACCACAAGCTTTCTGGAAATGGATCTCATATATATGATGAAATTCCGGGGTGTAGGTGGGGCTGGAGAGGGATGGCAAATATCTACCTAAACCTCAACATATTCAATTTTCTGAACTTCTATAATTTGAGGGCGTTTTTTCCAGGTTTTAGTAGGGTGTTGCTAAAATAGCAACATCCCAGTAGAGATAGGGTTAACTGAAAACCTAACGCATTTACGACATCATAGCGTCGTATTCTGGTCAATTCCGTAACGTGGTAATTCAGGATCGACCACGCTTCAGTAGGAGATCAATAATTTTGGTAAACATCTTTCTCGAGCCTACTAATTACCTATGGTACTTTTCTCTTATCCCTTCGTCCATTCTTTTTCAGAAGATCTTGGACCTCTCTATGTTTTGTCAATGGCCCTCAGTAAGAGGATGGCAGCCTTCGTTATATATACTTGTTGGTCATATACAGCTTGATCGTTAGTAGCCGCATTCATTTTCAACTTGATATCCATCTCCACGTTTAACATGGAGTCTAAATGGCGGGGTAATTGGGAGGCACTAACAGGTCCCTTAATTCCTTTTTTTCGGCCAGTATTTAACCTGTCCTGTCCACAGGCCATCTCATCACTGAGGCGATTTATTTATGCCTTATGTCCAGATATAATGCATCCTAAGCAGGCAGAGGCAATTACTTGGGCTGGACTAACGTGTACAATACACACATAGGGGACCCTTTTTGAGACTTTTAAAGCTAACTAAGTCGGGAAACAGTTCCAGCTATTTAGTTTAATTGCTAGTACTATACTTGACATTACAATCGCAAACTTTTCTATTGCGATATAAGGGATCACCTAGTTCCTACTAAACCTGCTTTTCCATGAGTTCAAACCATGAGCCCATTATGGCCTTTCCGGTGTCAGAATCGTTGTCGTCTCTTAGTCGTCAGAGAGATGTCCCGTAACTTTCTCCCTAGCGAAACCGAGGTCATCAAACTTCTTGTTTTCGTCCGCTGCGTGAAACGTAAGTACATCGCAGAGCATAGTTTATATATTTCCGGACCATTCATCTATATTTGTTTCGATTTCTTTTTTTTAGAATAAACTTTTAAGTTGCGTCATTTTTTACAAAGAATTGACTGGGTTTTCAATTTACATATCTAATGCAATTATCTTATGAAGACAGATGAAACAGAAGATCAACTTGTTCTCATTCACAACAACCCTGATAACCATGACTACGAAAAGAATTGGAGACAACATGTTAATAGTTCACAAAATATAGAAATCTTTATTCTTAATGGTATCTGAAACATCTGCTATTAAACTATATGTAATCAAAATTGAGAACTGAACAGATGCTGATACCTCCTAGCACATTTAAAAACAAAAGAAACCTTCACATGAACAGCATCACATTAGGATGTAATCTCATTCTTCAATTTCATCAACTAAAAGTTGATATTAAATCATTACATACATGCAAAGTATTGACAATCAAGAGAAATTTACAGCAGTAGGGAAAGTAAAAATGTTGAATTAATTTGAAGAAGTGTGTTTAGGTCCAATATTCATCATATTTGGATTTTGTTGCGTATTTCCGGTCTACCCAAGAGAAGAACAACTCGAGGAGTATGAGTTTAAATAAGATCAATTGAAATCTGAGCTGTACTATATCACCATATTGATGATGATAAAGATCTTTCAAATTGTCACTCTGACTTTGAACATATTGAACGTTCTCTTCCATAGCATTGGTATTTACGCTCTTCGTTCGATATATAACGTAAGTGAACAGAAAGTACAACAAGTTTATCTCCTTCATTTAAGTGTGTGTGAATGTCTTATTAATCTTCTTCAAGGATGTAGTATTACTGCAGAAATGTTATCAATACCAAATCCAAACTCGATCTATCACGATATTGGTGAATACGTATTGATTATTTCGTTTACCGGTATTTCAGTCGTGTATTATCTCGATATGATTTACATTACAATCGATAAAATGATGGACATTGTTTTGAATATAAAGTATCCTGTTTATTGGAATGAACAGAAAGCTAAGAATTTGTTGATTTGTACATGGCTTTTTGCTTCAGTGATCTGCGTTACGGTTGTATCATTGCATATTTCAATTCAATTTGACTGGAAAACAATATTTTTCAAATACGTTTATACGACAGTTGGTATTGCTTTTGTTATCCTTGCCTTCATCACATACAGTTTTATATTTCATAAGTTCAAACAAAGTCAAACTCCACCTGTCCAGCGAAGTGTACATACAAAATCCATCAGAACTATCACTGTTTTTCGGAAATCACGCTTTCATATCCCCTTGCTTATCATTTTATCGTTTATGATTTTTATGATCGTTCCCGATTTGACGTATTTATTTGTCGCTGTTCTTAACGAACGCAAGGCGCCGTTAGTTTTGGCAATATGTTGGATATCTTATTGTATTTCGAACTTAATTGACGCGTGGATTTACATCTTTATGCAACGTCGTGTACGCAGACATTTGAGCCAACATTCAACCATTATCAAACTGATGCGAATTGAACAGAAAAGGAGAAGGAAGGGGACAGTAGAACAGCCTTCTTTCTTTGTCAACATTCATACATTCAAAGACACGCGTAGAGAGAGAAACAAAGATATTATTTGATGTACTTCTTTTATTCATTATAAGCATTTTGAGTAAGAATCAGTTTGGTAGCATCTATTACTACATATGTATATCTTGTATCGAGAACTATAGTTTGTTTTTGAGAAATAAATATTATAAAGAAAGAGAATCCATGAAAAATGTGCCGTATCATGTACGTTTTATGTCTATGGTACACAGCTTAAAGAATCTTTTAATGAGCAAAGTATTTATTTGTCAGATATTGATAACCAGGAAGACTTGCGTTTACACTGGCGATAATCGCCTTCGATATTTGCTTCAACACGATGTCGAAAGCAAATATCGCCAGTGTAAACACTAAAGTTGAACGTCGAAAGGCAATTTTTTGCGTCGTGCGCGATATCGAATGGAAATAGGTTTGAACTGTTTTCCGTTCAACATTTGCTTCGACATCAATAATAGCGTCAGGTGTTTTCCTTTGTTTATGTAAGATGTTTATCTTTATGCATATGTACATGTAAAAAACGTGTTTTAGTTGACTGATGATGATAAATATGAACTTATAAATTTATGGGAAGGGGAGGACATTCTATACGACATATGTAATAGTCTTTTCGATGATGGGTTTAACCAGTCGAACCAATTCGTCAAACGTCTCCGTGTTCATTCGTTCTCGGTCATTCAATCTCAACTCCTGCATTATCGAGTTGTATGCACTATTAACGTCCCTATTAGCCAAACAAGTTTTCATCCATATTTTGCGGCGGTTTCTTCTCTTTTTCTTTTAAATTCCACATAATATTACAATCACAGAACAAGCAGTAACTACTTCGTCCATTTCTTTTTTAATTATGAAAGAAACGAGTTACACGCGATGACATTTATTTGCGCGCTTTTCATCAAGTTGCACTTGAATTGGAAATCAGCGTTTTACATTCAAATCAATGTAAACACATGTGGAACGTCGACAAGCAAAAGTTGAAGCAAATATCGAAGGCGATTATCGCTAGTGTAAACGTTGCTTAATGATTTTTTTAAGGAACTGATTTGAAAGAAATTCGAGGTTTTTTTTGACATAAACGCCCCTTTTCAATAAACACACAGTGGATAGCTTGTGAAAACTGGCTTTTTGAGTTTTAATTTAATTTTGGATTTTTGGGCCACAAATGTCCAAAATCAAAAATACGCGAGATCTAAAAGGAAATGAAACGATGAAATATGATCAAAGCCAATGCTTTTTTCTGACAAAAAGCGTAATCCAATTTTCTGCAAAAATCATGTTTTTGATATTATTCGAATGCTCTGAAGAACATATTACAATTGCAAACAAGAACATATATGCATATTTTCATTTTTTGACGTGATGTAGAAAGAGGATGTAGGTCTTGTATGTCGCGTAAGTTGCATATGCGTATTCCCTGCTGCTGGGTTACTTTCACCCATTTCGCGGTGTTAAGATTTCTGACAAAAATGCTTAACCAGTGTCCTTGAACACACTGCAATTGTAATTCCTTATGTAAACAATCAGAAGGGGTCCCGATCTATGGCCATAATTAACAATTGTGTGCTGCCAATCAACCTAACCCTCACAGCGTGAATGAAAAATTCGTAGATGAGTGTCCTTTACTGTGTAGGGACGATGGTACAACTTAGAGAGTGTCCCTAATGTGACGGACGATGGTATAGGGAGGTGTCGGATCATGAAGATGTTTGCCTATTGAGACGACCTCACGAGAACAAGATATAGGACACCAGCAAAAAGATTGTTAGACATTGTCAGATGTCGCTAATGTTGTCGCTAATCTGCTTTTGATAACTAAATATGTCTTAACGTCTGCATTATCAAATTTATAAATATTTCGGAACATTTTATTTCCTCATTATCCTTGAAATTTCTTTTTCTAAAGACGTGTTGAAAAGTCAAGTACGAAAAAACGGTGTTCAAACTCCCACAGAAAGTGTATTTACAAAACATAGAAAGAATATTTTGGAGACTCGCAAAACCTCTACAAACCCAAATGCACACTCATATCACAATCGCCACACGCTTACCAGACACATACTCAACCCACACATACACATACACATACACATACACACACCACACCACATATATGACCGCGAGGACATACTCATCCCCCCTCGCTCTCTCTATCGTGCTATTTTGTAGAACATTATCTGAATACTTCAATGATCCCAAAGAATGTTGTTCAATGTACTACTACGAACTATATAGGTTATGTTGTCCATATTTCTATTTTATTGACTGCCTAGTTTGAATTCTTTGAAGATTTATGACGAATTGGTTATAGCATCTGATTTTAAAAGAAATTTTCATTTCGATTAGATTAGATTATCTTTCTTCCGTCATTTGTTTTTATGACCAGTACAAATTTTGTGGGGTGCACCTCACCATAGATTAATTACTTAGGATAAAAATACATCTTTTTATGATATGAAAACGCATCCCACAAAAACCATTCATTTCTGACTGTAGTTGCCTAAAATTGAATGCATACAATGCCTTTTTACAAAAATATAAATTCGGTAGTCAAAAATTGTGTTTTTTCTTTAATATATATTTTCATAAGAATGCGCGCGCGCGCGTGCGCG
>Ga0099797_101715_pt1 | contig 10910 bp, 10 predicted proteins | sample Uncmet_Sort48C_1_FD_89871 | JGI IMG/M metagenome (GOLD analysis project Ga0099797, IMG submission 89871) | Marine eukaryotic communities from CALCOFI LINE 67, Pacific Ocean - C012_Sort48C_1 | ecosystem: Environmental > Aquatic > Marine > Oceanic | place: Pacific Ocean: Monterey Bay | collected... | reverse complement strand
TTCATCTCGCCTTGCGAGATCGCCTCACTGTTTGGCTTTGCAGCTCTTCCATTGCACCATGACGTGGATGTCGTCACATATGCACTTGGACAGTCAGTTCCGGCACCCTTTGCGAAGACGCTTGCTACCTCTGTCACGAGATATCTGGGCATACAAGGATCGCTGCCTACTCTCAACGATGCGGCAACTGCACTGGAAATCTCACTTCACATCAGTCTGCTTCCTCTTCAACGTTTGGCTTATGTTCCTGTTCCTCCTCGTACCTCGTCGGTTACTCCCTGCCTTACAACTCCATCGTTTTTGCCTGGAACCAGGACTTGCACAGTCCCTACTACGGTCACAGCTAATCAGTTCATTGCATTTGTACTTCCTCATCTACACTGGCGAGCTCGTCCCATTTTGTCATGCAGACCAAAATACTGGAATCCTGGCACCCCATATTGGTGAAATTCTGGATGGCTCCAGCACTACAGTGTATGTCACCACTGCAGACTTTACTTTTGGCACACTGTATGATTCTCTCTTCCGAACCCCTGAGGACAAAGGGATTGTCACCATGTTTCCACTAATGCTCCAACCCAGATGCGGCTCTTTCCAAATGTTTCTTGTTACCGACATCACTATGACAATGCATATCTGTCCGGATGATACAAAACAGGTTTTCATGCATTTGCTTTCTTTTCTCTTTACATGGAGACAGATGGCCCCACAAGCTGCGTTGGGCCTGAGGAGCTGGCTATCTCACATGAATGCTTCACAAGTCCCTATCAGTACCAACGACACCCTTCGGGTTGTCCCCAAAATTCTAGGATAACTAAATACAAATTCTGTGGACGTCCTTCTCAAAAAGAACATTGTTGCGTTACTTGCCAGTCTACAAGTAGCCGACGACACGATTATAAGTGCGAAGTGGTTACAACTGCGCCTCAGAGTGATACTACCCAGGTAGGACAAACGGCTTCTTCACATTCTGTCTCCTGGGCTGAGGAGACGTGGAGGGCATCGTGGCAAAAGGGGTGCACATCCAACCCGGTGAATGGGATACCTGAAAATCTGCAAAGGAAACCAAAGAGCCTTGGGGTTCCTGGGCCGATCACATTGCTGGTGGAAACGACTGAAATGGGGACAAATGGCAAGCCTCTAACGATTACTCTGGAGGCGAAGATCAATGTTATGACAGAGGATGGCAAGCAACCGCAGACGAGGAAGCCAAGCCCTCGCCCCTGCCTGCTTCCACTCCGCAGGAACCCGCGCTCTCGGATGGCCCCTCTCCCGTGCTACCTGAGGCCTCACAGGACTGATCATGCTGTCACGGATACCCCTGCTTCCAGGACAGAGGATACGACTACCGCACAGACTGCGACACATGATACTGCCACTGCCCCCCATTCCTTAGATGAGGCTGAGCCTGCTCCGGATGTGAGCGAAAAGAGGCGAGGGGACCCACCTTCTGGCCTGGTTGAATCTAAGGATATGGACCCGCCAAGAAAAGAGGAACAGCCAGCTGAACATGCCAAGCCAGAGGACGAGGTGCGCCAAGACCCTCCTCAACAAGAGCTGTCGTCTTTATTGAAGCAGATGCTTCTATCCCTCTCCCAATCTGCCGAGAAGGATGACGTTGACTACTTCCCACCTCACTTTGATCTGATACAAGCGATCGTTACGTTGCTGTCCAAGGATTTGATTACTTCCTTTGATGGCTCTCTTCGTGACACTCTGCGAATATACATCAAACAAGCCGTTCTGAAACCGCCTGACCGAAGCAGCTTTGACACTGTTCCTTTTGGAACTATCTATGGATTGATGCAGGAGGCATCGGACGAGGAGATTCTACATGTTTTCAAAGCCCCACCGCTGATTACACAAAGTGATATTATTGACCGATACACTGAGGAGGTCACTGTCTGGGATGCTTCCCCGGATAAAGTAAGTGCCAGGAGCTTTCTCTTGTCTTTCTACCATGATACTTTCATTCTAGCCTGGGAGCTACCAGAATTCATTCGTACGCCCACTGAACACGTGGATATGTCACCGGTTGCGGCGCAGGGACAGGAAGCTAGATCAAGCAATGAAGCTTCAAACAGTGACAACAGAGCCTATGTACTTTCTGTGCATGACCATTACCGTCACTATGACTCGTCGTGGAACGCGGTTGCCTTACAATGCCAGCCGGATGGTTTCGCTAATAACTCTCCTTGTCAAACGTGTTCCAAAAGACCAGCAACAAGATTCTACAATGGTCCAGGTACTTGCTGCAGATCTTGTGAAAACTCTCGAGGATGGAGACATGATGCTCACTGCGACCGAATTTCCCAATGGCGATACAACCTCATGGAAGCACGGAAGTGTACCGCCTGTGTTCATTTGGGCTGAAGTGCCCGGAGGGCAGCTACTGGCTTTGCGACCTGTTCCGAAACCTGCTTCAACGCCAAAGGTGAGCACCATGGGCCCAAGTGTAACTCTGCCTACTACAGCTGTCTCAAGGAACATTTCAAAATGACTGAGCATGTGGCCTTTCCTCCCTTTCCACGACGCATTGCTATGCACGCATGCAGTGCCCAATGCGGCCGTCAAGCCAGCTATCCAGTGGGATATTGCTGCACCTTGTGTCCACAAGCCATTGGGAATACAGAAAGCGTACCCACATTGCCACCGTGTGCAAGACGGAAGACTGTCGTCGCACAGCTGCTTTGGGATATGATACGTACTGCAACACTTGCTACTTTAAGGAAGGCAAAACTCATGGTCCCACTTGTACAAAGGAACACAAGTTCACCTACATACACGAGAAAACTGTTGAGAGGAAGCGTGGAATGTCGCCATGCCACGGGGCCCCTGGCGCTGGATTGCGTCATGCCACCCCGTCGCCGGCCCCGGCCCAGTTGCCAACTGCAAGGATGTATCCCATGAAGCATTGGGCGACGGGCACTATCTTCGGTGATCGGGACCTGATCGAGCGGAGGCTTGCCTACATTTTTGAACTCGCTGGGACGCGCTGAGGCCACGATGTCACTACTCCGAATCGGCGCCACGCTTTGGCGATCCGCCTTGGGTGCTGTTGGCAATGCGCCGGGTGCAGCCCGCACATTCCGAACAACTGCCTTGCCCATGCTGTGATGTGAAATGGTATCTGGAAGCACAGCTGGCTACAAACTCTGGGCCGGGAGCCGCGCCATGGGTCTGGGCATTGGGGAGCTCAAGGAGCAGCTCCACATTAAAGCTGCCAGCCAGGAGATTTTCTCACACTGCAGCAGAGACGCGCCTCCAGTACCTCTGAGACGGAAAAATGCGGTTCAAATCTTACACCATTATCCCAGCAGGCAACACTCCAGTAAACGATTGACCAAGAGTGAGGGCTTAATCTTCGCTAAGGGAGCGATCCCGATGCCGACCACGCTCTGTGATCGGGTTTTGGACCGCAGCCCATCCCGCGGCGACCCTGACCATCGCAGCAAACCCAACAGTTGCGGGCCACAGCACCCCACGGTGGCAGGCGCTCACAATTAATACACCGTGACACCAACTGAGAAGGCCGTTGCCGGTGCGACGGTGCACTTCCCAGCTGTTTTGTTGGCGCATCTCCACAAAAGAGTGCATTTGCAACTCAAAAGCCTTCCATGCAGCGAAAGCACGGAGACCTGCCGTTTCAATCAAAAACTGAGCAACTTGCCACCAGCCGTACTACAGGCCGCGCCATGACTAAGAAACTTATGATCCAGACCCTCATAAGCCAGCAACACATTACTTGACTTGCAATGAAATCCAAATCCTTAGATCGGCTTTTCTTCAAAGAATTCCATCCTCCAACATGACGTGCTCTAAAAGATACGATTTGTTGACGACTGCAAGCTCATCCTTACTGGCGTCTGCACAGACGTACAGTGGTCCGTATTACTAAGGATGTCAATTCGGATGACCGTGTTTTTGTCCCCACAGACGACTGTATGGTCTCGCATCTGTACGGACATCTGTATGCTCTTCCGTATGGATTTCCGTACGGATAATCACATGGCGTTCTGTTTGTATGACAGTACGACTGTCCATACGGACGGCCGTGCAGTCTTCCGTATGGCATATTTTGACATGTCGGAGTTACAGGGAACGAGAACACCAGAGCTTCGAGGCATATCATGGGCAGAGGTGACCCTAACAAATCCAAAATTGAATAAGAAACTCTGAACCCCCAATGCTGAATGGTTGATAAGACATTGAAGGTCATGATTTCTTAATCCTGGTGAGACCTGTAGTTCAAACCCTAATCTCAAACAAATACTGCTGAATCGTGATAGAACTCTGGACGGCGCAACAACCCGCGCGCCTGTATTCAAGTGGCCATCAAACGCCACGTGTCCCACAGATGCGCCATACCAGCGGCGCTGCGTTTTCTCCATTTCCTGGCAGCAATGCTCAGGCACAGGAAGTATGTGCCTGAGGAAGAGCTTAGCTCCCGATGCCTGAAGCCCCAGCTCTTGCCATCAAGAAAGCACATTCTCCTTGGCATGAGCCAGAAATTGGACTTCTCCCTTTCTCCGTCTGGCTACATACCGATAAGACCAAGCTAAGCTTGATAGGGAGGTTGGGGGTGGGGGTTTGCGGAAATGTGGGAATTACAAACGATTGACTGATTTGTTGATTTGATGTGATTAGTTTTGATTTAATTTGGTTGGCTGATTGATTGATTCATTCATTCATTTGATTTGATTTGATTTGATGTGATTCGACCATAACTGCTCCAAACGAACCTCTAAAGCTTTCAAACATTTACAAAAAAACATCCCCTTGTGGCCCCCTTTAAAAGCCCTTAAGTGCTGCGGAACGCGGTGGGCTCGGCGGCGGCCCTGAACGTAGGCGTGCTCCTCGACGTCACGACGACGTGCGCCTCGCGGACTTCGGCCTCCACAGAGGAAGGAGGCCGCGGATCGTCTGGAAGGAGCATCCGTCGCGACCGCCCTCCGACGCCCCCGGGGCTCCCCCGTCAAAGGTCGGCGCCTGGACCTCGGCACCCAGCTGCGACGCGCGGCGGCCCGGCAGGGTCTCGAGGTCAAAGAGCTCCCCCACACTGCGGCGGCGCTGACCGCAGCGAACTGTCGCTCGACTATTGGACGTTGGACGCGGCGGTTACGCGCAGAGCAGGAAAATTCTCTCAAATCGGCCTAGCCACTGAACGATTTCGCGCCATTGATCTGTCGTGTCGTGCGTGCGGTGCGGGTGCGTGGGCGCTGGGCTTGGATTCCCGGTAGGGGGACTCCGCTTCGCTCCATTTTCACCCCCAACCTCCGATAAATGGAAATTCATTGATTTTCCATTGGTTTTATTGATAAGTTGAGCTCATGAACCAATCACAAATTCAGAAATGCTTTAAATTCCTTAGGTTTTTCAACAAATTTCTCATGGTCGTTTCTATCAGCTCTCCAAAATCATTGATTTTCCGTAGGTTTTGTGATGATTTTGAATTAATGAATCAATCATAAATTCAGAAATCCTTTAAATTCCTTAGGTTTTATTGACATCTTGATCCATGGGATTTCCATGGGATCTGAGAATTGTTAATATTAGCTTATACGTGTGACAAAAAGCTGCTCCCAACATCGATGATGCCTGTTGGACGTTGGACGCGGCGGTTACGCGCAGAGCAGGAAAATTCTCTCAAATCGGCCTAGCCACTGAACGATTTCGCGCCATTGATCTGTCGTGTCGTGCGTGCGGTGCGGGTGCGTGGGCGCTGGGCTTGGATTCCCGGTAGGGGGACTCCGCTTCGCTCCATTTTCACCCCCAACCTCCGACATCGTCAACTTGGGGCGGATGACAGCCCTGAAAGTGCCAACACCGGGGTGTGACTGCAAGGGCGCAGGGTAGGGAATCTGGTGAGAGTGGCGTCGGAGCGGAACTCTAGGAGACTTGGACGGGCGCAAAAGTTTTGCAAGCGTCACTGCTCCGCCAGACTGCCGAGTCGTGTACCATAGGTGGCTGAGAGGCACGCACGACAGATGGCACAGCTCCTCCACGAATTGCATGGCCCAGGCCTTGGGCGCTCCACATACTGTGACAGCCCACATGTGGCAGAGGAACGCGTCAATGGCATCAAACTCAGGACCTGAGACACCAGGCTCACAATCTCATAGTTGCTGAGCTCCCCTGCTGGTGCACCAAGGCTGAGGGGGATATGCTCGTCAATGTATACCTCAAACCTGCGATGGAATCCTGTATCAACTCGTATCTAACATCGACTTGTGTCCAGTGTGTATGTCCAGTGTTTGCAGCAAAGAGCACAGAGAGGCCATGCACAAGAGGGTCGTGCTGCGATCTGATTTATCACAGCTACCACACTTCTCCCAACGATCACATGCACTCAAGCGCTGAGCCATCAACAGAGCGACTCAGGCAATATTGAAAGTCTCAAGCTGCGAACGTAGATAGCCCTCAACATGGTCGACCGTGTGGATCAAGCGACTGTACATCTCAATCTGCCGTCGACCTATGACCTGGACTGTGCCATGCTCGCATATACCTGCTGACCACATCGACAGCGCCAGGCCCTCCAGGACAGAATGAGAGCTGTCCACATTTTGTCCGCGTAATTCACAAGCCGGTAACTCGCTTAGCCTAGACACACAAACCTCTTCTTTACTGTGTTGATTGCAAGTCAAAAGGAAAAGGGCTCACAGGAGGCACATGACAAACGGAGGCATCCATGCAGTTGCTTGCTCCGCTGTGTCAAGGATATAGCCCGCCGTTACGACCAGCATGTGCACTGAGCACACACATAAAAACATCCATTCTTGTAGCACACCAGTACCGTAGCCGTGCAGTCTAACACAAACATGACCACATGCCAAACGACGTCTGTGCAACCGTGAGATGAGGAAATGACAATCCCAGGCATGCCGCATGAACGTAACCGCTCAGCAAACAAACATTAAGAGGGAAACTCGCCAGACAGCAGACACTCATGCCCAAAAGTCACATGCCCAATCTTGACATCGCTTCCAGAGCGAAAAGACAAGCCTAGTAAGGCGAGCCAAAGTTGCCAGACCACAACCCTGGAAGCAAGCGAAACCATTATTATTATTATTATTATTATTATTATTACCCCTGCTTCGAGTCCGGGTTCTGCTACAAAAAGCCGCGTCTGCAGGCCTCAGAGTGCGAAACTACGCAGCAGCGAGCATCCCGTCCATGGCAATCAGGCCCCAGAGAGAGTCTTCTTGAAATGTCTCGCAGCCCTGATAGACAGGCGAGAACAGCGACAGAAAATCAGAGGCACTACGAATAATTAGTAGGCCACTTGAGCAAGGAGGCCGCCAAAGGCCGAAGAGGAACCGTGCAGCTCGGGGCCGTGGCACTACTTGTGGTCGCCATGAAACAGCTTATGTCTTCTGGCCAATCCTCCCAAACGAGAGGCGTGAGGGTCTTCGGATGCGTGTGACAAAGGGGCCGGAAAACGTGAGGGCGCCCGCGGCATGATAGTTCTTTGCGCAATTCACAGAATTCAGAACGTTAAAATACCTCTCTTCGCTCAATTCACAGAGTTCAGAACAATGTCATGCAGAGCTGCATCTTACATCCTCAGCGCTTTGCACAACTCTTCATGCAGCTCTTCGTACAGCTCTAAGTACAGCTCATCACACAGCTCTTCGTACAGCTCTTCGTACAGCTCTTCGTACAGCTCTTCGTACAGCTCTCCGTACAGCTCTTCTTACGGCTCTTTGTACAGCTCTTAGTGCAACTCTTCACGCAGCTCGTCGTATACATCTTTTTGCAAAGCTCTTCGTAGAGCTCTTCGTAGAACTCGTTGTCTTGATTTTGAACCTTGAATTTCTCCTCAGAGGGGTCTTGGTTTTGCACCCACAAATACTCCTCAAGAAGGCACTCTCTGTGACCCCCATGTCTCTCAAGTTGTTGACTTAAATTAATTACTTGTTGGTCGACTCGAGCCTAACTAGATGTTGGCACCGAGAATGCTGACGCATGTTGAAATGCGATTGGTTTATAAGCCAAACCCTCTCAACATATACTTAAATTGTTTCACTTGCATGCATTTACGAGTCACCAAAAACTAACAATGCGCCTCAGCAATGTCGTTTGCATCAATATAATGTGCAGCAATAACATGCTGGACACTACAGAAAAGTCGTAAATAGTATAGTTGCGCTCAGAAACCGTTGCCTTCGGAAACTGTAATTCATCGTGCATACCATTCGTGCATACCCCTCTCGCGTACACCCATTCGGTATGCGCACACGCATGCCAAAACATCTCACAACGCTTCTCTTTATAAAATGTGTTACTTTGGCTTGCAAAACTGCAGACCTTCCCGGCTGCTGAGCAACATCCTTCATTCGACCATTCCTGTTGCTTCCACACGTCGTGTGGATATGCAAATGCAAACAACTTCAGTTGCGCATGAAAATGCAAACACTCTTGAGACCGGAAATGCCAGAACCTCTGCAGGATGTTGATCGAAATGAATGGATTTGGCACGCAGGCTCCAGCTAACTGCGATGCTTGAAATGAAACCAAGTAATGTGAAACAACCTTTGTGACGCACTTATCTCCTGGGTTTGTGAAAAGCCCACGTCCTGCTTGATAAGCATACCGTCACTCAGTCAGGGTGCCCCATATGACACCAAAGCTGATGGATCTGGCAACAAATCTGAATCTCGCAGCTGATACACGGGACCAGAAACATGTCGTACGGTTATAAAGTCAGGCTCCAGGTCCTGGCAAACGACCTGTAGGAGCTCCTGAGGCGGTGAACACAAACGAATGCCAGGCGTTCTGAAAAACATGCCCTTAGTGAGCCTACTATAGTTCTTTGTGCAGGGAACCACAATGTCACTTACGATCTTACTCGCCAGCGCTTCCTCGTTGAGCAGTATGGGTCCACAAGTGAGCGACGGTACCTTCTGATGAATGCCCAAATAAGCCAGTGACCTCGTCGAGGTGAGTTCTCCGCATCATGGCTGAGCGCCACTCACAGTCTTTGATGGCGCAATGAGGGCAGCCTTGAAATTGGCAACCATCGTCGTCGCCTTCATCTCCACATTGTCTGCGAAGTCGACGTCATCCTCGTTCCGATTCTTCACGGACTCCGGAACCGCTCACCCTGTCGCCAGGATGTAATCGATGGCCAAATCGAGAAGCGACACCTGCCTGGTGTCTGCAGCCTCGGTCCACTTCAAATTCTGCAGATAATTACCAAAGCTCAAATATGCCTGAAGTTTCGGCTTCCACAGACCGTTCTGCGTCGGGCATCCGATGACGTAATACCACGCCCTGCGTCTTCCCACAGCTGCCAGAGAGTCCCGCGCAACGGCTGGGCAGTGCCACTTCGCCACCTTTCCCTTTTCTTTACCAGCAGAGTCCACAATCTCGGCACCGATTTCTACGATCGCCTTCTGCACCATTTGCCACAACTGATGAACCGTTTCTTCTTCTTCTTCTTCTTCTTCGACCATTTTGCCAATTTTGTCCTTGTCTCTTTGTGACGGCATCGCCTGTGCCGCATTGGCACACCGGTCCGCAGCAAAGTTACCCTTTGCGTCTTCAGAATGCTTTGACTCCGCAATCACCTTCTCGCTGTGCGGGCCCTTCACCTTTCTTACCACGTCCCGAAGTGGTTTTTCAGACTCCGCCACATGTCATGATTGGGACGAGTGCTGTCCACCTTCGAACTTCTCCTCATCTGCAGTGGACCTCTAGGAGTCTCCGACACGCGCCGTAGCTTCGCGCAACCATCCATCACATACTTGCTGTCAGAACCTAAATCCAACCGGACCTGCACTTCGACTTCAGCGTACTTTTGACCTGCACACCAATCTGCGCAACATCCACTGGGACATTTTCCGGCTTTTTCACTGTCGACTGTGGTTGCTGCTGATTTTCTACCTTTTGGGTTGTTGTGGCTTTGACACTAGGTTTTTCATACGTTTCCTGAGTGATCAACACATTTTCCGCAATTTGTCCACTTTCCCCTTGGACAGTACCCATCTTTCCTTGTGTGCCCTGTGACCTCCCGTAGGGCACTCCGTGCGCACTTTCTGGACTTTCCGCTGCCAAACCCCCTGAAAGTGAACCTTTTTGGGTCAGAGAACCGGCCGCAGCTTCGAAAAAAAGAGCGACTTGTCTCCCCCCACTCTCCAGAGCGCACTGTGTCGAGCCCGGTGTTTCTGAAGGGTTCGGTTGCTTCTGTGCGCGACTTTTTCCGTCCAGACTCCGTTTGTGGCATTGGATTTCCCTCCAAACCCGTAAAAAGCCGGTCTCCAGACCACATGGCCCCGAGGCAGTGCGCGACCAAACCAGCCACCCCCTTCTGGGCAAGTGGGGAGAGTCCCCCCCTCCGTGTACCAAACGGGAGCACATTCCGGCCGCCGTTGCGCGACCGCACTTTTGCCACAGCACCTGCTTCCGGTCTTTCTAAAAAGTGTCTGTTCCCTGACCCGGCCGTCCTCTCTGAAAACTGCTCGCCAGAGACCCCATTTTGCGCTTCCCACGTGGCATCTTTCAACACGTAGTCCCCACTGGCCTCTGTCAAGCAGCCACAGCCACAAGACTCCACTGAACCAGTCCGTGCCAACCGCCACACTGTTGCACGTAAAAACTCCAAAGCAACTGCTGTCAACAATGCAGAGTCGACACCTTGCTGATGCATAATGCGCACAAAACGCTTCTCTGGAGCTCAAAGAGGACTACAAGACCACAATGCCACATGCACACACTGAACAAACGAAAAATGCAAACAATCAACTAAAAAACTGAAGAACTGAAATGTGCTTGGTCGTGTGGTCAATTGTCGCATGCTCGTTGCTTTTGTGAACCAAGTCCGTGGCAAGAACCACCAATATATATATATATATATATATATATATATATACACATGCCGCCGCCAGCCGCCAGCGGGCCCCCCCATG
>Ga0099797_101714_pt1 | contig 10913 bp, 3 predicted proteins | sample Uncmet_Sort48C_1_FD_89871 | JGI IMG/M metagenome (GOLD analysis project Ga0099797, IMG submission 89871) | Marine eukaryotic communities from CALCOFI LINE 67, Pacific Ocean - C012_Sort48C_1 | ecosystem: Environmental > Aquatic > Marine > Oceanic | place: Pacific Ocean: Monterey Bay | collected... | reverse complement strand
CTTAAACTGCCAAGACCACGACCTACAGACATTGTATACGTAATAAATAACGGATATGCAACGTTTCAAAGTCTAATATAAATAACTTCAATGAAAGTTTCCAACCTTTCATGATTTTCACCATTTCGATGGAAAAGTGCTCTAATACTAACTCCATGCTAACGTACGATTAAAATTTTTTTTCCAGCACTTTTCTTTAAAAACATAATTATACATGTAAACTCTCGGAGAAAAGTTAAATATATCATCTATCATATAGAATCTACGATAATTTATCAAAATTTTTTATGTTGCATGTTCAAAATGAAGATTTGTAGCTTCATTTAGAATTGTTGTGAATGAAAATCAATCTGGAATTCTAGGCCTTTTTCAGGCATATTCAAATACATTGCAAAATGGGGTATACTTGACACAACATATCTCCAGTCGATAAAAATATTAATACAAAAATAGGTTCAATTCTCTTTTCTATATATATAGAGCTAAACCTAAGAGTAAGTTGATGACAACTGAGTGTCAGGAACATACTTTACTAACGACGTTTCAATTGCATGTCAAAGTACCCTTACTATAGAATAGGCCTGTAAAACCTTAATAAAAGTGTCCAAAAATGTACATTTTTAAGTGAAAATTCACTTTGGGTCTAGCGTTTCATGTAAATGTCATATTTATTTTGGTTGGAGTTTAGAGATACAAGTTATATATATAAAGAAAAGATGTGGAGGTTTATATGGGATGAAAAGCTTGGGAATGATGTTGTGAGACATAATGCAATTTTTATATATTTGATGAAATTTCTCAATTTTCGTACCCACTTTGGCGGAACTTTTAAAAATGAAAATAAAATTGGCAAAAATATTTGTGTTTGAGGTGTTATAGAAATGTAGTATAAAGTTGGTAGTCTAATTTACATATTTTTGTTAGAGTACTTAAAACTATAGTATGGAGATTTTTTGACATTTTATATAGTAATGATAATTGTCCCTATGAAGTTTTTTTTAATATATGGAAATAGCATTATAAAATTAGCATGGACACAGGCCTTTCAACATTTTACTCTTGAAAATTGTGTTTTTCTGCCATGTTTTCTGTTTTTCATTTCCTATCATATTTATACTTAATATAGTCCTTTTCATATACTCAATAGATTTGTAGTGTTTGATATATTTGATAGGCCAGATTGGGTATTTTTTGTACTTGAGAGAGGGTAATATTTTTGCAATTTGTTTTTTTTTCATCGCATCTGAACAAAGTTGGAAAGGGTGAAACACTGACTGACGAAACCAAATAAGAGTAATAAAAGAATTGCAAAAAACATTAATAACAAAACAAATACAATTAATGTATATAATATCTTTTTTCTTTACAATACAAACATAAAACGTATACGTAGACGCAATAATTATTATAGTATACAAAGCATTTACAGCGTAAAAAGTTTGAATGAAAATTATTTTTAAAATATCTATATTTATATCGCTCGTGAGTTATATCCTATTTTACGTGTTTAATCCTTCAGTTGAGATGGCAGCATTACAAGCAGCAAAAGAAGCCAATTTAAAACTCCAACTTAATGGTAAACATGCAGTTGTTATTGGTGGTACCTCTGGTATAGGACGTGGAATAGCTGAAAGGCTTGCACGTTATAAGTGTTCCATAACACTCGTTGGTAGAAAAAGTGACCGATCTAAAACTGTGATGGAGGACTTGAAACAAATAGCAGTGGAAAATAATGTTGAATCTCAAACAATGAAATTTATTGAATGTGATGCTTTCCTAATGAAAAATGTAAAAAATAGCGTAAATACAATATTAGATGAAACTAAGGAGAAGGGAATTGACTACCTTGTGATGTCACAAGGGATGGCTACTATTCAAGGATTCACGCCTTCAAAAGAGGAAGGCTTGGATCAAAAATTAACGCTACATGTGTGGAGCAAAGCTGCGTTCGCTATTGGATTGTTACCAAGTTTAAAACTTTCCAAGGATCCAAGAATTTTAACAGTTTTGTCAGCCGGCGTTCACTCCTCGTATAAAAATTATGAAAGCGATTTTGAATTATCAAAAGGTGGCTACAGCTTAAAAAATGCTGCAGATGCAGGAGGATTTTACAATGATGTTTTGGTTGATAAATTGTCAGCAGAAAACAAAGATATTACAATGCTTCATGCTGCACCTGGATTTGTTGCTACTAATTGGGGAACAGAGATGCCTTTTGTTTTGAAATGTATGGTTCGTGGAATACAAGCTGTTGCGGGGAGATCAAGGCAAGATTGTGCTGAATTTATGATTCGAGGTTTGACCAATCCAGAAACAAAAGGTGGATATTATTTGCTAGATCAATTTGGTCAAGCAACACAAACAGTTAGTTCCCTTCACGAAGAAGCGAAAGAGTTTATCTGGAAGTCTATGAAAGAAATTGTGGAAGCAGGAAAATCTATTGCGTCAATGTAAATTGTAAAATATAATAAAAATGCAAAATGGTATAATCTACGTATCATATTTTGTTTATTAATCGTATTTTCAGTATATTATTTTGTGTCATATTTATAATAAATATTTATAATAAGTGTCTAAAAATATTTTACACACAAAATTTTTGTACGTGTGCGTACGAACGCATAAAAACATAATGTACACATACGACGTTACATTCTTTTACACACTTGTGATATCTTTTCGTACGTACTCTTTTTCTCCCTCCCCCCCCCTAGTAATCATTTATACGAGCCTCAATATCTTCCTCATAATTTTTTTTACGTCCAGACATTGCATTTATATTTACCCTACCAATTCCTCTCCTTGTTGGTTGTCCTCTTGGTCTTGGCATTGAAAACAATGGTCCACCATGCCCTGCAGTTTGACTTTCTCTAGCCATAAATCGTCTAGCAATTACAAGACTATGATGAATAGATCGAGATAATCCTGAATCTATACCAAATCGTTCATTTGCCAATCGTTTTGCTCGATTAAACGCAGTAAATGCAGAATCGATTTCACCCAAAGCTTCATATTCTATTCCTAAATTATGAAGTGCAACTGGCAAAGCTTCTAATACAGTATCATACTGTGCAGCATCTACCGCATCAAGGGCCCAATTTAATGCTTCATGATGTTTACCTAAAGCACTCAATGTTGAACAAATGTTATTCATTATTGCCGGGGTGCGATCCAGTTTTAAAGCTTCCTGTAGGTACACTAAACCACCCTCGTAATCTTTTTCATGATTCATTACTAAACCAAGTCGCATGAGTGTAACAGAACGTGCTTCATTGAACTCTTCATTCAAAGCACCAGGAACCATATTTTGCGTCATTCTCTCTGCACCTATAAGAATAGTCTTTGCAGTACCTAAATTTTTCGAATTTATCATTCTAGACGCTGCATCATTCATACGATTTACAGAGTCTATGACGTCCATAGTAGCCACTGTAGAAACCATTGGAGCAATAAACGTTGGTTTATCGCCTTTTGTAGATTTTACTTTATATTTTTGTTTTAAATCATCAACTTTCTTCTTGTTCTTCTTCTTCTTATTCTGCTTATTTGCCTTTTCCACATCTTCCGCAATTGTATATTTGGATGGACGTGATTTATTTGACGTTTTCCCCATTTTATTTTTCTTTGCTTTTTGATGAGATTTAGGTGTATGAATTTTCTTCTCTACGCTGTCTAAGGAAGAATTTAATTCGCTTTCATCGCTAGTATCAATACTGCTAGTATTACTACTACTATTTGTACTGACATCTTGCCCAGAACTCTTTGTTTCCACATCATCACCCCTTTCCATTCCATCCCTTTCAAATCTACTAGCTATTTGTTTACGCATATGTTTAACAACATATTTTCGAGCTTTTTTTTGTTCCTTTTTCCTAATTTCTTCTCGTATTTTTCTTCTTAGCTTCCGCTCTTTATGTCTAGCATCCAACCGTTTACGTCTTTCTTCTGCTTCCGCTGCTTCCTTTTCCTCACGAATGCGTTCTTGTTCCTCAAATTCTTTTATTCTTCTTTCCCGTTCTCTTCTAATTTCACGATCAGCTATTAATTTTTTCGCAATCTCCCTGCCTTTATAGCCTCTATAAATACGTGCAATTGTCGTTGCTGACATACGCCGTATTGCAAACCAGCTTCGTAATCGATTTTTATCTCTTGTATGTTTGTACCATTTTGCTAATCGTGTTGCACGATTATGCATTTTCTCAGTTGGTGCTCTTGGCATTCTTAAACGTCGAATTTTACTTTCCTTTGCTTTGATTTTTCGCATACGTGCCTCTCTGGCCCTTTTATGTCTCTCCGCACGTTGTTGCTTTTGCAATAAGAATTTTAAGTATTTACGCATGTCAGCTTCTTCTTTTTCCATATTCGCACGTTCAATTGGTTCACGCTCTTTTCCAATTTGTTCTATTAAATAAGCACGTGTCCTTAATTCCTCGTTCCTCATCATATTACACTCCTTCTCTTCATTTAATTGATCTTTGCTCTTTTTCTCATCGGCTTTCTTTTTTGCTAATTTCTCTTTCTCTCTTTGCAATGCTTTCCGTTTACGTTTCAATTCTTTTTCCAATTTTTCTTTTTCAAGATTTTCTTCTCGTTCTTTTTTTGCATTCAAAAGTTGTTCTTTTAAGCCGATTCTCTTTCCTTTCTTCTTCTCCTCTGCTCTTTGAAGCCGTCCTACTTGCAATGAAATTTGCATTCTATCTGCAATCGCTCGCTTTTTCTCTTTTGCTTGTAGTTTTGCTTCTTTCGCTTCCATTTCTTCATGCAGCTTACGTTGTCCAGCTTCCATTTCCTTTAATTTCATATTGTAAAGTTCCTCCGATTGCTTCATTTTAGCTAACATTTGTTTTTCCATATCATCTTTCAACGATTGCATTTGCTTTTCCATGGCTAATGTATTTGCTTTAATTGCTGCTTCTTTTTGAGCTTCCTGTTGATCTTGTTCTTCCTTTTCTATTTGAGCTTGGCGACGATTTAATGCTTCGATTTCTTTTTGTGCCTTCTCCATCTGTTCCTTCATCAACCTTTCCTTTTCTGTTAAAGCAGCATCCGCTTTTTCTTTTTCCATTTTCAATTTATTTTCCATTTCCTTCTTCAACAATCGTTCTGCCTCTGCTTTTTCCTCCTTTAATTTTCTCTCGGCAAGTAACTTCTGCTCCATTTCCTTCTTTAATTTTTTCTCATTTTCAAGTAGTTTACGTTCCATCTCTTCCTTCAATTTTTGCATATCATCGGATTGCTTTTTCGCAAGAACTTCTTCTTCCTCTTTTTGCTGCTTTTGTTGTGCACTGCTTTTTGCGTTGACTAGCAATTGTTTAATGCGTTTTGCTTTAAGTTCCGTAGCTTTCTCTTTCTCTGCTTGTATTTTTGCTTCCATCTTAGCTTGTAGCTCACGTTGACCTTCCATCATTTTTTGCTCCATTTCCTCTTTCAATGCATTCATGTCCATTTCCATTTGCAAAGCCTTTTCTTGTACTCTTGCCATTTTCTTCGCCTCTTGCTCTTTCTTTTTTTCCTCAAGTTCCATTTCAAGTCTTAAAGCTTCTTCTTTTTCCTCTTTTTCTTCTTTCAATTTCCTTTCAAATTCTTCTTGCATTTTACGCTGACTTTCAAAAATTCTTTTCTTTTGCTCCTTCAAAAGTTGCATTTCTTTTTGCATCTTCAATTGTTGTTCTTGTAACATTTTAGCTTTCTTTTCCCGTTCCTCATTCAGTTTAGCATTACGTTGTTTTTCTATTTCATGCAATCGCCTCATAGCATTTAATTCATCAATTGCCTCTAAAGTATCACTTTCAGCTTCAACATCATCTGGCTTTTCTTTCAACACCTCGATCGCTGTACCTAACTTCTGTGCAATTGAATCGACTTGTTTTTCAGAAATTCCACTTAAGTTTTGCTCATCCATATCTTTTTTTATTTTTTCCAATAGCTTTTCTCGTTCCAATTGTTCATCTGCTTTCATTTTTGCAACAATTTTTGCATGTTCCTCCTTTTCAAGTTGTCTCATTCGATCAGCCTCTGCTTTCATTTTTTCTGCATCTTCTTTCATCTTTTGCAATTTTGCTTCATATTCTTTCTTTTTTTGCTCTTCATTTTGTTGCATTGCTTCGGAATCTGCTTTCATTTTTGCTAGCAATTGATCCATTTGTTCTTTTTCATCCTCTTTCATTTTATCAAGAAGTACTTTATGCTCCTCTTGTGCCTGTCGTAATTTTCGTTCTGCTTCTTTTTGTAGCAATTCCTCACGCCTTTTTCGTTCTTCCTCAAGCAATTTAAACTCTTCTTCATTAAGATTTTTTGGTTTTGGTGATTTTTTGCCTTTTTGAGCTTTTAATCTAGCTATTTCTGCCATCAATTTTGCTTGTTTCTTCTGATGTTTATTCTCTTGAATATTTATTTTAGCTTCCAATTGTTGTTTCACTTGTTCTGTTTTTCTTTTCATAACAGCACGGTCTCGATCCAACATATTTTTTTGATGTTCTAATTTCAATTCAAGATGTTCAGCATCTTTTGTCGATACTGACTTGTCCATTTCGTTAACATGAGCATCTTGTTCCAATTCTTCCTCTTCTTCATCACTAGAAGTTTTCAAATCATCCTTTGTAATAGGAATTTCTTCCATAGATACCACCGAAGACGATTCGTTACTTTCTTCTTCGTCGACAATCGTGATAGATTCGTCCATCTTTTGAGGAATAACCATCTTGATTTGTTCTTTTGATGTTTCATTATCAACAGAACTTATTTCTTCTACTTCTTCTTCTTTTTTTGTTACCCCTATACCTTTAAAAGTGGTAATCTTTGCTTCAGACGATGATTGACGTTTCATTTCTTCTTCCATCTCTTTAATTTGTAATTCTTTTGCAATTAAATTTTCCTCTGCTTCTAATGCCTTTATTTTCGCCATTTCTTCTCTATCTGCTAATTCTTTCATTTCTTTTTCCAACTTCAAACGCGCTCTCTCCGCTTTAGCAGCTTGTTTTGCAATATTCTTCTGTAATTTCTTTTGTTCCCGTTGCATAATTCGCTCTTTCCATGCCATGCGCTCTTCACTTTCTTTTTTCTCTCGTTCTAATAGAGCTTCAACTTCTTTTTTCTCCTTTGCCATGCGCTCAATTTCCTGAGCTTGTGCTGCTTCTTTATCTTGAATAGCTTTGACCCGTGCTTCAGCTTCTGCTAATGATGTTTCCAATTTTTTAATTTTTGGATTTGGACGACCTCGTGGCGGTACACCTCTCGATGGCATGGAAGATCTTGGTCTAGGACGACCTGGTGGTGGTCCCCTTGGCGATGCGCCCCTAGGTAGTCCTCTTGATGGCCTTCCTTTTGGTGGAATTCCTCTAGGCAATCCTCTTGGCGTTGATCCTCTAGGCAATCCTCTTGGCGTTGATCCTCTAGGCAATCCTCTTGGCGTTAATCTTTTTGGTGGAGGTGGTGGCGCCTTTTCTTCCTTTTCTTCTTCAGTTTTTTCTGCCACATGTACTGGTGGAGGTCTAGCAAATGAAGGGGTTGGTGGCATTGATCTTGGTAACGATTGTGGTGGTGGTCTTCCACCTTCAACTGGCCGTGGTGGCGGTGCTCTAGCAAATGATGGTCTAAGTGGAAATCCTCTTGGTCTACCAAACGATGGGCGTGGTGGTTTCCCTCTAGCTCCTCTTGGTAAACCTCTTGGCACTCCTCTACCACGCATGACTCTTGGGGGAGGTCTTCCACGCGCAATTTTTGTTGCAAATGCTGGTTTTGGCGGTGGCGCTCTAGCAACAGCATTTGTTGTAACGCTTGGTTTATGAATTGGTGGTGGTCTAGCTGTTGGTCTGGCTGTATGAATTGGCAATGGTCTAGCCGTATGAATTGGTAATGGTCTAGCTGTTGGTCTAGCTGTATGAATTGGTAATGGTCTAGCTGTTGGTCTAGCTGTATGAACTGGCGCTGGTCTAGGTGTATGTACAGGTGGTGGACGAGCTGTTCTTCCCCTTGGTAATGGCCTAGATTTCGGTAAAGGCCTATCCTGCCCAATTTTCAATTGCATTTCTTTTTTATTAATATCAGTTTTCCTTTCAGTAATTTCATTTACTGTTGGTGATGGTTTTGATCGTTTTGTTGGAATCATTTGACGCTTCATACGAGTTGCACGCTGGACATTTACAAGACGCTTGGCTCTTCGTTTTATATTTGCTGGAGGTGGTGGTACTTGTTCTGCCATTTCAGTCCTCAATCTAGCAACTAAGCTATTCAATCGCTTAAAGAAAATATATCGTCTAATCGCACGTTCTAAAGTTCGCATTGCTTTTTTCCTTATTCTAAACGTATCACGGATGTAATTTATCTCTGCTTTATCACCGCATACAGACAAACAGCGCATTAATACAAATGTGGAGAATTGATCATCTCGTTTATACCATAGAAATTGAATTCTAATTGCTGCTTGTTGTTTTTTATGAATTTCAGCTAAATTTTTCGTCCATGCTTTTCGCCCTGCTCGACCACGCCATATTTTCTGTAAAAGCGATGCAGCCTTATTTGCCGATTTCTTGTACTCTACAACTTGTTTTCTACATTGATGGCCTCGTATATGTCTTTGAATGACAGTGCAAGCTTTATTACGCTTCTTTAACCATCTCTTCACGTGTCGCGCAAGCAAATTACATGCTGCAGCACGTTTTCTAAAAAAATCTCTAATTGCCCGGTCTTGCTCTTGTTTATCCTTTAATCCCAATGAACGCATTAATACAAATGTGGAAAACATGCCATTTTTTTTATACCACACTCGTTGTACTAATAATGCAGCTGCATTCAATGCTCGTACTTCGTTACGAAATTTTACCCATCCCATTCTCCCTACTTTGCCACGCCATATACGTTGTATAAATATTGCCGCTTTTAATTCTGCTCTCCTTTGATGTAACACTTTCATAACATTTCTTGCTAATTTCATTCTCCAATTGCCTTGAATTTTTCGTGCTGCTTCCTCATAATTTTTCATCATTTTATTCGCACGTTCATATGCACGCATTGCACGTAAATGACGAATTTGTGCTAACCGAATTTCTGCAGATATCGGCTCACCAGGCTTTGGCTTAGGTGGTGGATGAGGTGGTTTCCATAAAGCATGTTCTTTTGCAAAATCATATTTTTTTCTCCATTCAGGATGTGCCAATGCCCATTTCCTTTTCGCAATACGTTTACGTCGTGCAATTGCTGCTTTTTCGCATTTTTGAATTATATATATGGCAACGCTAGAAAATAGACAAATACCAACGACCAAAAGCAAAGATAAGATTAACTGTGTTGTATCACCATCAGCAACAGATGAATATGGTAATATAAATACATATTCTCCATCTAATCGAATTGGATGTATGGATGATATTTTCACATTTTCAAGTTTATTTCCTGATACTTTACCATATACTGATGATAATAATTCAGTAATATTGTTAATAATATAATTTTGTTGATAATTATTTTCTTCTAAACGATCTAATAACGTTCGTACACTATAATATTCACCATAGACCATCATTCTCACCGCTGTTGATGGTGGTAAAGATGGATCTCTTGGATCTTTGTATCGAAGATTTCTGCGATATTTATTATAATTACTATTTTCATTATTGTATCTCAACAATCTTCTTCGTTGTCTTCGATTACGAATATTTTGATCCGTCCTTGCATCATGTGTAGGCCTTGAATCAGCTAAATTACATCGTTCGGACGATGGACAGCTATATACATCAGTAGGGACAATATGAATACCATCGCTTAAACCTAAACCTTTTGCTATACCAGACGTTAATAAATGTCGTCGTACAATTTGTGAATCCAAAATAGTAACATCAAGACCTGTAAAACGTATATCAATGTCCAAAATTGATTGCTTACTATTAACATTTGCAGGTCGATTAATTTGAAATCTATATTTATCACTCCCCGTTACATTTCCTCCCCCGTCATTTAATGACGATGGAATATATGTACCAGCAAAAGCTATTTTAACAATGGACGATTGTAATCTTGGTGGTGGTACAAATGATACAAATGCTTCACCAAATTTATTGATATTTGGCTCCATACTATATGGTATATTTTCATTTTGGTTAATTTCACGTATATTAAATGCAGCACTCAAAGAATTTTGAACAGAGCGCATTAATATAATAGTTTTATCACCAAATGTATCCCTCATTGTTACAACACAACGAACAACTAATAACTTTGATACCACTGTAGGACAAAAAATAGTGGAATAATCTTGTTCGATAGGTGCGTGACCGCGGTACAGTTCAAAATGTTGATTATTATCAAGTATTTTGTTTGTATTTATAATCTTGCTTTTTACACGTTGTGGCCCTCGTTTATTGAAGTCCAATAAAAATGTTTCACCAGCATGGTGTTCTAATTTGACAAAATAGAAATTCATGCTCTTTAATATTGATTTACCAATATTATCTGGCGAATAAATTTCCATAGCCTTTACGTATTCTTTTACTTTTTCATCAGTATAATAACACGTTTGGCGTTCAGTAAGGACAAAAGTAGACATTGGGACATACAACATATTAACATTTAACGGATCACTTTCAGTAGCAGCTAACAATTGGCGACTACTTGAGACAAAAACAGAATTCATACCGCAACTAGATACAATAACCAAAATAACAAATACATACGACAACATTGATAAGGAAAAACCCCGTAGACAACGAGAATTTATCATCTTTTCTATTATGTAAAACAAAAACAAAAACAACAAAACTTTTCTATTATATTATTATTGCTTTTCTATTATTGATTATTCATTTATTACTACAATTTTTTTTCTTCTAAATTTTACAATGATACATGCATAACATGATCTTTCTATTATGTTTTAATTTCTTTTTTCTTCTATATATACTATATTAGAATTATTCTTT
>Ga0099797_101713_pt1 | contig 10916 bp, 11 predicted proteins | sample Uncmet_Sort48C_1_FD_89871 | JGI IMG/M metagenome (GOLD analysis project Ga0099797, IMG submission 89871) | Marine eukaryotic communities from CALCOFI LINE 67, Pacific Ocean - C012_Sort48C_1 | ecosystem: Environmental > Aquatic > Marine > Oceanic | place: Pacific Ocean: Monterey Bay | collected... | reverse complement strand
ATTAGGATGATCAGGATGATGAGGGTGATGGGGATGATTAGGATGATTAGGATGATTAGGATGATTAGGATGATTAGGATGATCAGGATGATTAGGATTATTAGGATGATTAGGAAATCGCAATCGTTGCATTAAGTTTCTTAATCTAAAGGTTTCTTATCTATTGCACGGGGCGTGCGCTGCGAGATGAACCCAGGAATGAGCCACCCCGACGAAGCAATTGACCACAATGTGCCTGCCAATTCGACGTGCTTTGAAAAATCTTTGAGCGAGGCTTTGTCAACATGCCTCAACCAGTTTTTCACCAGCGAGGTAAAGAAGCTGGAGGAGGCATTGGTTGGGATGGATTACGAGAAGTTCATCGCGGATATCGAGGGTGTTGCAGTCGACCAGGAGCCTGACATGAGTGTGATCAAGGACGCGCGTACCAGCGAGAATGGCAAGAACATGTTCAAAGCTCGCACCAACATGCTCGAGGCTGGCGGCGCTGAATCTGATGCAGCAATCTGGCACGTGTTCGTAGCAATGCTCGCTGACCCGCTCAGGCGATAAAGTATGCGAATCTATGGAAAGTTGACATTGCAGATCGGAAGCAGTTCATGACAGATAAAGCAGAGAAAATCATTCATATCTTCTCGGTCACGCAAACCATGACAAAGAAGTTGAAGGGCCAGGAGCTGTTGAGTGTTGTGTCCTGTGCGCGGTTAACGTTATTCGTCATGCAGTGGCATTGCAGATTTGCGGCGGCAGGAGACCAGATCAGCCGTGGTCTCTTCGGCATTGGAAGTTGCACAGCAGAAAGGTGTCATTTTGCCCCGATGCATCATTGATAAAGCTCAGAAAGTGGCTGGCACTGTGACTGGGCAGCTTGGGCAGGCGGTTGAGTAGACATGTAGAGTCAAAAGCCGGTCAAAGAGTTAGAAAGAGCTCAGAGGTTAACATCGCTGGGCTGACAGTAGTTGCCACTGTGCCAGTAGGCTTGTAGGCGTGTTGCCGCTGCGAGGCCCAAGAGGGGACGATTGAAGGCTTGTTGGGCCAAGCTCATCCTCCAATTCCAATCAAAGAGGCCGCTGCTCCTGGCGCCACGTCGTGACGTCGTAGGCGTCAGCCTGTCAGGATTGCCAGCGCTTGTGTTGCTGCACAGCACAGGCCTGAAGCAGTCCGGCCTGCGAGGTTTCTCTGAGTGTTGAGTTTGGCAGTTTTTTAGTTCAAGTTGCCAAAGGAGGTTTGGATTCTTAGTTGCAACAGCCGCGAGCATGTTTCAGGGACAGCCGGTAGCTTTGTTTCGTCGAGACCCAGTTGTAATCCGAAACGGGCATCGAACATCCGCATTGGCGATTGATGTGCTCGAGGCGGCCATCAAGTTAACCTCAGACATTGCAGGCCGGCCGCTGTAGTGTTGCTAATGAGGGTTAGGCGTTACCCCTCCTCGCGTGAGCCTGTGAGCTTGTGTTAGGTGCAGCCGGACTCGGAGATGGTGTCTTCGTGCCGCAGTTGAAGCTGGTGGACTCGTGTGCAGATTGGTGCTGCAAGGATCAGGTGACCACTCAACGCTCATGGTCCGCACCTTGCCTCTTCGCGCCGTATGTGCCAGCGCAACTCACAACACCCACAGTCATGTTGACCAAGCCCGAGATGGTTGACTACCTGGAAGTTGCATTCAGTGACCCAGCCGCGCCGTTCCATGTCGCGTTCGAGAGATTCAACACGGACATAGACGCAGCCGATCGCTTGTCTCATAACAAATGGGAGCAGAGAGTGTTTGCCGGCAAGTGGATCTGGCCATACCGCACGCGAGTCTGCAACAAGTTCAACGGCGAGGGTTATCAAGTCGTGTCAATTTGCGTTTCACGTTTCGTCGACCCGACGCCCCTTCGCCCCGTTGTCACCCGCAGCCTCCAACCTTTAGGCTCCAAGCCCCCTTCTGCGCATCAAATCAATAGGACACCTCGCATATGGAAGTGAGTCGTCGTCGGGGGTTATGATTGAATAGTAATCCGGGCCGTTCAGACTTTACGCAGAATCGCTCATCCATCCTGGCGGCATGTATGTTTCGCCAGATGGATGCTACATTTTGAGATTTGGTTTGGACCTTCCATTTCTCAATGAATTCTCGTTCCGATGTTTCCACCAGGGGCGAGTCCGGGTTTCCGAGTCAAAGTGTTGGATTTGATTTGATTTTCTGAGGCCACAAGTAAGGTGTTTGATGTTTTTTCCCTAACTAGGCCTTGGCCTAGAGGGTTCTTACTCAGCTTCTTAAGGGCGGGTAGCCAGGGCCAGCTCCGAGCGGTTCCCCCGGCCATGTCCAGGCGGTTCCCCCAACCATTGGAAATCTATTTCAGTTCACCCAAGATTCAAAATGTTGGGCATTGTCTCATTCTCTCATTCTCTTATTCAATCATTCTCTCATTAAATCGTTCTCTCATTAAACTGTTCTCCCATTATTTGTTTATCTCAATAAGTCGTTCTCTCATTAAATCGTTCTTTCATTGAATCACTGTTTCATTAAATCGTTCTCTCATACAATCGTTCTCTCGTTAACTTGTTCTCTCATTAAATCGTTCTCTCATTAAATTGTTCTCTCATTGAATCGTTCTCTCATTAAATATATCTCCCATTAGATCACTCTCTCATTAAATCACTGCTTCGAAAATATCATTATATCATTCATGCATACGTACATTCACCCATTCATTCATTCATCCATTCATTCATGCATTGATTGATTCATTCATTCGTTTATTCAATCATTCTCGCATCGATCCGTTCAGGACCATTCTTCCATTCATTCATTCATTCATCCAATCATTCATTCATGCACCCATGCACCCACGCATGCATTAATTAATTAATTCATTAATTAATTCATTCATTCATTCATTTATTCATCCATCCATTCATTCACCCATTCATTCATCCATTCATTGATTCATTCATTCATCGATCCATCCATTCACTCATTGACTTGGTGTTATGTGTAAATTCCTAGTTAGGGTCACGCTGGGGTAATTTGTAAACCGATTTGAAATTCTTAATCACAAGTTTCGTATTGATTTGGCAAGGCGCACGACACGAATGGATTCATCGACAGCGGCGCGCACATCAAAGCTACGGTCGATGCGTTCCTGGGGGAGAGCGTGCACTTCACGAAGCAGTTTTTTTCGCGGCGTGTCCTTTCTTTGAGGGAGGCGACGCGCAAGACTTTTGTGCGTCGCAGGAAGGCCAACGGAGAGGAGACCTTTAATCTTGAGAAGTATATGTAAAGTAGCCCCATTGCACAGTTGTGCGGAAATTCGCCCACAAACGATTCGGTCGTAAAAGTTTTATTGTAGATGTTCAGTTGTAGCAGTTCTGGCATGTTTCGGCTGCCCCCCGCATTGCCATTTTATGGAATCGGTGCCAAGTCCATTTGCAATAATTTATTACAGTCATTTCTGGATTTAGAAGTTCTGGCTGCATTCAATAATTTCATTTACATTGGGTTTGCATCAGTTGTATTTCCAAGTTGTTATCCATGTGAATCTGACAATTGACTACTCAAGGTTATGGAAACTTTCAACAAGCGCAGGCGGGTTGTGGAGGGGCCGCCCATTGATGAAGCCATCGATTTGCGGGTCGCTCTCAGGGCTAAGGACCGTGAGCGCGGTATACAGAGAAGATTGTCGAACCCAACGAGGTACCTTAACCTGCCGGTAGCAGAGGAAGTCGTGCAGATTTTGGAAGACACTCAGATGGATTCTGAGTCTCCATTGTAACGTCGTCGAACATCGAGCCCGAAATAAACTTTGGCAGCTTGGCTTCTGCATGCAGTGAGCGCAGGTTATCACCAGAACAGATTAAGGTCGGCCGCGACATGAATCATCGGAGTTTGCTAGTGTATAGTTTTATAGCAGACATCTTAGTCGGGTGGGAGCACAATGGCTCACATCACTGTCATCACATCATGATGCGCAATGGTTGTTTTAATCTGTTTGGTAATCACGTCGCAATCGGCAATGATTCTGCACCCAAGCCGCGGAATTGGGGAATGTCTTGCCCTACATTTGTTTGATGCGACATGGTATCGTAAAGGCACTGCGGGATTGTTTTCTGGCAACGTAGACGTCGTAGAGCCGCCTGACTCGGTCGCAGGGAGGGATTCGATTGTATGAGCTGTCTGGTTGAAGACTTGTTGGAAGCAACACCGTTTTTTGATATTATCTTGCGACCATGAAGCAGGCCACAGCCAGCGGTCATTTTTCCATATTTTCTTGCAAGTCTTCGCCATCACGAGGCAGAACTACAAGAGGCAATGGAGTGGTCGTTGGTCGCTGCTGGAGAAACAATGTAGATATGGCAGGCTTAGTGCGCGTTTTGACATTTTGTAGGTTTGGGAGCCCAAATTGGTCGTGCGAAGCATGCTTTTCAATGGGGAAACATGTGTGTTGTCTAAAGCGTTGCAGTTTTCGCTGAGATGCTTTTGCAACTTTCAAGATGATGTTCCAAGCCAGCCTCCAACTCGCCAAAGACTCATCACTCGTGTCTCCATTTTGGTGTAGGGGCAGCACTGCACTTCCGTTCTTGGTTTGTTGATTTGACTGCAAACTGTAATTGCATGTGAATGTTTTCGACTTCTCGCCATTCTTGATTCTTTCCTCAGACACTTTGATCCGGCTTGTCGAAGGGAATCTGCATTTTGGTGTTGCGTTGCAGGATGGCTGCCATCTCTTGGTTTTCATTGCTCTCAGTCAGGACGGGCTTCATCACATTGCAGACATGGCAAAGTTGCGTTTTGGCATGCAATGGATTTGGCTTATTAGCATTACTCATCGTCCCGCAGCCGTCAGTGTGGTTGCAGGACAGAACTCACAAGAACCTTCCATTGCGACATCTGATCAATGCGGTTGCTGCCAGACTTTGCATGTTTTAGTTTTGCAGCCATGTGGAGCGCAAGGTTGCACAACGTTTTGAAAGCATGTTTGAGTTTGCAGCCGGCAACAGTGACTCTTCTCCATCGTTAAAATTGTGGCGCACCGCTGTGAGCCCGAAGGTCTAACTTCTAAGACGCTTTGATTGAAGAATTAAAATGAAGCGAATAATGTAAGCAACACGCACGCGTGCACGCACGCATGCACGCACGCGCGCGCGCTCGAGTGCGATGCATGCATGCGCGTACGTGCGCACGGCCACACGCCCGCACGCGCGCACGCGCGCGCCCACGCACGCACGTTCGCGCACGCACACGCGTTCGCGCACGCACGCACGCATGCACGCACGCATATGCGCGCACGTGCGCACGCCCGCACGCCCGCATGCGCGCACGCGCGCCCACGCGCGCACGTGCGCACACACGCACGCGCGCGCATGCGCACGCGTGTGCAAACGCGTGCACGCGCGCAAGCGCACGCACGCACGTTCGCGCACGCACGCGCGCATGCACGCACGCATATGCGCGCACGTGCGCACGCACGCCCGCCCACATGCGCCCGCACGCCCTTTGCCTTCGATGAATATATCTCGTGCAGTTCATTGGCGTCTCTCAGTCCAAAGTCCAAACAATGCACGATGATGCAGTTCATTTTAATGATTGCAGACACTTGACATTGTAGACCATCGGGCTGTGTGTGCTGTGCTGCTGCTACAGTTGTGCACGCGCTTGCATTCGATGAATATATATCCCAAACCGGCACCGAGTCAAGTTTCGAAAGACCAGTTTACGTAGCGTGTGATTTCTGCGACCTTGCGAACTGCTTCGAAGAACGCGACGCGCGCTGCTTGTTTCGCCTTCCGGTCTCAAATGATTTGTTCCCCGAGGTATTATCGTTATACTTCTTGATCCATGCGCATGATTTCCTCCATTTGACCTTACCCCATGTTTTTAGCGCTTTACCCCATAACTAGAAAATCTTGCCCCACTATTTTCGAATCTTGCCCCCCCCTGGCGTAGCCGCCTTTGGTTTGCCTTGCCCCATGGTTTTTGGTCATTTATCTTAGTGCCACAGCCTTCTAAGAGGAATGTAACCTGTGCCGGACCGACGTCAGGGCCATCGGTGGCCTCCTCATCCCCATCATCACCATGAATCGGTGGCTCGCCGGAGAAGATATCATTGCCGTGACCCAGTGCTCCCAGATCAAGGTCCTTGAACATCTCGTCCATGAGCTGCTTGTCGTCATCAAGGCTGGGGGCCGTAGAAGCAGACGCTTGAGAACCAGACGTGTGGTTCGAAGAGCGCCGCGGTCGCTTCTCTGGGACAACCTTCTTCTGGTCCGCCTTGTCCTTGTCGCCGGCCGTCTGCTTCTTAGCCTTCTGGCCACCCTTCTTCGCAGCCGCAGCCTTCTGGTCAACAGTCTCCGTCTCATCAGGCTCCGCCTGCTTCGCAGCCTTCGCCTTTGCTTTAGCCTTGGTTTTAGCCTTGGCTACAGCAGACTTCTGAGCACACTTCACCACAGGCTTCACCAGAGGCGCCTCATCCTCTGCACACGAAGCCTTGATCGGTCGTCCACGCTTCGGCGGTGGGCCCTTCGAGCCCGATGCATCTCCCAGAGCGCTGCGCTTGCCACGAGCCTGCGTCTTGCCAGCAGGGCTTGGTGTGGACTCCACCGGAAAGGCGTTGGCAACATGGACAGTCTGTTCGACACTCGACATATCCACCAAGACTCAAGCGAGCCGTCGCACCCAGAAAGCAGAACAACCCTTCCGATCCATATAAGAACTTCAGCCCCAGAGCCAATGTCACAACAGAATAAATGACAGAGGGGCCAAACAATGGCCCCAAATATATATATATATATATATATATATATATAATATGTGAGCATTATATATAATGTTATTTATTTTGATACACTTATGTGTATAAAAGGATTATATATATAGCACCAGTGCCATATATATATATATATATATATTTAGTTGTTGTACAAACTGCAGGGTCTGGCATTTTCTTTGTGTTCAGTTTCCAGCCGCGACGGTACAAATCCAAGACTGAAGCCAAGCAAGTGGCAGTCCCCACTGCCGTTACAGGAAACCTCATTTGAGCCGAAGTGGCAACACACATATTTTACCAGTATGGCACAGCACGTAAGGAGCCATGGTGTTATCGGACGTGCGAGAGATCAAAGAACAGTCCAGTGGGAATCAGCTTACACACGCGTACTTAGGAGCCGACGCAAGTCATCGGCGAAATGATGCAGGTGGGTACGACCGCGTCGTTTGGCTCGAGCAGGTTGACGTTGTTGAGGTGCTGAACCTGGCCGGCAAACCCCATCTAGACAGCACATATACAGAGATTTCCTCAAGGTCTTGTCAGGGATGCCTTCCGAGAGAGCTTTTCTGAAGGGATCTCCTCAAGATTTCCTTCCGAGAGAGCTTGTCTGAAGGCGCAGATTTGACCACGAGGCGTCCACCCCAGGCACAGGACGAAATTAGGCAGTTGAAACAGGCAACAATACCAAACAAACTCGGAACAAAACATGAACAACACTGTTTATTTTTGAGCCAAAAAACCTTCACGGAACCTTCACGGCGTGAAGGTTTTGACCTTCACGCCGATTTGCAGGGTTTTTAGTAGGGTTTGAGGCGTGAAGGTCACCTTCACGGCACCCCCCCCCCTTCACGGAACCTTCACGGAACCTTCACGGCTAAATTGCCAGTTTTTCACTCCAGAAAATTTGAAGAAAAACAGTACTGACCGGATTCAACCCCAAACATTCCGCATACACGCCATACAAACGTCACACTCAGCCTACAGGTCCTTTGGAAGCCCTTTTCTCACCTCACACAGGAAGCATTCTTTCTGCCAGACGCCCCATCCATCCAGCTCCTTACAGGTTTCAGTGCAGGTTTCGGTTTCAAAAACCGTCATGAGCCAGCTTTTCGATACAAATGCAGTCTCAAGCTGTAACTCGATATCGGTCTTGAACCGTTCGCAAATCAAAAATCATGCACCCCCTAGCTCACACGGATCTCTGGGTCGTAGCGCCAGCAGACGTAAAGGAAATAGGGACGGAAGGGTTCACGCGGCGCTTCCCCTCCCCGGGACTTGTTCCAGAGCTTCGCTAAGGTTGGGCCTTCGGGACCAGCCAGGAGCTCACGGTATTTGCGGATGAACAGTTTCTCCAGCTTGATTGCAGATTCCAACGAAGTGTGAAAGAGGACAATCATAGCATCGTAGATGTGCTTGTGCCCCTGCATTTGGTTCCCACACGGCAGGCGTTTACCGAGCCATCGATTGGCTACATTGCCTGTAATGCCTGCCTACTAGTTTATTGTAAGGCTAAGTCAGGTCAGGTTATGGCCGCCCCCATAAGCCGAATACACCTATACGAATGAACAAAACAAACTCAAAAATGAATCGTCGCCCTATAGGGGTAGCCTACATTGTTGGGTGCAAACCTTTTGTGCGTAGGTGTGTAACATTACATCTACGCCTGAGCTCCATCGGGGTGGGAGGAGCTCAGGCGTAGATGTAACGTTACACACCTACGCACGAACGTTTTGCACCCAAAAGTGTAGGCTACCCCTATAGGGTGACGATTCATTTTTGAGATTTTTTTGTTCACATTTACCGGTTTCAAATTTACCGGTTTCTAATTCGCTAGCCCGCTACCATGGATACACGTGTGCGCCTACACCGGTTTCAAATTTACCGGTTTGGATTTTGCACCGGTTTGCATAGGCGCGTGCGTGTATCTATGATAGCGTAAAAAGATAATTAATACGCTATCATAGATACACGCACGCGCCTATGCAAACCGGTGCAAACTTCAGCCCAGTAAATTTGAACCCGGTGTAGGCGCACACGTGTTCTCCCCCCACACCCCCTCCAGCATTCACGAAGGGCTCCGCTCCCCCGAACCCCCCCGGGAAGAATAACCGGTCCGTGCCACCAAATAAATACATCGGGTGCCACCCGCAGACCTACATTGCAGTCACCAGACATAAGGGAGAGGTTTTCCTCTCTCTCTCTTTATTTAATAATTTTCTTTAATATACAGCCCGTGACTGCTTAATTGCTCTATGTATAGAGCTTGTGACTCCAAGCGACGGAAGACGTTCTCGAGGCTCCCATTCCTCTCAGGGCGGGGCCTGTACCAGGCTCCCCCTGAACCCCCGGGCTCTCATCGGGGCAGCTTCGCCCCCCGGACCCCCAGACCCCCCCAGGCTCTCATCAGGGCGGCTCCTATATACCAGCCTCTCCCAAACCCCTGCCTGCCTCTCGGGGGACTCCACCCCCCGAACCCATCTGAAAGCCGTTTCGTACCATATGACAACATATACTCGACCAATTAGAACGCATGTCACGCGCCGTCAGAAGCTTAATTAATTACGAATAAAGCAGAGTCTCGCGGAAGCAAGCAGAAGCTCCCGAACACAGCAGAAGCTCCCGACAGCAAGCAGAAGCTCCCGACAGCTAGCCCCCCTGGTCATCCATGCTATCTGTTTTAAGTTCAGCAGACTAGATTGACCGAAGTCGGGCCGGGAGCTCAGGCATATATATATATATATATGTATATATATATATATATATATAGAGAGAGAGAGAGACGGCATTTGCTCCCGCAAACAACCCTTTCTTCCAGAAACACCCACCTCGGACGTCGTTGGGTATCTGGAAAGAAGGGTCTTTCATGGCAGCGAATGCCGCTTCTATACATACACCTGAACTCCCAGACCGCTTCCGGCTAATCTAGTCCATAGTCAGGCAAATTAAGTCAGGCAGCACTTATACATACAATTTATTTGATAAGACTTTGAGTGAGGCCGGACTTTGAATTTCGGAGCCAATGCTTTTGGAGTTCAATGTGCTTCAATGCATTTGGATTTCAGGTTCGATGTGTTTGCATCTCAGCTTCGATTGCTTTTGATTTGACTATAATTCAGCGATTTTAGCTCTATAGTCATTTTGGCTCAAGTGATTTTGGCTCAATGAGCACTTCAGGATGTGGACCCAATTCTGAAGCTACGCTTAGTTAATCGGTGTCAAAATAAACAGGTAGGCTTTACGTAGATGGCACCCTTGGTGTATGCCTGATCCATAATGTCATTGTAGACCGAAATGCAATTATCGTGCAGGTCCCAACCCACCTCCCAAGCCTTCTTCAAGCGGCACTCAGCCATCTGTTGCACAACGGGACTGCTCCTTGAGCCGAAGGAAAGGAACTTAGACAGGTGCTTACCCAGGTCGTCCATTACCGTGATCTCGTCGGGCTCATCAGGGAGCTCAGCCTGGTCAGCCGGGGGAGTAGTAACACCAGCCTTGCTCATGAGCGGGTCAAACTCATCCAAGCCTGGCATGAAGTTCTTCTGCTCCTCCAACGGCACATCCAGCATCGAGAGCAAGGCCTCGCTGTCTGCAGCTCTGACATCATCATCATCCGTGTGATCTTGCCAGCCTTGCGTAGCCGTCTCAACAACTTCATCAATAATCTCCTCAACGACTTCGTACGGGTCCGTCACAGCGACGTCAACGTACCAGCTCTCATCATCTTTGAGCGTGTCATCAAAATGAATTGAGAGTCTGGCCTTGTCCTCTGCGGAGGGACTGAAGCTCGCACTCGTAGAGACATCGGCCCCATCTCCTTGACACGGAGAATAGTCCAATTGGCGCTTCGTCGCCTTTGGCTCATCTGCACTACAGGCAGCCAAAGCAGCGGCAGCAGCTCTCTTCGTGGGCGAAGAACTGAATTCCCAAAGCTGCGTCTCATCTTGTGTATCCACTTGGATCACCTGACCAGGTGAGAAGGCCAAAGCAAGCGACAGGGCCATTGTTACACACCACCAACAAGAACAGCAGGGGATCCAACACACAACTTGAGCACCAACAAGTTACATACAGATACAGATACCGTTCGTACTTACTTGGAGCTATCGGACAAAGCGGAGAGGCTCATGCACCAGGCCGATGGCATCTGCACAAACAGGTCCAAGCACAAAG
>Ga0099797_101712_pt1 | contig 10918 bp, 15 predicted proteins | sample Uncmet_Sort48C_1_FD_89871 | JGI IMG/M metagenome (GOLD analysis project Ga0099797, IMG submission 89871) | Marine eukaryotic communities from CALCOFI LINE 67, Pacific Ocean - C012_Sort48C_1 | ecosystem: Environmental > Aquatic > Marine > Oceanic | place: Pacific Ocean: Monterey Bay | collected... | reverse complement strand
ATGATTCAATATTTTTACGCGGCTATCTCAACGTCGTCCGTCCTACTTTTCTCTCTTCTGCGCGGCCACGGCTACCGACCGAATGGGAAACAAATACCAAAACCTGCCAACCATGGACCCCCATGGAACTTCACGGTGGGAATTCAAATAAAACATTGCAATCGGAATTGATGTTGAAAATCAACGGGGGAAATTCATGTAGAAAAATGACGTGGACAATTCAATTTCGACGTTAAATTTGAAAGCCCAAACTGAAAATACGAAATTGGAACTTAATGTTGTAAACCCAATTTGGAAATTAAACGTTGGGAACCAACACAACAAATTAACATTGAACATCACCATGGGGGAAATAAAAACATGGATTCACATGGTGGACATCACAATTGTGAGTTAATGGTAGCGCTTAAAACTGAAAATCATCCTGGACGGTTGGAATGGAAAACGTACACCAAAACCTGCCTGCCCTGGATCCCCCCATGGAACTGCACAGTGGGAATTCAAATCGAACTTTGAACACGGCAATTGGACTTGAAAATGAATGGCGAAGATTAATGCAGACAATCGACATTGGAAGTTAAACTTGGACGTTCACATTGAACATCAATGCTGAAACACATGAAATTTTAAATTGATGTTGAACACCCAAATTGAACAATACACGTAAGAAATCGAAACGTGAAATTAACATTGAACATTGGAAGTGGGAAAATCAAAAAACGATGCAAATGGTGGACATCAAAACAGTGAGTTCATTGCGACGCTTAACATTGAACATAATACTGGACGGTTGCGATTGAAGATCCACGCCGAATGTTAACAAACTGAAACTGCAAATTGGAAACCTGCGTTGGAACTCGAAATTGGAAATCCATGCTGGCGGGGCAAACGGGAATCAAAGCAGAAAGGTTAAACACAAAAAAATAGAACTGACAATTCAAATTGAAGACAGATGTTGGAAATACAAAAGGGCGTATTGCGCGTTGTTTTTTTCTGGGACGTCGTTTTTGCTCGGATTGAGGCCCACACCCTATTCGATTTAAATATTGGTTCATCCGCAATTATTTTTGGAATGTGGTGGGAGGCGCCGTTGTATTTGGTGCCAGTTAGCATGCGGCGTTGTGGGCATGGCCACACACAACCCACGGTGGGGTGCAGTGGCGTTGAGCGTGGCGGTTTGTGGAAAGTTGTAGCGGTGTTTTTTTGGGTTTCTTTTTTTCCCGGCGCAATGTCATTGGACGCGTCGGGGTATCAATCAAGAAAAGTTCAGTAGGTCGGCTGTTGCGCCTGTGGGTTTTGCAGGTGACGCGTCCATTTACGATTTGTTGGTTTATGTCGTGGAAGCAATAAGGGATGGTTTCGTTGGGGGTGGGTGGTTGTTGTCGTCGTCGTTGTTGTTGCAATTGTTCCGTTACGTGGAGGTGTTGGGTTTTCAGGTTGTCGTTGGGCACCACGTTTGTTTACGTTACGTTGGTTTGCGTGATGCAACAATCAAGGGTGGTTTCGTTGTGGATTGTTTGAAGTTTGTGGGGTCCATTGTTTTGTGATGCATTGGGGGCTTTGCGGGATTACGTCCATTTATTATTTTCTGCTTTTTGTAGCGCAATCAATAAACAAGGCAGTGTTTCGTTGGGAATGGTTGCATTTGTGGGTCCATTGGTTTGTGGTGAGCGGTTGAGCCTTCGCAAGGGTTACGTCCATTTACGATTTGTTGGTTTTTGTGGTGCAATAAACAAAGGATTGGTTCGTTGGGGTGAGGTGTTGTTGTTCCAATGCATGGGGTTGATGCATGGAGGTGGTGGGTTTGGAGGCGGTGGTTGTGGGTTTGTGGTCGCCATGTTCATTTTGGATTTGTTGTTGCTCGCGGTGAGACAAACAAGAGGTGGTTTTGTGCGGGATGTTAAATGTTGGGCGGGTCCATTGGTTTGTGGTAGGCGGTTTGTGGGTTTCGCGGGCGCCACGTTCGTTGAACATTTGTTTGGTTCCGTGGTGCAAAAAGCACTGATGGTTTTGTTGGGGATGGGTTGGTTTTGTGGAGGTCAATCGGTTTGTTGTGGGCGGTTGTGGGGTTTGCGGGAGGCCATGTCCATTTGTGATTTGTTGAGTTTTACGGTGCAATAAGCTAGGGTTTTTTTGGTTGGGGGCCAGCATGCATGTATATTCATACGTACATGTTTTGCATGTTTATGATTGCCTCGTTTTTCCAATATTTTGTGTTGTTCCTAGTTAGTATGCATCTTGGCTCGTGATGCCCACTTTTCCAAAAAAACGAAGCTATCCCTTGTTTGTGGGACGGCACATGAGACTTGCCAACATTGAACGGCGGCGTGGTGCAATAAGCAAGGGATTGTTCGTTGGGAGTGGGTTGTTTGGCTTCTAAGGCATTGCATTGCGTTGGGGGTATGTTTTCTATTGTTTGGATTGCATGTTTTTGATTGCTTCATTCTTCCAACATTGTTTGTGCTGTTCCTATTATGTCTGTTGGCTCGTGATGTCCATTTTCCCATAGAAACGAAGCAATATTTTGTTTGCGGGACAGCGCATGAGACTTGCCAACCTTGAATGGTAGTGTGGGCGGCAACGCAGCTATCTTTTGTTGGTTTTGCTCTGCTTCGATATTTCGTTCCATTTTTAAGCTTTCCAGCTCTTCTTTCTCTCTGCCTTTTTGGCCTTGATTCATTTTGGCCTGCAACTATGTCCTCCCAACAGTTTGTATTGGTTTTGTTTCATCGTTGTTTTCATCCGCCGCGCCCATTGTTTGCAATTGTCCGCGTTATTTTCTTAATCGGGCGGGTTCATTTTGAAATGTTGCCATGACACTTTGCGCGGTGTCAGTTTTGCATACGTTCTATTGCATTTGTCAGTCGTTGTGCGTTGTTTGCCTTTTCCATTTCAGTATGAACGCCGCGACGTTAGAGCGTGAGATCGAGCAACGGGAGAAGAAAGAGAAGAAACATCGGGAGAAGGAAGAAAGAGGAAGGAGGACGGGAAAGGGAAGGGAGGAGACGAAACACAAAGGAAGACAGGGGACAGGCAAATTGTGGGGCATCGTCGTGTTTGTCGACTGCATGCATTCAGCATGCGGTGGACAGTTGTCAAGGTTGACCGTTCTTTGACGTTGGTGGTGGTGGTCATTGGCACGTTGTGGTGTTCATTGGCGCGTTGTTGCATTTTGTGTCGGAAGCATTTGTTTGTACGTTTCATCGTGTTGCCAATGAATGTTTTGATTTGCGCATTGTGTTGCGTTGCGTTTGGGCAGTCGTTTTGAGGGTGCAGTGGTGCATTCATGTGTGCAGCGGATTGATTGTTGCGTTTCTGTCGTGCGCCGGTTGCATATTGCATCAAGTGTTTGCATTTTGGTTTGCACGTTTCCATCAGGAGCGTTGTGGTGCCATTTGATGCGTTTTGCGTTTCGGTTGGGAGTGTTGTGTTTTTTGCGTTTTGCGTTGCGGTGGAGAGTGTTGTGTCACACATGCATCATAGATTGTGTTTGAAGTGTGTGTTGTTTTGGTGGTGGTCGTTGCGCATCGTTTGCGGGACGTGATTTCCGTTTTGCTTTTTGTGGCCATGCACGTTGCTCTTTTTCAGTTCACACAATTGGTTTGTGTTTTGTTTTTGCTGGTGTTTGCTCTGTCTTCTTTACATGGATTTGTGCTTGCGGAATGGGTGCTGGTTGTATTGTGGATGCGGTTCTTGAGTTTCATGGCTACGTTAATGTTATGAGCCGCATGTGCTGTTTTTGGTTGAGGTTCTGTTGTTTCCAGTGAGGGACCGTATTGGATCTGATGAATTTGATGCTTGTTGTATTTGTGCAACATGAATTGTTCACGGTCGGACTTTCACACATGCTTGTGACCGCAGTGAATTAGTTCCAGTGATCGCTTGCAAAAGCCATGCATTCGCAACAGTTCGGTCAATCATTTCTCTTGCCATGAAGGCCATGGAGGTTGCTGGTGACATGGCAGCTTGTAAAGTTTCCGGCGCCGTCGCTGAGAAGTCCGGCCCCAAGGCGAAGGACGTGAAGGCGGTGACTACCGGTACCAACCTTGTGCAGTTGGCTTGGCTGGTTCCGAGTTGGGCGACGTGAAGTGAAGAGGCGAGTGGACTATCAATAAGGGGTGAAACAATGCACGTCGCTGTTTGAGTTTGTGTTTGTCCGCAATGCCTCGCTTTTGCGTGATTTGCATGTTTAGTTCAGGCATGTACTTGTCGTGTTAGGTTTTGCGACGAAGTGTTACAGACTTGCGTACCGCGACAATATTACACATCGTTATCGGGCTTCAATGTTTTGTAATGTGGTTGTTTCACATGATGTATCAGTTTCTAATTCAGTTTCAATGAATTGAGCACATCCATGTTGTTTACAATTGCTATGTGTTCTGTCTCCACGTCTGCTATTTTGTTATTGCCGTTACAACAGTATTTTAACAATGCGTTTGCAATCATGAAGTTTGTTTTGGCATGGAATGCTTGTTACTTTGAGTTCAACGATTGCATGTCAATGATTCTGAGATGCTCGACATGCAATGATTGAATATGTAGGTGCAAGTGTCGAGATGCATCTAAGCAGCCTACGGCACAGCCACGTCATGAGTTGGCATCTGCGCTATGGGCGCGGTGAGGTCTGACATGGTGATGCAATCCATCATCCCTGTTGTCATGGCGAGGGTTTGCTTGGTTCTGTGGACTCATCATTGCAGTCGTCATCCAGGGCAAAATCACCTACATCGGCGGATACACTGCATTCCAGGACGATGCCCATTTTGGTGTTGATTTGACCATGCATTTGAGCTACACTTTCACAGTTTGGGGTAGTGACTGCGAATGTTGTCTGCGAAGAGTGTCCGCAATTGTCGTTGCATGTAATGCTCGTGATGTGCCAGGTTTTGTAATGCTCGTGATGTGTGAGGTTTGCCTCCATGCTTGCATTTCAGTTGTGCTCATCATTGATTGCATTGTGCTTCTGTTGTGCTCTCGAGCATGTGCCATCGGTTTCTGAGCCGAGAGTTTAAGAGATTCTGTCACCTTATGCCAATGCTGGGACTCACAAATGTGCTACTATGATTGCATGTGCCGGGTCTTGTCTTTTTGATCGCATTGCTACATGTGGCGCCATGAGAGTTCACTCTTTGGTTGCTGCATCTCCATATTTGGATGTGTGAATGCCTGTGTAGCCACCGGTTTTTTGTGAGCTGAAGCGTGGCCTCTGCACATCCCATTTCTGTATGCTGATGCCGCGGGCAGAATTTATCTTTGTGTGCTCGATGTCACTGCAAGGAGTTGTGGCCCTATTGGCTCTTGTTGCTGTCATGCGCAGCTCATTTGTAGCTCATTTGTGCGCGATCGGAGTCGCACCGTTCTCACGGGCTATTCAGTTCACTGCGCCAGACTCAGCTTCCCACCATGTGAAGAAGTGGAATGCGTTCCCATAGCCGTTTTGTACGTTTGAGTGCCGCGACTCTTGATTTTGATCTGTTCCCAGTTCGCGTTGCTTGTGCCCAATTTCTGCCAGCAAACATGTCCGATCATGAGCGTACCAGCACATGCGACGGCAATTATGCTGATATCCTGGTAGCGGCAGTTGAAAAGTTTCTGACCTAAATGATTGTGTTTTCGTGATGTTTCCGTTGTCGATGATTTTGTGCGCCGGGAGTTCTGAGCCGCGCAGTACCTGGCATCTTCGGCTGTTGTGTGCCGGCTATTTTTTCTCGGCCGCGGGTTTTTGTTCTTCTCGGTTGTGATTTGGCCCCAATGATTTCCCATGGGCGAAGTTACAATGGCATTTGGCCGTTGACTTGTTTGCAAACGGCGTGTTTTTATGTTTGTCTCACGCGTTTGTTTCTCGGCCGTAGTTATTTTTGTGCTCGGCTGCGTTTTCCCATGGGGGGGGTTACCATGGCACTTGGCCCGTTTGTTTGCTTGCAAACCGGTTGTTTGCGCGTTCGTTTTTTTCTCTTGCGCGTTTTTTGTTTTTCGGCCGCAATTTCCCCCGGGACCATACACAACATAAGTCCATTTGTACAGCATGCGGTCACCTACACAGACACGGTCGGTGGTTATCAGCTCAGGTTTACCTACACAGGACACTGTCAGCCATACAGCGCATGGACGCCTGTACGGCACAGGGTCGCTTAGACGGCACACGCTTGCTTTTACAGCGCACGCTCACTTATACAGCACATGATCGTGTACACAGCACATGCAGCACACGGTCACCTACACAGCACATGGTCACCTATACAGTATACACGGTCACCTGTACAGCACATATGTACAGATCAAGTCGCCCGTGCAGCACACGCCCGCCTATACAGCACAGGGTCACTTTTGCAGCGACTGTAGGGGAACTGTACCGTCGTGTCAGACTGTACCGTCGTGTCAGACTGTACCGTCGTCTCAGACCGTACCGTCGTCCAGACTGTACCGTCGGCGCAGATAACTGTACCGTCGTGTCAGACTGTACCGTCGTCTCAGACTGTACCGTCGTGTCAGACTGTACCGTCGTGTCAGACTGTACCGTCGTCTCAGACTGTATCGTCGTCCAGACTGCACCGTCGGCGCAGATAATTGTACCGTCGTCTCAGATTGTACCGTCGTGTCAGACTGTACCGTCGTCTCAGACTGTACCGTCGTCCGTGAAGGAGGCCCGCGAAAGCGTTTTGATATTGAGAGCGGAGCCCTCAGCAGATAGGATGGAAATCGGCGCGGGCAGGGTGGGCGGGGTGGGCGGAGCGGGCGGGCGGTGCAGGCGGGCACCGGCGCAGGCGGGCAGAGCAGGCGGGCGCGCGCGGGCGCGGCTGGCGGGGCGAGTGTGCGTCAGAGTACAAGTATAGCCACCTAAAAGAGCCGGACGAACGCTTCCCTAAACCACACGCCCCACTGCGTCTCCAGGCGGTGTGCCTCAGAGGGGAAGATGGCCACCTAAGTTCGGGCGGCGTGCGTCAGAGTACAAGTATAGCCACCTAAAGGAGCCGGACGAACGCTTCCCTAAACCACACCCCCCACTGCGTCTCCAGGCGGTGTGCTTCAGAGGGGAAGATGGCCACCTAAGTTCGGGCGGTGTGCGTCAGAGTACAAGTATAGCCACCTAAAAGAACCGGACGAACGCTTCCCTAAACCACACCTCCCACTGCGTCTCCAGGAGGTGTGCTTCAGAGGGAAAGATGGCCACCTAAGTTCGGGCGGCGTGCGTCAGAGTCAAAATATAGCCACCTAAAAGTGCCGGACGAACGCTTGTCTGGGACGACGGTACAATCTGAGACGACGGTACAGCTTGACACGACGGTACAGTCTGACACGACGGTACAGTCTGAGACGACGGTACAGTCTGACACGACGGTACAGTCTGACACGACGGCACAGTCTGACACGACGGTACAGTTATCTGCGCCGACGGTACAGTCTGAACGACGATACAGTTTGAGACGACGGTACAGTCTGAGACGACGGTACGGTCTGGGACGACGGTACAGTTCCCCGCTTCCCCAGGGTCACTTTTGCAGCACACGGTCACCTACAGTAACACAGCAGCTCCGGTTTACCAAGGCCAGCTGTACAGCACATGGTCGCATCATGCAACACAGGATGGCACATGCAGCACACAGCGACTTATACAACGCATGACCGCCTACACATCACAAGGTCACTGGTACAGCACGCCGTCATCTACATGGCACATGGTCATCTACACAGTATATGGTCATTTTTACAGCACATGCTCTTTTGTGCGGCACATGGTCGTGTATACAACACACCGGCACTTATACAGCACATGGTCATTTGTACAGCGCACGGTCACCGATATTGCACATATACATACATGCATGCATGCATGCATACATACATGCATGCATACATGCATACATACATACATGCATATATATATATATGTATGCATGCATGTATGTATGTATACAGATCTGGTCACCTATACGGCCCGCGTCCGCCTATACAGCACATGGTCACCTTTGCAGCACGCAGTCGCCGATACAGCGCACGGTCACCTGCACAGCACACGGTTACCTACCGTAACACAGCACTGGCGCAGCGGTCATCTGTACAGCACCAGTTTACCACGGCCGGCTGTACAGCACATGGTTATATTATACGGGACAGGGTCGCCCATGCAGCCCATGCAACACACGGTGACCTATACAACACATGATCGCCTGCACGTCACGGGGCCACCTGTACAGCACGAGGTCACCTACACAGCACATGGTCATATACACAGTACACGGTCACCTTTGCAACACACACCCACCCATACAGCACACGCTCACTTAGCACATGGCCACCTATGCAGCACATGGCCATCTATACAGCACAGGTTTACTTGCGCAGGACGCGATCGCTGTACAGCACATGGTCGTTTTCATGGCACAGGGTCGCTTGTACAGCACATGTTCACTTATACAACACATGATTGTTTTCACTGCACACGTTACCTATACAGTACGTAGCTTCCCAAACCACACATGGCCAACTATACAGTACAAGGCCATTTCTACAGCATGTCTATCCAGCACAGGGCCAACTATATACAGCACAGGGCCGCCCTTACAGCACACGATCACCTATATAGCGCTCGCTCACCTGTACATCAAACGGTCACCTGCACAGCACAGGGTCAACGGTCGTCTATACAGGACCGGTCTACGAACACAGGACATACTCAGCTGTACAGCATATGGTCACATATGCAACACGGTGTCGCTTGTACAGCACATGTTCACCTATACAGCACACGATCGCCGACACGGCACACGGTTACCTATGCAGCACGCTGCCACATACACAGCACACTTTCATCTATACAGTGCAGGGCCACCTATATTGCACACGCTCGCCTATGCAGGACATGATCGCTTATACAGCACATAGCCATCTGTACAGCACAGCGTCATCTATACAGCACATGATCACCCAAACAGCATACACCGGTTTGTAGAGCACACCGTCATCAAAACAGCACATGGCCACCTACACGGCACACGGTTATTTATAGAGCACCGATACAACACACTGACACTTATACAGCACACGTTCATCTATAAGGCATAGGATCGGCTATACAGAAACGTGTCAGCTATACGGCACACGCTCGCACATACAGAACACGGTCACCCATACAGCACATGCTCACTTACACAGCACACGGTCACCTAGACAGCTATACAGCACACGGTCATCTACACAACACACGGTCATCTGGACAACATACGGCAACTTGCACAGCACACGGTCAACTAGTATACAGCACACGCTCAGCTACACAGTACACGGTCATCTACGCACCACACGGTCAGTTATACAGCATACGGTCACTTACACTGCAAACGGCGTTTTTTGCAGCACAGTCGGTTATGCAGCACTCGTGAAACTATGCATAGCATGGTCGTTTGTGCATCACACAGCCTTCTATACACCGTCATCTACGCAGTACATGGTCAGGTGTACAGCTCGCGGTCGGCTGAGCAGCACCCGGTCACCTATACAGCACACAGTCACCCAAACACTACATGGTAATTTGTAGATCGCACATTTATTTACATATGCGCGGTCACCCAAACATTCGTTTCCACACACAGCCGCCCAAACACCATTCGGTCATCTATAATACAGCACACTGTCAACTATGCAGCACTCGCCAATCTATACAGCACACAACCACCTATACAGCAAGCGGTCAGATAGCTGTACAGCACACAGTCAGATATACAGCACATGAGCATCTACACACCCTTCGCCACCTATACAGTACAAGGATACAGCCAGCTATACAGCACACGCTCATCTATGCATCACACGACCATCTATGCAGCGCACGGTCATCATTACAGCACGCAATCACTTATACAGCAGATGGTCACGAAAATTTCACTCGGTCACTTGTACAGCGCACGGTCAACTATGCAGCAAACGGTTAGCCATACAGCACATGCTCACCTACGAACACACGGCCATCTATACAGCACAGGTTCACCTATACCGGACAGATATTTGTACAGCACATTGTCACGAATACAGCACACGATCACCTATGGAGCAAGTAGCCAGTTGTACAGCGAACGTCATCTATACCACACACAGCCATCAATGCGGCACACGGACGCCTGTGCAGCACACGCTAACCTACACAGCACGTAGTCATCTATACAGCGTAACCTCACTTACACAGCAGGCAGTCACCTGTACGGCACACAGCCATCTGTATTGCACACGGTCACCGATACAGTACATGGTCAGCGACTAGTATACAGCACGTGCTCACCTGTACGGAACCAGTCAGCTATGGACTATAGCACATGATCACCTATAGAGCACAGGGCCCCAATTTATGCAGCACACGCTCACCTATATAGCACACGGTCATCTATACCGCACACGGTCACCGATACAGCACATGGCCGGCCATACAGCATACTGTTAGCCAAGCTACTAGTATATACCACACAGTCATCTACACAGCACATGGTCACTTATACAGCGCATACTCTATACAGCACACGGTCACTTCTTCAGGACGCTGGCAGCTATGCCACTCGGTGACCCATACATGTCACGGTCAGCTATACAGCGTACGGTGAGCTACACGGCACATAGTCAACTACACAGCACCACCTGTACATTTCACAGTCACCTAAACAGCACGCGCGCATCCATACCGCGCACGGTCACCTAGATAGCATACGGTCAAATATATACACATATACACATATATATACACATTATTTCTCATATGTATATATATAAATATATCCACACTAGGTCACCTGTATAGCACACAGTCAGCTATACCCCACAGGGTCATCTACACAGCACACAGTCATCCATACACCACACGGCCATCTGTACACCACATGGTCATGAACACAGCACACGGTCATCTATACAGCACACATTCATCTATACAGCA
>Ga0099797_101710_pt1 | contig 10927 bp, 4 predicted proteins | sample Uncmet_Sort48C_1_FD_89871 | JGI IMG/M metagenome (GOLD analysis project Ga0099797, IMG submission 89871) | Marine eukaryotic communities from CALCOFI LINE 67, Pacific Ocean - C012_Sort48C_1 | ecosystem: Environmental > Aquatic > Marine > Oceanic | place: Pacific Ocean: Monterey Bay | collected... | reverse complement strand
CCATTGGATTCGAAATAAAAAAATAAAGAATTTAAAAAAAAAATTGCCGAGGGTTCCCCCTATAAGCGAAATTGAAGGTACCCCCTTAGTAAGGTTTCTTCATATTTAAAGCTTAAGATAAAATATGATGACGTCATGCCTATTAATAGTCATGTGACAAGTGAAGAAGAAAAAAGAAAACTTCAACCTCAATCTTCAAACCCCCAAAAAAATCGAAGAAAAAAAAAGTTGAAAAAAAAAATTTCGAAAAAAATCCAAGTACCACATTTCAAAAGTGCCACTTTCCGAAATTTTCAAAAGATCTCTAAGTCCCACCAAGAGAGTGAGATGTGGGTTATGTCAAAATTTTGACAAAGAATGTGTGACTTACTAACAGACTAACTAACTAACAAAGTGAAATCTAGAGCTGCCTTCGCAGCTAAAAAGTACATTTCATTATTCGAACTTAAGTACCACTATCTCAAGCTTTCTCTTGTAATTGCAATTAAGTCCATACCTGGGGTTGCCCTGAAACATTTTAAGAAAAATTTTGGTTTTTTGGGGGCTTCGTACCATGCACATTGGAATCACATAAAAAATAAGAATTTTTGAAAAGTATGACTGTAAATCAGAAACCAGATTTTTCTTAGATATGTAGTTTACATAGAAATATTCAGTAGCACAATATCTTTCATCGTAACACCATGGTTAGACAAAAAGCTTCCAAAATCGCACTTTTTCACACTTTCTCACAAGTTTTCACAAAAAGCGGGCTGTCACTTCTCTTCCTTCGTATTTCACAATTTGAAAAAAATTAGAATAATTTAATGAGTAATCTTGAGATCCTTCATTGCATAGCAGACATACATCCAGTAGTCAATTCATAGGACCCACTGGTCACATGACCGGGCGGGGATCCATGTACCTAGGTACCGATGTACCCATGTACAAACTCTTGGATACAATCAGTGAACATCGAATTCATAAGACCTTCACACAACCCAGGATTGACAACAAAGAAAACCCCATTAACTTTTTTTGTACATCATGTATTAAGTGAACTAATAAATACAGACTTTTTCAAAATGTGTATATCAAACATGATCATATATTAACAAAATAATATCTTCCTCAACATTCAATAAATAGAATAAAAACCAAATAAAAAATGAATAGGCCCCTTAAATTTGAAATTAATTGGAATATTATACCTAAATTGAATAAAACGAAATGGGAACAAAAATGATATGAATGTTATCATAAGTGAAGCACTGTAAGTTCTATCTCTGACTTCCTGCACCAACTGTTAAAACAGATACAATAACCATAAAATCACACTTCATGTAACAATTCAGTTTAAAACGAAGGACAAACAGTCCATTTATGGGCAATGTTGTATGGAGAGAAGGTAATAGCATTTCTGTGTCTCTCACTTGACATTACAGTACAACTAAAATATATGGCCATAAACTGATTGTGTCCCCTCCTTGATATCAATATTTCATTGTGTAGTAAATTAAAGCAGTAACTTGTCAAAGTGGAGCAATTTTTGCTGCCACACCCAGAACATATCAGATTTTTCTTTCAATCATTCAATTATATGAAGTGGTGCAAATCAATTTTATCTGAATAAGAGGAATTTGGCTATAATCCACTTCAGCCCAGTTGAAAAGAGTAAGTAACCTTGAATCTAATACATTTATCAAATAGCACCCTAATTGGAGGTATTAGTGAATAGTTTTCTATCAAGTGTTATTTAGAGCTATTTCATACAGCTTTCAACATACAAAATCCACAAACAACAAGTCTTTCAAGATACGTAGAAATTGCTCTAATATTCCATATTCTACCTTAATCAAAGAATGATTCTTAACATTCCTAAAAATAACAAATTTCATTGTTTGAATATTCATAAAGATTGGTGCCTTTCATTATGATACCCCATTAAAAAAAATTAGCAAAAACACAGAAGAGATCGATCTCTAATAGTAAAAAAAATTGATCCTGTCTGAGACAGGTTAATGTGTGTGTAAAAAATGTGCACACTAAAAACAATTGATGAACAATTTGAACTTGAATAAACACCATAAAAACTGTCCTAAAAATCTTAAATAGAAAAATAAACATAAAATGTTCTAAAATATAACATTATCATATCACCTACATGCAATGTGAGACAATTGTTAAACTAAAGTAACAAAATAAATCCAAGAAGTGCTATTGATTGTACTTCCTAATGGAAGTTTTTTTTAAGAAATCCTTAGTCAAAGTGAGTCTAATTATAATTCAGAATATTGCTTGGTTTGATGATCAATCTAAAGAAGAAATTTAATGGAAACGTCCAAGAAGAATGTAATGTTCTGTGAAAATGAATGAATTTCTGATATTTTTTATAGTCAATAGTTGATAGTTTTATAGTTGATGCAAATGATTGATGTTTGATATTTTTAACAAAAACAAAAATTCAGCCAACCAGAACCTTGATAAATTGTATACATACATTCAATACAACTATCATATCTGGTTTAGTATCAGGAGTAAAAATGAATTTAGAAACAGGACTCAGAGCCTTATAAAACATCATTTATTCACCTTGATACTCACCTAACACATACCAACAGAATTATGAAATAGAGTATTACACATATCAAAGTTTTTCATAAATTGTACACAAAACATATTAAAGCAACCATATACTTCCATAAAATCAGCAGAAATCTATTTACACAGCATTCTGTTTACTCAATGTATGGCACACCACTGGTTTGAAAATATTTGGATACTATTATGTTGAACAATTTATCTGGTATCCAAATTAATACAGTCTAAAAAAACATTGAATTAAGAGGAAATTGACAGATAGTTGATTATCATCGCAAAAAATTAAAAATATTAAGCAATAACGTTACACCTTGTCATGAACATACCACAAGAGATCTATGTACACAACATCATTTGATAAAAGATAATGCAATTACGGAAATCTTTCACTTCTCCTAAAAGACACGTAAATCCTTTATACAACCAGAAAATGCACTTGTTATAATGATAGGATTGATTTTAAGAACTTTACAAATCAATTTTACCAAACAGGATAAATAATTTCTCACATAAGAGATAGCCTTTGATAAATTCAAAAATATATTGTTATCAAAATTCGCATAATAGAAGTATTCTTATTGATCAAATGATGATGCCCCATGAACTCTTATGGGACCGTCTCCAAAACATCGCTTAATGCAAGTGACCATTGCTGAGTGAACCCGTCGGCGCCCGTTTCGCGCTTCCATGCGAAACGGGCACAGACGGGTTCCCTCGGCTGGGGGTCATTATGAGCGGCATGTAGGATTAACCTATCACGCTAGAGACAATGTACTGATAAACCAATGAAAATGCAAATTAAGCGATAATTTGGAGACGGCCCCTAACTTAACTTGTCAGATTAGTTAGCCGTTGCTTGCATACTTAATCCATTTTCATCTAAAATATCTTGGATATGAGGTGGATCATGTTTTGGTTCAGAATCAAAATCGCCTTCATAAACGGCCTTATGTCTTCTCAAATGTTCCTTTACTTCATCTTCATTATCAATAGGCTGGACCATGGATGGTGCAATTGTAGTTTTCATAACCTTAACAGTTTGCTGTTTCTCCCTCACAGGAACAGTTTCATGTTTCTCAATATGTTTTGACGTCACTGCAGTTGTGTTTTGAACTAATCTAGTAGTCTTATTCAATGATCTTATTTGATCAGCTAATTTGGGCATATTTTGAGAAATGGTTGTATTTACTTTCTTAACATGTACAGGAACTTGACTGACAGGAGTATTGCCTTTTCCCTTGTTATACAAATTCGTAACAGAATCAGATGGCTGGTGTCTTGTGTAATTGTTAGAGGGAGTAACAACTTTTACATTAATTGTTGTGTTTGTTCTAGCCACATTAACTTTGGATTTAGTCTTTTCCGTTTTAAGTAGATGATTTTCAATGTACCTTAATGTATCTGCAAGTTTACGATTATGTTCAACTAATTCTGTACCCTCTTGAACATTCTTCATCTTCTTTCTAATTTTTGCTTTCGTTGTGTCATTGTTTCTATTTCTAGTGTTCAGCTTACAGTTAGCTAGTCGTTTCTGAAGTTTGGCATTAATGGCCACTTGCATATTGTATGCATTTGTAACATTTCTATACTCACTCTGCAAATCACCATAAAATTTCTTTTGTTCAATTAAGACATTTGAAGTCTGGACTTGGAGCTTTTGTAAATTTCTATGGCTAATATGCAAATTTTCAATTTCATCTTTCAGTTTATCTCCTTTCTTTAACAGGTCTGTATGATTCTTTTTTAATACTTCATGAGTTTCTACAATATCTTTCCATTGAGTTGATTTCTCTTTCAATGAATTAATAACAATAGGTTCTACTTTTTGTTCATGTGAATCTTTCTCTCCAGATACACCAAACAAACTTTTCATCTGGGTATAAAAGAGAAAAGCATCTGCTAACTTTGTTTTCTCCCTCTCAAGTTGTTGAGTTAAGTCAACCAGGTGCTTACCTTGTGTTGCTAAGTTTAATTGTAAATCTCTGTTTGACTGAGCATATTGTTGTTCATTACTATGACTAGTTTTATATCTCTTCTCATATTTTGAAATTATACTCTTTGAACGTTTTAGTTGTTGGTTTAACCCATCAACTTCATATGCTAGTCTTCTGTTTTCTTGAAAGTAAGAGAAAATGTAGAATCCCATAGAAGTTATAAGAATAAAAGTTATGAATATTTGGTACTTTGAATTACACATCTTAATTAGACTCATTCAAACATGTAAAATCAAAATGAGAAATCAATAATGAGCTGTGGTACTCACTAACATAACCATTTGGAACATATCTCCATGTACAGAAGTGAAGTCTAAATTTGAGAAGAAGATTAAACATTAATATCTGAAAAAAATATAACCAAGAAACAAAAAAGGAAACAAAAAAAGGAAATAGCAAGAAATTCATAATATGAAACAATTAAAGTTGATAACTTCATTGAAATAATAGGAACTGGAAAGAAACCATCCTCGTTTGAAAGTAAAAGTTAATTCAATCCTTCCTTCCATTTTTATTTCTGATGGAAACCTTATCAATAAGGATAAAGAAAAATATCACTTCAAATGTTTTCGAAATGAAACTGAAGAGTAGCAAGGGAAAATGTAACTATTAGTAGCCAGAATCTAACAGAGTAAAAGAGGTACAATAAGTGTAAAACAAATACACAAATGTCACTGTATGATCAAGATAAAGATGTTTGATAGTACATTTGGTCAATGAATTATTAGATTTCTTTCCATATTTCAACATCAATTTTCCGTATTAGTCATACGTTTGACTATTTATTGACTCTTAGCTGGTTAAAATACTCTAAATGTCTTGAGCAATAGTGGGTCCTAATAAGCTTAAAAGGGGCGAGGCAAAATTTAAGCAAAATATGAAAAACGAGGGTGGGCCCAACTATACAGGGGTCCGAAAACGGTACAAGTGCTACCTTATTTTGATCTATGAACATACCATCAATATACTGACTATTCCTTTAAGGTGGAATCATGATAAAAGATAACAGCAGATGAAAATAATTTTTTGATCTTTTTTCAAAATCATAATGCAACAAATTAATAACTTTTTGTAAAAAGTGCAGAAAGGATCAAAACAAATTTTGGAACTTTGTTATTTTTTACATTTCATCTTTTTTTATTCAATCATTACTCGAGACTTGTGAAATTTTAATTATGCTTAATCAATTTGTGACATCTTTTTGGTATAAAAGTTAGAGTTTGCAAAGATGTTGGGGCTCAAAGTTGCTTAGCAGTACTTGTGTATTTGTAGGTGTGTGTGTGTGTGTGTGTGTGTGTGTGTGTGTGTGTGTGTGTGTGTGTGTGTGTATGTGTGATTTCTGTTTATGCGAAATATAGTAAGTCCTTGATTTAGCTCCTAACCCCAAATAAGCCCCCCATTCTCGATTAAGCCCCCAAGCAGGGTTCATACACCTCCCCAGAAAAAAAATTCCCTGACTTTCCCCGACTTTTTCTTTGTAAAATGATACTATTTTCCCTGACTAAAAGCGACCGTCTCCAAATTATCGTTTAATGCAAGTGACCATTGCCGAGTGAACCCGTCAGTACCCCTTTCGCGATTCTGCGCGAAACGGGCACCGATAGGTTCCCGTAGCCCAGGGTCATTATGTGCAGCATTTAGGATTAACCAATCACGCTAGAGATAATGTACTGATAAACCAATGAAAAGGCAAAATAAACGATAATTTGGAGAGGATCCCTAAAAAGCATATTCTTTTCCTCAATGCAAATATTTCATAAAACAAATACATGATGGTGCTCATTAAGGACGTTTGAGCGTTAGGGCGTCTTGCAACAATTTTTTTTGTTTTGATATATGTTTTAGCGAGCACTGAAAGACTTCAAAAAGTCCAAAAAAAATTGGGGGTCCCGCGGTTAGTTTAGGCTCCAGGGAGCTGGGAAAATTTTGGAATTTTGTCATTTGTTGGACTTTTTCTCCTCTCTGCGTGCTGCTTCTCTCCATATGAAAGCAGATTTCAAAAGATGAAATGCTGAAGAATACCCACCGCCGCTTTTTCGATTTTTACTACGCAATCTTCATCGATTTTGATTGTAAGGGGGTATATCCTGCCGAGCAAATGCGCTTCGTTAATAATATTCCCACGCAACAATGTTTTTAGAAAACAATTATTTTATGTAAAAAACTATATTGCACCTACAGAGCAAATAAAAACTCGGGCTCCCGCGGCGGGTTGATGGTCATTTCTTTTTTTCTCAACATCGTAAGACAACGTATAAAACTCCCGTCTTTATCTAAATAAAACATTAGATGTCATCTTAAAAAGTCTTTTAAAAGCCGCATTCCTATAAGTTTAACTAATAAGACAACAAATAAATTGTTATTACAACACATAATATGTAAGGTTCTTTTATAATGCAAATTCCGTCAGTTAGATGAGCGATTAGTTAACACCCATGAGACTTTCAAATTAGCATCTCATTTTTATGCAATTATCTATTGTTTGACGAATTTCGACATTCTATCGGAACTGTTTAAGACGACCAATTTGATTGGAAGAGGGAGGAGCATTACGTTATGTGTTCAGCCTCGTTTTAGCGTGCTCAAACGTCCTTAAATTATATATTTTTAGGAATTTGCGGATGAATGGTCTTGCAGATTTATATTTCAAAAACGTCCATTCTTTGAGCTCCTGAAAAACTGGGCCTCATCATCCTAACTGTATTATTACTGCCCTCTACCCTCTGCAAAATTTCAGAAAAACAAAATGAACTATTCTTGACATATTGGATGTACACACATGTACACGCATGCACATAATGTAAACATACATGAATTTGTAGCACCTCCACACAAGTTTCTATGGGTCCAAAAATGCATTAACATAGACAAATTATTGTTAGCTAGTATATGGCACAGATTGAATAGGGAATGTTAATAAATAGATGAAAGGAATGGTATTAAGGCATATCTTAAGCCAATGAGTACGTTTTTTTAAAATCTTATTATAAATAAGAAACTATGAAATTTTTTTAGACGAACAACATAACAGATGAAATTGTGTCCATAATTTAGTTGTCCAATACACAAACTTAGGAACCGTCTCCAAATTATCGCTTAATGCAAGTGACCATTGCCGAGTGAACCCGTCGGCGCACGTTTCGCGCTACCGCGCGAAACGGACACCGACGGGTTCCCTCGGCTGGGGGTTATTATGTGCGGCATATAGGATTAACCAATCACGCTAGAGACGTACTGATTAACCAATCAAAATGCAAATTAAATGATAATTTGGAGACGGCCCCTTAATCATGTGAAATGTATAGAATGGATGCTTTTGAAATAAGTCATCAAAATAAAAACATTTGCCCACATTTAGATTTCTGCCATCTTGTTATTGACAAAGCAACATTAATCTAATTTTTCTCAAAGATTTATCAAAAATCAAAAGTGATTTTTTTTTTCAAAATAAATTGTCTCAATAACTTAGTTACATTAACTATTTATCAACAATCTAACCTATTTATCAACATCTCTGAGGAAAGTTTTCATAACTATGTAGGTTTCAGCATCCGTTTCTACGATAATATAATACTCCACAAACAATTGCATAAGAGGCAACCACAAAACAAGAATTTAATAAAATGACAAACATCACTAAGTGGCTTCCCAAGTAACACAAGAATGTGAGAAGCCAGTTCTGAAAGCTTAGTCTCCTTGGCTCCCTCTACAGCAAAATATGCACAAATATGACTTAATTTGGTGTGAGTGAAATCCTATAGTACTTTTAGTAACATCTAAGAGTACTTGGAATAAGATGATTTGACAAGCATGAGTGTGTCAGAGTTATTATGTAAAATGAGAATGGATGTTCACAGTATGTTACCGAAGGAATATAGGAAAGTCTGAGTGTGTGCCATACAGGCAAAATTTTCATAAATATTACTAAAAAGATACATGTAAGAATATAAGTATATGTAGAAACAATTTTTGCCCAAAATTAAACATTCATATGAATAGGAGGAATTAATTAACCAAAAAGCCCAATAGACCTAATCAATCCTTAAAAATTGTCAATAAAATAACAAAAATGTCACAAAACATTATATACATATGGTAACAGTAGAAACAAGTCCAAACTAAATTGATCCACTTAATTAAGAATGGATGAAAACTTTCTGAAGAAAGAATGAATCTAGAAAGACCTATAGAATGTAGAATGGAACAAAACGTGTTGCAGAAACCAAACAGACGACAAACTCTGCTCCATCCAAGCCTAGTTCAATAAACAAAGTCAACAAAAATAAATGATACCAAAACCGAATACAACCAAATGCCAAAATCTCTCCCATTAAAACTTAATCAATGACAATCAATAGAAAATGGAAATTTTAAAGCTTCTGATATATTTTTTATGATCCAGAGAAACAAGAACACACATGCTAAGACGAACAACCTGAAAGATTAATGAATGATGATATAAATGAGGATAAAAAAGATGAAAATGAATGTAACAATATGCTATGGGAACAAGTTATAACATAGCAGTGGTAAAAGAAATAGAAGCAAGTATAAAACCAAATAGACACTTATGCCAAACTTATAAATGAAAACATGAGAGATTTTTTGCATTATCATCAAACAGACAATTTCATGTGTCTGCATGTCTGTACAAGTAGATATGTATGTGTGTGTTTGTGTTTGTGTGTGGTGTGTGTATGAGTGTGTTGTGTATGTGAGTTTTCATTGCTTATCTCTATGCCTACATACGCATGGTCAGCTATTCATCTTTATGTGCAAACTTTGGTTTGGGCATTTAGATATATTTCTGTTCATGCGTGTGTATGTGAGAGGTTAGCACTTTGTGTTGCTGGTAGCTGTACATAGCCTGTCTTTTATTATGAAGATATTGGTGTGCTGTGACATCCCTCACAGTACATTGATATCTGCGTAGTATCAGGTTCGGCCTTGTACAGGGGGTTTCTGCACAGCACGGAACGCTAACTAAGCTTACCCGGTTCCCTACCAGCATTGATAGTGTTCACTTCTTGTATGTGTGTGTGTGTGTGTGTGTGTGCGTGTGTGTGTGTGCGAGTGTGTGCCTGTACTAACAGCCTGGTCCTCTTTGTGATTTTGCGCATATCCTAATATATGCAATGTCATTTAATATTGCTTATTCATCATAATTTTAATTGAGATTTAATACTATAATTTTTGTATTTCGCAATTGGTGCATTATGAACTGGTACACCATACTGTTCCTTTTATGATGGGTATGAAGTCGTATACCTATATATGATTCACCTATTCAAAGGAGGGGAGGGGATATTTTCAATTTATTTAATTTTTCCTGTTTTGACCGAACAGCGTATAATTTTGTTGTATTTATGTATCGATCTAGAATATATGGTCTTGTTTGTGCAAGGTGCGTGTCATCATTATTTGAATTATTGCATTTCATATCCTATATGATTTACTCACATTTACTCACATATGTATATATCAATATATAAAACTGTGTGTGTGTGTGTGTGTGTGTGTGTGTGTGTATGTGTGTGCTTGTGTGTGTATGTGTGTATGTGTGAGTACGTATGTGTGTTTGTGAGTGTATGTGTGTGTTTGTGTATGTGTTTTTGTGCGTGAATATGTATGTGTATGTGTGTATGTGTGTATTTGTATATAGGTTTATACTTGCAGATATGAACAAGTCAACTTAATGTATTTTCAAACATCTGAAGAAGAAGAAGAAGGCGTAATTTAAAAATTTACTTACGAAAAGTATTCTGGTCTCCCTAGTGCAGAATTACACTTCTAAAAGAATCTCGTAATCTTTTTGTAGACATACCTCTTTATATATATAGGACAATAAAAAGCAATTAGATCCATGATGGCAACATATTTCTTTTTGATGCTCTAATTATGGTGCCATATAAGGGTGTTAAGTAATTAGTCAAGTAATTAAAGTTTGTTCGAAAATAGTTGTTACCTTTCACTCATATTTTATTAACTTCTGTAATTTTCAATATTTGTTCATGTTTTTTTCATTTGAAAAAAGGGAAAATTTGCTAGGTGCTGAATGCGAGGAGTAAAGAATAAGTATGTACCTTCTATATAGAAAATGAAGAAGAAGCATAGAAATTTTTTTCTTTTAGGTTTATCAGCACCAAAATTACACTGTAAGTAGGTATACCTATGGAAAGACAAAATACAAAATTTGGAGACTTTTCATTCATAATTCTTTATTAGGGAATTATATGAAGACTGAAGAAGCAAACCAAACTCTTTAATTTCAGTCCCATGGACTCTGAATTCATACTATGCTTAGATGTACTTCTAAAACGACAAATCTCGAAATTCGGAGAGATTTAGTGAAA
>Ga0099797_101709_pt1 | contig 10929 bp, 6 predicted proteins | sample Uncmet_Sort48C_1_FD_89871 | JGI IMG/M metagenome (GOLD analysis project Ga0099797, IMG submission 89871) | Marine eukaryotic communities from CALCOFI LINE 67, Pacific Ocean - C012_Sort48C_1 | ecosystem: Environmental > Aquatic > Marine > Oceanic | place: Pacific Ocean: Monterey Bay | collected... | reverse complement strand
CTATATTCTATTCTATTATTATATTATATTTGAGTACATCATATACAAATTTTTTACAACAAACTCATATTTTTAAGGGAGGTTGGTTGAAAAGGGGGGTTGGTCCAAAAGGACGGGAGGTAGTAATATATCTTGTTTTATTAGACATTAGACATTAGACATTAGTGCATTACCAGATTACCAGATTACCAGATTACCTCTCCTATTACCAGGCTGGCAGGAATAGTCTACATTCTACATATACTGCAATTATTATTATTTTGAAAACATCCAAAATAGCAAGTGCGAAACGAAAAACGCATTGCATGCCATGTGTATACGTGCATTTAAACAATACAACAATTTACCAGTACGATCTAATTTTAGATTTCTCTTATATTTAGAATAGGACCACCAAACTTTAAAATATATGCTCTCTTCTGTTAAAACAGTTGCGCGTCTCCGGCCTTTCGTTCACGAAATCGAAAAACATAGTGATATAAAGGCAGTTGTTGAAATACAACAAAAGGAACAGGCGGTGTTGTTAACAGATCCAATATCTAGCAGTGACAAACCGAAACGTTTTGCTTGCGATTATTGCTTGAATTCGTTTCAACCTCCTGGTGAGGTGGGTCATGCATCTCAGGATACTGTATGGCAAACCGTAGGTCTTGAAGTTGTTGCAGATGCCCTAGATGGGTTTAACACGTCCGTTATTTCATACGGCCAAACAGGAACTGGAAAAAGCTATACTATGTTTAACGAGGATGGTATTGCAATAAAAATTGCCAAAGAAATTCAACGCCGTGGTATGACTAGCGATGCCGAGAAATTTCATATGGAATGTTCTATGTTAGAAATTTATAATGAAGCACTGGTTGATCTTCTTTTGACGGAAGCGGGAAAGGCTGGTATGTATTTTCGTTTTACATTTCTTCTTCTTGTAACTCTGATAGGTGAGTTAAGTTTTAAGCTAACTAAAAGACATTTTCTATGCCACTGATGATTTTAAATCACAGGGGAGCCAATTGAGGTTTTCCAAACTCCAGATGGTCAACCGTATTTAAGGGGGGCGGTTGCTGTTGCCATAAAAGATATAAACAATATATCTAGGATAATTAAGTTAGGGCTGAAAGCTCGAGCTGTTCGTGAGACACAATACAACATGGAAAGTTCTCGCTCTCACGTTTTATGTATTTTAAATGTTTATCGTCGTTCGGGTACAGTAGCCTCAATTATACTAGCTGATCTTGCAGGCCACGAGCGCCATACCAATATGGGTACTAGTGGAGACAGACTTTTAGAAACGAATTTGATAAATAAGTCATTAGATCATCTTAATAAAGTAATAAATTTGGCGAAAAATCCAAATGCCCAAAAGGATGATTTAAATGTATTATGTAGTGGGAGTTTACTGACAAGTATTTTAAAGGAATCCATTGCGGGTAATGCTCGTAGTTGGTGGGTGGCAACAATATCTCCATCTAATATAGACTACCACGAAACTTTGTCCACGTTACGCTTTATGGAGGAACTTAGAACGTTGCGTTGTAAAGTAAAAGCAAATAAAAATTTTGTTGAAAATTTTGAAAAGGGCTCTATTAAGAGAATTTCTGAACTCGAACAAGAAATCCAAGAACTTTCAAGTTCCAACACGCCCGAAATAGGAAAGCAAGAAATAAAGTTGAAAGTGAAATATATGCAAGAAAGTATTGAAGAATTTCGAAGGAAGATTGCCGAGCTCAAGAGGCCATGGAGTGAACTTACCTTAAGTGCATTCCCGCAAATTTTGGCCAGAGTTGGTAATTTGGAAAAGGAAGAGGCGAAAATCACCACGATCGATTGCTATTATTTAGTTAATATATCGCGCGATCCATTCTTATCCGGGCGAATTATTCACTTTGTTGACAAAGCTGAGATTGCGTTAGGTAACAGTGATGATACAGACATTACAATATCCGGTATTAACATCGAGGCATGGCATTGCACTTTTCAAATCAAAAATGTACCTGTAGAAGCTGTATCTTTGATTTGTACTAATGACGCGTTGACTAGAATAAATGGGAAAATATTAAAAGCTGGAGATAATTACGTTTTGAAAGTAGGAGATATAATTACTTTTGGTACATTAGTAAATTTTCAATTGCTGCGCAAAGATATCGCAATAGAGCGAGCATCCCTTAGTAACTGGTATAAGGTTCATAAGGATATCAACGGGCAAAAGTTACGGAGTCTCTCGTCCAATTTGAGAATGTTATTGCAGAAAGCGTCAAATGAAAAATCTAGACAGTCCCTGCACGAGTTAGAAAGAGAATTGTTGATGGCAATAGTTGATGTGGAAGAAGCTAATGAAATAAGTAAAGTATTGCACAAACATGAGACATTTGAACCAACAGTTGTCTTAGACAATTTTTCCCAACATAAATTAATACTGCGTATAAAAGTTTTGACTAAAAATAGTGGGGTGGAAGTTTCATCGAGTAAAGGGAAAACTAAGATTCGGGAGGCAAAATGGAGCAAGGATAAGTTTTGTATGCGATTATTCTTAATGCGTAAAATGTATCAAGATTTTCTTTCAAGTAAATGTAATGGAAATATTAGGACACTCGATAAATTATACCCAACAGAGAGGGATCCATTTCATGACCCACCCCCGGATACATTGATTGGAAAGGCGATGATATATTTAAATCCATTGCGGTTCATATGCGCAATCGATACGCCAATTTCAATCATTGATATGCGTGGTAGCAATGAGGGAGAACTATTGGTAAATATTAACCCTACGGTTTATCGCAAAAAAAGTCTAGGCAGTGAAGATATCGTGGATACCGATGATGAAAATCTGGAAGAAGATCCTCGATTAGAACATTTTCTAAATGGTAGAGTAGATGTAAATGTAAAAATAAAAGATGTACGTGGGCTACGGTCTTCAAGGCAAAACAATGTGTATGCTATGTTTAGATGGTACAACAGAAATGATACATTCATAACAGCTGTTATATCCGATGGTGCTGAAGCTAAATTGCAGTATGAAATAATTTTTTCCGAAACAATAACAAAAAATCTGATTGATTATTTCAAAAAAGATGTAGTTGAAGTAAGTGTTTTTTGCAGCCCGATAGATGGAACCGATGCTTTAGACGATAGTAGTTTGAGAGAGGGTTTTCTCAGCACAGAACCGCGAAGTGGGTATGAAAATTTATACCTTTCGTCACATAATGATGCAAACAGTGACTTGGAATTTTCTGAAGCAAATGATGATGTATTGAATGGAATGGTAATGACTGAAGAAATTGCTTCACAGAATCTTAGGCCGGGTGACGAGCGCAATATAAAAGCGGCTTATTATGAACGCGAGCAGTTGGAATTAAAAATTCGCGAATTGGAAGAGGCACTACGCAGGAAAAAGTCAAATTCAGGTATTTGTATTGTTTTATAAACTTATGAAAAATCAAGAATTTCAATATATATTTTAGTAGTGTCGAGTAAACCAAGTACATAATATCTCTATCAAAATATATCTCAAAAAATACATCCAATATAAATATAGACACAGCCCTAAAATTGTGAAAATCATATTATTTAAGCGTTGGGTGTCTATGGTAACAGGTACGAGAATATTGGGTTTATACCTATCTATTTCGTTCTGCAATGCCATTGGCTCTGTGTGTGGTGGCTTACTCTACATATCATTAAGTGGTACACGACCTTATGTCAATGCTAATTTTAAAATAAATAGTAGGCACATATCAAGGTGGGTGCGCCCTTGTGTGCATGTTAAAATAGCATGAACACAAGGGCGTGTACCACTTATTTTTCGAAAGTGCTGGTACACGAAAACCGGTGGATAACGAAATCTAGTACAAAAAAAAGTAATTTAAAATTAGTTAAAAAACCTATCAAACACAATGCCAAAAACCAATTTTCAACAAGTTTGGTAAAATCTTGACATACTGTAAAGATAATTCATGACCCTATCAAACTGAAGGATTTTTGGACTTTGAGTGAAATAGCCTTTTCGGCTATTGCAAACATATATGAATCTTGTAAACTTGGAAAAATAATTCATCTTAAACATGCAAACTAGCAAATGAACAAATCATCATCTGATATACACAATATTAACACCTTTCTTTATGAATAATATAAATAAATCAATGATAATTTTTTGAGGAAAAAAAATATTGATTACATTGCGTTCAATACTGTATATGAATATTGCAATATTGCTTGATGTGCATATCTTTTCGCCTTGGATTTATTTGTTTTTTTTATCTTCAAGGGATTCTGGCACATATCGGGGAAATAAGGTCAATCTCGGTTTTTTACTCATTTTTTTAGGTATCGAATCAAATACATCTTAATACGACTGAAAATTTACACATTTTTAAGCAAAAATTTCTTTGTCAAATTTTTTTAACAAAATAATACCAATCCTATTTATATCTTATTTTGATAATTCTCTTTTTCTTTTTCCTTCCTTTTTTTTCTTTCTCTTTTTTCCCCTTATTTCGTCTTCCACATTGATGCAGCCCAGTAAGGAATGACTTGGTCCCAAAACATTCTTACGAATAGGTTCTTACTATAAAACAACAATTGATAACTTAAAATTATGAATTACTTAAAATTGCTAACTAAATATAAATAATAATAATGTAAATAATATGTATTAATTAAGGTACTTGAAAGAATAATAGTTATTAAATAAATAAACATAATTAAACAACTAAAACAATACAATGTGTGTCCAAGGCTCCTCCTTAACAATACTATTCTTTGTACTTAAATTTCAAACAAATCCTATCATTTTCATAAATGGCACTTTATCGATAGGTATCCTACTTCACTTACAATACCATCGAGTACAACCTTTAAAACTTTTCCGTCAAAAACCTTACTTTTAAGGAGATTGAATAATACAAATAGGACATGGTACTTCTTACATTATCAATACTTATACAAAATGAAAGTGACCAAATTCACGAAACATTAAATAAAACTTGAAAAACGCGCGACAAAATAAAACTATACAGCATTGTATTTTAGATGTATAAAATTAATATATATAGAAATATGAAATATAGGTGTAATTCGTATCAACAGTTGTACTATTAACAAAACGTATGAAAACAAAATGACAAACGAAAGCGTTATCTTTAGAACAAGTATTATGTACGAGTACCAACGCCATTGTGTCCTGCTGGAACTACACGCTGTGTTTAATCAAGTATATGTTTCTGTTGGAAGAAGAATGGAAGAATTACCCCCGAATTCAATTGTGGAAATTGCCCGAATTCAACGTCGAAATCAGCATACACGTTGGCGATATTGTTTGTACCCGAATGATCGTATATTCTCAACTGGTACGAGACATGTACATTCGATTTTATTCAATACGACCTACAATCGTGTATATGAAAATGACGATGAAGACAGTCATATGGAAATAATTGATTAAATTTCTATATTGGTAAAACTCAAGTTCCAAAAAAATTAATCACTTTACGAATCACACCGCAACTCGGACAGTCGGCACATAATACGATTATATAGCAAAATTTTGTTGTATAACAGTACATATGATCATACTTTAAATAGGCTTCTGTCGACCAACGGGAGACCCTCCACTAGACCTTACTTTTAAGGAGGTTGAATAATACAAATAGGACAGGGTACTTCTTACATTATCAAGATAAATAGTAATATAAATTATACACAAGTAAATAGCATGGAATTAGGCCTCTGTTGACCGAAGGGAGACCCTCCACTAGTATAATGGAAAATGATACATAGATATAATACTATCTTTAGGAACTATAATTACTGTAAGAATACATATAAAATAGAAACAAGAGATATTGCGGCGTATACATTCCGCTTTTGGGGCGGATAACTAAGAAAGGAAAGATCATATGTATATATGTATGGTCTTAGGAATATTACAATATCTTTTATTATTATAAATAATATATGTAGTTGGCTTAAATAATTAATTTTAAGCAAAGGTCGACCACTCCAGCACTGTTGGATATTAAAATCCATAACATGGTCACATAGAAGCTCTACTAATTTCCAATACTAATCGTATTCTAAGGAAAGTAGTACGAAAAAGCTGAGTATATAAATAGTAAATTAAAATAGTAAACTATATGTTATCCATATATATCGTCTTCCTTATATCTCTTAGGAGCACTTATGGTATGCAAGCATACCTTAGTGCTCCACCGAGAAGCGTCATGAGTATGAAGGTGAGGTAAGCCAACTCAGGTCTTACACTCAAGTGGGCTGTTAGACGTCAAAACGAGACCTATCAAAATAGCAGGTAAATATCATTAAGTGTGATTCAAAAAAAAAATAGCATGGGAATAGGCCGTAAAACTGCCCCTTCTTAGGTCCAAAAAAAAGTGTCTCTCAAAAATCAAGTGACCGTAAAAATATATTGGCAATATTTATTTCAAACAGCATGGAATAGCATTGAAAATGAATGAAAAACATAAAAGACTACTAGGTTTCCAGTGGAAGTACACAAAACGTCCTATGTCTCACTTGGAATGTTTTGGCCACGCGACGTGAAGTGAAGGGGCAATGTTATTTATATTATGTCGGGTTAGAGTTATTGTAAATAACGGATACTAGATGTATAGATCGATTGTTAATACTTCATGGTATTTTTTTTATATATCAAATAATAACATAATTGAAGTTACTTTGAATAAATATAACGATTTTGATATTTTTCCAAGATCATTTTTATGTTGTCTCATGAATTTAGCTGTGTTGGTAAATAGTATCCGAATAGCACTGAAATAGCTGTTTACTGAATGCTGATGAAAAAAGTTATGTATCGGCATATATATACATATCGGATGAAAACGATGCAAAAAGTGATTTGTTATACTCATATGAATGTAATAACTTGTGTTTGCTCAAATTATAGTGCAAATACCCATTTTCTAACTCAAAACACTTTGTTTTATTTTTTTGAATTCTGAATTTAGAATATCTTTTATTTGATAGGATATTGTCATAACCTTCTTGTGTTGTAACTATCGCATATAGTATGGCAGCGACAGCTGCCATACTGTATATACTCAGGTAATGAAAGGCACTATGCTTGAGACTTTTTTTTTCAGATCGAAAAAATATCGACATCTAAATTCCAAAAATGACATCACTGATTTGAGTAAAATTTTGAGTGAAAAATATCTCAATGAAAGACTAATATTATTACTATTTAAATTACGAAAACGACAAATAACTTGAAAAATTAAATTATTTAATATAGTAATATCCGAAAATACGCATCTCGTAAAAAAACAAGTGCCTTTCGTTTATCAGGTACCCTGCCCCCTGCCCTGAAAAAAATTAAGTGTTATCAGGAAGTTATTTTTCCTATATAAAATGGTATTGTGTAAGTACGTGAAATTTGTTTAGATAAAATAAAACGAAAAAGCTGGAAGCGAAAAAGGCCATAGCTGGACTTAGCCACAGCACCACAGCAAACAATAGTTTCCTATATAAAATGCGTATTGTTTAAGTGATACATGCGTAGAATATTTATATTTAGAATCGCAAAAAAAGATAAAATATTATTTTACCAAGTTCATTGCCACTTCTACACAGTCAATTTCTTTTGACAATGTGTGTTCCCACACTTGTATCAGTGTTTCTGCTCTCTTTTGCCGTTCTTTCAATTTTTTGTTTGTGCGGATAACCTGTTTCAGAGTCTTGTATCCCTTTGAGTACCATATGTCGTGTTTTGGAAAAACACGGTTCCTAAGTTGAGGAGGTAATGATTGTATATAGAACTCATCAAATTGTTTAAATTGCAAGTATCTTTGATTAGCAGCCTTCAATTTTGCTTGTGATTTTGTTAGTCGTTTTTTAGGTTTTCGTGTAGGAGTTTGGGGGCATTTTGGCATATTTATAGCTGTGTGATTACTTGTGTTGTGTTTTTTAAATGGATATATCAGGTATATATTGTTTATTTGGCCTGTAGAATAGTTTTAGAATCCATTTGGAAGCCTAAAAAAAACGACAAATAACCCCTGCTATGTCTATGGACAAAAGCGGACAAAGAACCCCTGGTGTGTACGGCCTAAAAAACGAAGAATAACCCCTGGTGTGTCCGGCCTAAAAAACGACAAATAGCCCCTGGTGTGTACGTTCTAACTTTTAGTAATATATAAATAGCATTGTTGTACCATCTGGCACAACTACTGGACAAGACGCGCTGTAACGATATTAACATTACACACACTCAAACTTATGTAACACTACATATCATTAGGACTACACAATTATACAAGTTAATACGAATAATCACCATATATATATGTATCAGATATACGAGTAGAGAGACATAAAAGATAAGATACTTTATACGATATATTACGTTAATTATAAATAGCTTTATCACAGGTACAGGCTAACGAGCTCTATACCTTACTCAAGCTACCGAATATACTAGGTTATCGGCCCAAAAGCCCAATTCAATACGCAAGGAGATGTCCTCAACTACTTACGTCCGTCTAGAAAAGACTGAACCAAAGTATGACGGAAACTTTGCTCACATCAAAAGCTTTAACCGCAAGTTTGAAGCACGTCTGAAAGCAAAGAATCCACTTGCAGCTGCAATTGCTACCGGGCAAATTGCAGTCAAAGCGATCAAGACGCCGCTTGGCAAGATGTACGAACACATCACGGGCATCTTGACGGTCACCATGCTGGCCATTATGATAGTAATGGCTGCAGACCCAGCTGAAACTGAGAAGCGCATCCTCAGCAAATATCGGGGAAAATTGAACAACGATAAGTTCAAAAAGGTACTAAGTATTTTCAGCATGAAAACGAGCAACGATGACAAATCAGCAAAAGTATGGGGTGACACAAAGGAGGTTAGCACTGCAAAAGAGTATACTGAGAAGGAACTAAGAGAAATACTTACCTTCATTACGGAAAATGAAGAGGAAACAGGGTATCTCAAACGAATCTCCACCGGTATTTTCACTGCGCAGGAATATATGGACTATGGCATAAACTAAACTTTACAAAAATATTGAATTTTTACAACCAGTTAATGTTACGTTTAAAATGTGCAAAGTTCCCTGTGTATATATCACACACATTCTTTGCATATTAACATGGCATTTATTATAACTATATAAGACCCGGTTTATCTGAGAGGGAGCTTTTCTGGCCGATATTGATAAATAACATATTATATAGGCAAATATTTCTAGTATACAACTACTCCGTACTTAGACCAGAGATTTCAACCAATATTTGAGGGGAAAAATACATAATTAAAAAATAAAAAAAACATGTAAATATGATGGGAAAGTGTGAAAATGTAACAAATTGTAACTTTTGTGTGATGGATTACTTAAATAGATGTACAACTTCACCATTGTGTCATTTCACTTTCTGTTGATCAAAAAAAATATTCTTTATATGTATAAAATCACCGTCGTGCCCTTTATAAAAATGCTCAATTTTCAAAGTGCGTTTGGGGCATCTTCTTGGATTAAAAATAAAAATGTTACAAATTTTCCAAAAATTCATGATTTTTGCAAGATCTAGGAATTATAATGCACGAGGTTTGATAGTACAATATGCGTAATTTGTACTTATTAGTATACTACATTTTATTTGTCCCTTGGAACTTGGAAGCTCCCTCTCAGAGAAACCGGGTAATGTGCTCATAAAATCAAAATTCTATTTCCTCTAATAACATTCAATGCACACAATATTTCCATCATGTAATGCTTCTCATCCTTCTACTGTTCTATGTTGACATCTGACAAGTACCCGTGGTCCTTCTGTAAACGTTGCTTTGATACTAATAAGACTGTTTAATTTAACGATAATTTACAATTTTTTCATTCTATGCAGTTTCTAAAGTTATGTCGTATACATGACGATTTTTAACTTTTTTCTGAGGTATTAAGAACTCCTCAGAATTGAAACAATAATTGCAAGGTATACGATATAACTTTAAAAGATATATAACGAAATATCTAATGTATTAAATTTACGAGTGAGATTTTCATATATGCATAAATATAAATATTATATAAAAAAATAAGTTATGCATTAATTAAATATATTTTATATATGACCCACGAGCGATAAGATCAGGAGGAATATAAAAAAGACCATAATATTACATAGTACCTAGTTTTACATAATTTTTAATGGTATTTATATGCTATTTCTACATATTGCAATGCACAATAAAAGTGTGTGTAAACTCTCACGCAGTGTTATTTTTATATTTTCTTCAAATTGTATCATTTTTCACCAAAAATAGCTTCCAACGCACTATAATAATACACCATTTCACGCATCAAAAAATTTTCAACGTTATAATCTTCGCCATTTCTTTAGATACATGCCTAATTCTTTTTGCGAACGCTAGCTGACATTGATTCTTTATGCCTGTATAAGTTGTCCCGGTTTCTATCGGATGTTGGAACGGAGAAAAAAGTTTGCGCATAAAAAAGTTTGTGTTTGACTTTTTTAATATTTTTTTTTGAAGGGCATGGTTGGTAGTAAACATAGTTTTTTTTCTTTTTGTGCTTTTCGTGTTTCAAAACTCAATACAGGCATCATAAACGATTATATGACGATTTCCGGCATAAAATTAATATAGTGCCAGGAGTGAATCGATCTGTACACTACTTTCGAAAGATTATCCAAAAAAGATTCTTTTCATGTTGAAATTTTTTGCTCCTCAGAGTCCATATATTATATGCTGCGGAAAGAGCTTAAAAATATGTAGAAACAGCATATATAAATTACCATTAAAAATACACCACTCTATAGTACACGATGTTAAATATATTGCGTTTTACGTTTTAGTACCCTGGAACCTTTCCATTTTAGACGCCGTGGATAATTAATATGTTATTTTGACAATATTAGGGCCAGAAAAGCTCTTTCTCA
>Ga0099797_101681_pt1 | contig 10930 bp, 8 predicted proteins | sample Uncmet_Sort48C_1_FD_89871 | JGI IMG/M metagenome (GOLD analysis project Ga0099797, IMG submission 89871) | Marine eukaryotic communities from CALCOFI LINE 67, Pacific Ocean - C012_Sort48C_1 | ecosystem: Environmental > Aquatic > Marine > Oceanic | place: Pacific Ocean: Monterey Bay | collected... | reverse complement strand
ATCATAATACCGGCGGAAATTTATTCAAGACATACTAGGGCTCAAACTTCAAAGATAAAACGTTCGCGAATTGTGGTTCAAAGGTAAAATGTTCGCTAAGTATATAATAAATAATATGACTCCTGTCAATAGCAAGCTGCAAGTGATGACTTTAGTCTTTAAGTTTTTTGATCATGATTCATACATAAATCACCCTTGACGCGAATACCGGCGCGCCTTTGAGAAAAACGAGAAAAATAAAGACGCCTATCGATAGACGTAACCAAAAATGAGAGCACGTCAAGACCTGAAACAGCTCTCGGGTCAGTTTTTCGAAAAATTCCAATCTGGTGACTTTTTTCGAATCATCTTTGATATTTTCTTCAAAGACACGGCTCTCTGCCAGCACTTTGGCAAATCGTTTTAGGTTCCACTCTCGACAGAGGGCGATCTGCACATGTTCCAGCATCACGAAAAGCAGCAACCCAGAAAAGCTCCAGAAAAACTCCTCGTCTGAATATCGTGCGACATCGGGCTTGCCTTCGTTGTTGATGCCGTATGGGATTGTATATTTGTAATAGGTTTCGGAATTTAATTCGGTTTCTGCAAAGACACTGTGTCTGCTTCCGTCTGGCTCGCGTGTCAACAAAAAAGAAACCTCTTCGAAACTCCCCCCGGCAAGCTTCGCGAATGTAAACTCGAACAACACCAATACGCATGTGATCACGCCAGCATAGGTTTCCGCAAACGAAGCCTGGATGTTCCACCAAACAATCCCATAATAATCACTCACTTCGCGAGGCAACGATCCCCACGTTTCGGGACCCCACGTAGCACTGTCTCCTCCAAGTCTTGAAGTTGAACTTGGCGGGCTGAATGAGGTCCAGGACTCGGCTGACAATTCCGGAACTGTAGGCTGCTCATTTTCGCTTGATTGTGTCTTTCCGGAACTTTTGGGTGCTTGTTTCTTTCCCATTATTCTTCCGACAAGATGCCAGAAATACGTGTCTCGGAAAGATTCCCACATGAGCATAATGATCAATGATAAAACGAAATCACCGCTATTCAATCCAGCCCGAAACAGCAGCAACGCCGCATACGTATTCACAAAGAGCATGCAAGGGAAGATCATTAACGTTCGGAAATTGGGTTCATGGCTGTTACCAAGACCGACGCCCCACACCTTGTTGAACAGCGCCGCCATTCCAACCATTTGTAACTGCCAAACGATAAGCCGACCAGAGGACGGAAAACGGCCCGCTTTTTCTGCAGAATACAATGTCCCTTGATAGCCATGCTCTGCGATGCAAAAACAAGTTAGGATAGCTACCCAAATCAAACACAATCGCATTCGAAGCACTTGTTGAGTCTTTTGCTGCGAGTTGGTACTTTTAGTATTCGCAGGCAGCTCTAGGTCCGCAGTCGTTGCACCAGGTCCGGGAGGAGTCGGGAGTTGCTCAAGTTGACCTTCCGATGATCTCAAAATAAGACGTCTGTCATTGCGTTTCTCCACATAACTCCCTCCCACTAGGACACCAATTCCTATGAGGGCTGAAGGCACCGACAATTGGCTAACTGTCTTGTAGGTAAACGAGGTACTCCCATCGTCGATTGCCATATACCCGAACCAAACATAACTGAGCGCAAACCAATAGATGAATGGATAGGCGATCCGTGTCACGGCCATATGCCACGATTTATAATCGTCGACAAAGATATACCTGTAGAATCGTTTGCGCAACAGAAATAACAGCAACAGGGAAGAGATGTGAAAAGACGGGTTGCAGAAAACACGGGTGGCCGGATGAGGATAGAGTATTCGCGATCCAGAGTCGAAGACGATGCAAAAAATCACTGCTTTGATTATGATCGGCGCTGGATTCTCTAGCAGTTCTTTGTCTGCGTTGTCCAAGGCCAGGAGGAGACTGGGCCTAGCAGCAATCGCGCCAGGATTTCTACCTGAGTTTCGAAGCAGACGAATATCTCGTCTGACGAGCAACCTGACAACCATGACGCACACAATCAGCAGGGAAGTGTGCTGGCCGATATCCAGGAGCAGAGATAAAATGCGCGACCCCCATGATAACTCACTGACGCAATAGTTCCTCACTCCACGGTAAAAACTAGGCTCCACCGGTGTTGCGATCCTCGAGTACTCCTCTCTGTTCTTTGAATAAAACTCAGCCAGTTCCATACGCCTTCGGTACTCCAGATTTTCATCTGAACCCGCAGTGGACACACTCTCGTCTCCGGCGAAAAAGAGGAAATGATTCTCTCCAACCGCAGTGTCAATAAAAGCCACATCAGCAAACACCGTACAACCAAAGAGCTTTTTATCAGGTGTATCATCAGCATCATCCTCCGTGCGCCAATCCTGTTTATCACGTACATCGTATCGAATTTTTGCTTTGTTGTCCCGAATGTCGGTAAGGATGTAGAGTTCGAAGCTCAGAGAGATAACACAGAACAACGCGTACAAAGCCAAGGCAACCGTGGCTGGTCTCCTCCCAACCGAAAAACTACTGGATCCATGTGCGTTTTCGAAATATTTTGCGAATAGCATGCTCTGGGTCGCTTCGAGTCCTGTCAACTTCGGAGATTTTGCGTTGCCACCACTGCTTTTGCCGTGTTTCGCTGCTGAAAGTTTGAGTTAATAAATTTTGCAATGAATGAAATTCCAAATCTTTCTTTGTGATAATGCCATCAATGATACTTAAATCAATACGAACACAGTATTGCGCGATGAAGAAAAATAGCTACAATAGTATACCGTCCGATGGCGACTCATCCGGCTCTGGCACGACAGAGGCAGATTCACTTGAAGATCGACGAAGTGGCAAACTGTTCAGTGAAAGCCTGGAATTCATTCGAATGGAGCCCATAGATTCCGCTCTCATGGCGAGCAACTCTGTACTACCCACTCCCCCCACTGCCACCATATCTTGAGAATTATCTGGCACAAATATTGTGTCAGACGCCAAAAACAGGAGCGCGTCACGCGCTTTGATTAGGTCAGCTTCCGATATTTTGTCATTTGGTGAATCTAGTGTGGAGCCCGACATTGTATCCTTCATCAGTAGGCCACCCACTGACTGCAACATTTTCACACCCTCTGACATCGTCACTGAAAAAAAAAAAAAATGACCCACTTAAGGCCAATGATTCAATGACCCACCGTAAGGGCAATGATTCCAATAACAAAAACTCCTCACCAAATCTCCAACTAACTGTAAGAATTATCGTGCAGGTTTAATAAACCGAGTTTTTTTTTCGTGAAAGTGTAAAAAGTTTAACAAATTTACAAAAAGTCATCAATTTGAATCAAATTAACGACACGATCATTCGCTAAGGAATTCAATAACCTAGAGAGTTGCTCAGTTGAGGTCAATGATGGATGACTGGAGTCTTGTTTCTGATGAATCTGATGCCACTTAAAGCCGCAAGTTCTGATCTTCTGATCTTTAATTAAATGATACTGACTTACTGACCGGTATCGAGTCCGATACGATAGTATTGTGCCTCTCTTGGTTTTGTTGATATGTTCCTATTATCAGTCAATCAGTCAGTCTTAAGTTATCTAGCGTTCGTTCCCCCTATTACCTAAGCATAGGAATCATATACTATCATAAAGTTTTTTGAGTCGACGTCGTCGTCACGAGTCGCCTGGGTGTAGGATAACGCCAAGGATTGTCAACGATTGCAGAATCGGAATTCAATAGACTCATCGACTCATTTGATTCAGATTTTGTATGACATTTATTTTAGGAATCAGATAGCCAGATTTGATAAAAAACGCTGCATCACACAAGTTACAGTCTGCACAGAGGTCCCGACACCAAAATTTTTGCTGCTGGGCCGGCAAAATTATAACAGTCAAACTTTTGCTGTACAGCAATCGTCTCAGAATCGGTACATTATTGATTCGACCAGACACGGCACACAACACATTGACATCATCAAAACAGATAACTCACGATCACATCGAGGGGAAATTCCGTCAGCACATAAACGCTCGCCGCAAAAAACTCACCAAAAGACCGGTCGTCCAACAATACCGTTCCGGTAAAAAAAAAATCCTTCCTTTGAGAACAACAGAACTCCGAATCAATTTTTCAGTTTTCTTGTCAATAACATGACGAATATTATGAAAATTGATGAGTTTAACTTTTAGTAACTTTAGTTGCGCATCCAAAGCAACAAGGTCAAAAAATATCATTACCCGAACTTGAAGCAATACGGGCCGGACACTAATTGACTCAGTGAGATAAAATGCATCGATGACTTTTAGTTTTTTATTATCATACATAAACCACCTTCGCCGAATATGGCGCCATGTATTTGATAAAAAGGAGGAAAATAAAGACGCCCATCGATAAACGTAACCAAAAATGAGAGTACACGAAGACCTGAAACAACTCTCGGGCCAGCTTTTCGAAAAATTCCAATCTGATAACCTTCTTCGAATCATCTTTGATACTTTCTTCAAAAACACGACTCTCTGCCAGCTTTTTGGCAAAATGTTTCAAGTTCCACTCTCGACAAAGGCTGATCTGCACATGTTCCAGCATCACGAAAACCAACAACCCAGAAAAGTTCCAGAAAAACTCCTCGTCTGAGTATCGTGTTACTGCGGGTTTGCCTTCGTTGTTGATGCCGTATGGGATTGTATATCTGTAGTAGGTTTCAGCATTTAGCTCGGATTCCGCAAAGACGCTGTGTCTGTTTCCGTCTGGGTCGCGTGTCAACAAAAACGATACCTCCCCGAAATTCCCTTTGGCAAGCTTCGCGAGTGAAAACTCGAACAACACCAAGACGCATGTGATCACGCCGGCATACATTTCCGCAAACGAAGCCTGCACGTTCCGCCAAGTAATCCTGTAGCAGTTTCGTACTTCAAGAGGCAACGAGCCCCACGCTTCGGGGCCAAATGTGTCTCCTCCGTTGAGTCTAAAAGAGGTCCAGGCTGGCGGTTCCGGTTCCGGAACTACATGCTCTTTCATAGTATCTCCTTGTGCACAAATTTCGTTTGAGTGTACTACTCTGGTCCAGTCTTCGGATCCTTGTTTTTTTGCGCGACGGCTCGTCTTCGAAAAGGCTGCGCGTTTTTTAGCGACAAGATGCCAGAGAAACGTGTCTCGGCAAGATTCCCACGAGAGCATAATAACGAGCGACACAAAGAAATCGATGCTATTCAATCCCGCCCGAAACAGCAGCAACGCCGAATACGTATTCGCCACGATCATACGAGGGAACAGTATCAGGACTCGGAAATTCGGCTCATGACGGTTACCAAGACCGGCGCCCCACACCTTATTCTCCCCCGCACAGACTACGGCCATGAACAATTGCCAAAGGATAAGCCGACCAGAGGACTGAAAATGTGCCAAATGGCCTGGCTTTTCTATGAGAAAAAGCATAGACGAATACGCAAGGTGCGCCATGGAAAAAGAAAATCCGACGGCTACCCAAATCAGACATAATCGCATTCGGCGCACTTGTTGAGTCTTTTTTTGTTGCGACAGAGTATTAGTTGTAGTATGAGAAGGCAGCTCTACCTCAGAGTCAGTCGTTGGTCCAGGACGTTGCTCATTGACTCCTTCCGATCTCAAAATATTAAGACGCTTATCATTACGCTTCTCCACATAAAAGGCTGCCGCTACGGAGCCGTATATACCGATGGCAATGAGCGGCGACACTTTGGTGTGCTTCTCGAAGGTCCACCTCCTATCGTCAATCGCCATCATCCCGAACCAATCAAGGCAGGTCCAAAACAAATATGCGACCGAATAGACGATCCGTGACGCGGTCACGTGCCACGAATTAAAATCGTCGACAAACAAATGCTTGTAGAATCGTTTGCGCAAAACAAATACCAGCAACAGGCCAGAGATGTGAAAAGCATTGTTGCAGAAAGCACGAGCGGCAGGATGAGGATAGATTAACAACGATCCAGATTCGGAAACGGTGGAAAAGATCACTATTTTCATTATGATCTGCGCTGGATTCTCGAGCAGTTTCCGGTCTGCGTCGTCCAAATTTGCCAATGCACGGGGCCCAACAGACATCGCGCCATCGCCAGAGTTTCGAAGCAGGCGCATATCCCGCCTGATGAGCAACCTGTAAACCATGACGCACACAATCACCAGGGAAGTGTGCTGGGCGATATCCAGGAGCAGACACAAAATGCGCGATGCCCAAGACAACTCACTGACGCAGTAACCCCTCAAACGTTTGTAAAAAGTTGTATCCACCGGCGTTGCGATTTTCGAATACTCCAATCTGTTCTTTGCATAAAACTCAGCGAGCTCCATACGTCTACGATACTCCAGATTTTCATCTGAACCCAAAGCAAACACACTCTCGTCTCCGGTGAAAAATAGGAAATGATTGCGCCCAATCGCAGTGTCAATAAACATCGCGTCGGTAAATGCAGAACAGTTAAAGAGCTTCTTATCTCGTGTATCGTACCGAATTTTTGCTTTGTTGTCCCTGATGTCGGTGAGGACGTAGAGCTCGACGCCCAGAGATATAACACAGAACAACGCAAACAAACCTAAGGCAACCATGGTTGGTCTTCTCCCCACCAAACTACTGGACCCATGCGCGTTTTCGAAATATCTGGTGAATATCACGCTCTGGTTCTCTTCAGCTTCAAGCCCTGACTTCGGAGCTTTTGCTTTGCCACCACTGCTTTTGCCTTGTTTCGCTGCTGAAAGTTTGAGTTAATCATATGTATTTTGCAATGAATGAAATTCCAAATCTCATTTTGCGATAATGCCATCCATGATAATGAAATTAATGAAATAGATTATAGCTACAATAGACTAGTATACCATCCAATGACGCTTCGTCCGGCTCTGGCACGACAGAAGCAGATTCACTTGAAGATCGACGAAGTGGCAAGCTGGAAAGGGAACTCATTCGAAAGGATCCCAGCGATTCCGCTTTCACAGTGAGCAACTCTGTGCTACCCGCTCCGCCCACCGCCACCAGATCTTGAGAGTCTGGCACAAAGATTGTATCAGACGCCAGGAAGAGGAGCGCGTCAGACTCACGCGCTCTCACGAGATCGGTTTCCGACACTCTGGCGCTGAGAACTTGGTCTGACATCCTTTCCGTTGAACGGTACCAATGAATGACTGAGAGTCCTTTCAAGGATATGACCCTATAGGCAGCAAATTATGGCCCACCCTAAGGCCAATGAAAAAAAAAAAAAAAATGACCCACCTTAAGGCCAATGATTCCAATAACAAAAACTTCTCACAAATCTCTAACTAACTTTAAGAATTATCCTGTAGGCTTAATGAACCTAGTTTCTATTTTTTTTTCGTAAAAAAGAGTTTTTTCAACCGACTTACCGAGTTTATTTTTTCGTGAAAAAGTTCAACAAGTTTACTTCAGACTCATCAATTTGAATCAAAATAACGACGCGATCATTCGCTTAGGAATACTAACCTAGAGAGTTGTGGTCAATGATGGCACTGCCACTGGAACCTTGTTTCTGATCTGACATATGAATCTGATGCCAGGTGCCGAAAGATCTGATCTTTAATCTTACTAACTTAGACTACTATAGGTAGTTTTGTCGGTACTGATACTACTATGTAGTGACGTCTTGTTGGTTTTGTTGCTATGTTCGAAAAAAAAAACATAGGAATGATATAGTCATAAAATTGAGTCGACTGTATGAATCGCCTGGATGCAGGAGAACGCCAATGATTGTCAACGAGTAAAGAGTCGGAATTCAACAGAATCTTCGACTCCTTTGATCTATCATCTTGTATGACACTTATTAGGAGTCAGAAGATAGGGAGAATCCAGACGCACTATTATCGCACAACATTGCAACCTGCACAGACTCCAGAGGTGGAACTGCCACGAAAATTTTTGCTGCTGGGCCGGCACAATAACAATCAGGCTGCAGAACAATCATCTCAGAGTCGGCGCATTATTGATTTCACCAGACACAACACACAGACACACTGACATCATCAAAACAGATGGCTCGCGATGACACCGAGGGGAAATTCTGTCAGGACATAAACACTCGCCGCAAAAAACTCACCAAGAGACCGGTCGTCCAACAATACCGTTCCGGTAAAAAAAGTCCTTCCTTTGAGAACAACAGACCTCCGAATCAGTTTTTCAGTTTTCTTGTCAATATTTATAACATGACGAATACCATACGTAACTATGAAGGTCAATGTCACAATGAAACTATTTTTGAAACTACTTAACTTTTAGTATGATTATCGAATCTAAGTTAAAGTGGTGCCATACACGTCTTTCTTTTTCAAAAAGCGTAAGTTTGATTGTCATCATTTTTTCGACTCTGTTGACACCTTTTTTTTTTGCACAAAGCCTGTGCACATGACTCGAAGATACAATAAATGCTATGAATGATTCGGACAGTTAAGTTGCGCGTTCGTAACGTTGTTTCACATGATATGTTACAATTAAAAGCTATGGACTGTACACCTATTATAATTCATGTACAATCATATGGTCGTCACCACTCGTTGAACTGATGGTAGCTGTAATTTTATGGGATGTCACTATGCCATATCGTATGTGTGTCGTTACCAACCATTGAGCTGATGCTTACGTAGCTAAAAACCCGAATCATTTTAGTCAAATTAGTGAAACACTGCAAGAGAATGAATCAGATAACCTTTTTGAAGATAGCCTATCTGAAGATAGCCAACCTATCTGATAGCTATAATCGGCAAATTATAGCTATAATTGGCCAATTATAGATATTGACTTAGGGCAAGTTTACAAGACTAACCGCCTTGCCAATCACAGGGACCTTGCTAAGATCCATCGATCAAGTCAGAGTGTCGTAACAGACTGAATCAGACGATCAAATGTCGTAACACACTGAAACACACTGTCCCTGGCATTGATCGGCATCCTAAATCATAAAACTTCTAGACAAATTTTTCACAATCTGACAAACTTCTTTTTTTTGGTCACTGACCTCCTGTGGTAGCATCAATTCTATAGACATTATTTACCCACCTGAGTCAATTTTCTTCGGCCGCCTGTGACTTCTGAGGGTGTAGTACTTTTCTGAATGGGCAGCGGAGCCACGTCCCCGCGAATTGACAAGATCCTTTTCGGAGATGCTGGCTTCTGAGTTGCTGGCACTCATTGAATTTAACTTTGTGGCACTGGAATCTGACTCTGAGTTCGCGATGCCAAAATCTGTGCTGGTGGCGCTGAAGTTTGTCACTGAGTTGGTGGCGCTGAAATTTGCGTTTGTGGTAAGCGTGATTGCATCAGCACAACCCCTCTGAGGACACAATGATGGGGAATCGTCCCAATACTCCGGCTCTTGAATGGACGTTACACGCGACTCTTGAATGGACACCTTTCCGCGCTCGTTACAATTGCCAGACTTCTTCCCACCACACAACTTGCACCGATGACGTCGCCGTCCGTGCTTGCAGAGACCGCTGCCACCACACTCCTTGCACAGATTTCGCTGCCGTCCGTGCTCACAAATGCCGGAACCTCCGCATTCTTTGCACTGGGGGCGCTGTCGTCCATGTTCACAAACGCTTTTGCCTCTACAATCCTTACACCTGCAGCGTTGACGTCCGTGCTCACAGATACCACTTCCACCACACTCCTTGCACAGATATCGCTGCCGTCCGTGCTCACAAAAGCTGGAGCCTCCGCATTCTTTGCACCGGGCGCGCTGCCGTCCATGCTCACATATGTTTCTGCCTCTACATTCCTTGCACCTGTTACGTTGACGTCCGTGCTGGCAGAGACTGCCGCCACCACACTCCTTGCAGATGGTTCGCCGCCGTCCGTGCTCACAAATGCCGGAGCCTCCACATTCTTTGCACTGTGCGCGTTGCCGTCCATGCTTGCATACGCTCCTCCCTCCACACTCTTTGCACTGGGTGCGCCGCCGTCCGTGCTGACATATACTGGCCCCGCCGCATTCTTTGCACTGGGCGCGCTGACGTCCGTGCTCACAGATGTTCTTGCCCTCACACTCCTTGCACCGGTCGCGCCGCCGTCCGTGCTCGCATGTACTCGCTCCTCCGCACTCTTTGCAGTTGCTGCGCTCGCGCCCATGCTCACATATGCTCGCTCCTCCGCACTCTTTGCATTTCCTGCGCTCGCGCCCATGCTCACATATACTCGTTCCTCCGCACTCTTTGCAGTTGCTGCCCCGCCGTCCGTGCTCGCATATACTCGCTCCTCCGCACTCTTTGCAGTTGCTGCGCCGCCGTCCGTGCTCGCACATACACGCTCCTCCGCACTCTTTGCAGCTGCTGCGCGCGCGCCCATGCTCGCATATTCTCGCTCCTCCGCACTCTTTGCAGTTGCTGCGCTGGCGACCATGCTCACATATGCTCGCTCCTCCGCACTCTTTGCATTTGCTGCGCTCGCGTCCATGCTCACATATGCTCTTTCCTCCACACGCTTTGCAGATTTGGCGGCGTCGTCCGTGCTCACATATGCCCTTTCCTCCACACTCTTTGCACCGGTCGCGCCGGCGTCCATGTTCACATACGTCGGAGCGGCCACAATCCTTGCGGCGTATTATAGTTCGTTGCCGCTCAGGCTCACATATGTCGCTGGCGGCCTTGCCCCCACGTGTTCCGCAGATGACAGCCTTGTTGGAATGAGTTTCTGAATCTCCATGAGTCAGAGTTTGCCCGTTTTCACAGACTATCACTGAAGCTTCAGAAGGTGACACTAAAGCTTCAGACTTGCCGGATCCTTCGCTTGCGCAAACAGAAGGAGAAGCACATAGACTTGCGCCCACTGGCGGCCAGTCTGGCAGCCAGTCTGGCTGAACACTAAGACTGTCACCTAGATTCTTTTTGATTTGTTGTTTTCCGTCAATCGGAAGGCTCAGCATGTGCGCAGGAGTTTGTTGCCGATTTTGTTGCTCAATATGTCCCATCATATTATGCGTCTGAGAGAT
>Ga0099797_101708_pt1 | contig 10935 bp, 16 predicted proteins | sample Uncmet_Sort48C_1_FD_89871 | JGI IMG/M metagenome (GOLD analysis project Ga0099797, IMG submission 89871) | Marine eukaryotic communities from CALCOFI LINE 67, Pacific Ocean - C012_Sort48C_1 | ecosystem: Environmental > Aquatic > Marine > Oceanic | place: Pacific Ocean: Monterey Bay | collected... | reverse complement strand
TGAGTCATCGGATTACGCGACGCCTTGGGCTCGGATGCATGCTGCCAATGCTGCCAAGGTCTCTGTCAGCAGTACGAGCCCGGAGAGGGTTGGCCGTTTGATTGCATAGTCATTAGCGGGCTCTACGCAGGCAATCTTGTATCCGCCGAGCCTACAACAACCACATGAGGGGGGAGTAGGTAAGCTTGAACTCCTCGCTGGCTCCCATTCCCTCATTTCCTTTATACACACCAAACACACACTCTATACAGCGTTCATGCAACCATGCGAACATCTAGCGGCCTTGCACGCCTGTGGACTCCAGGTTACCGTGCACAGTAAGCTCCATCATTCCATATACATTGGACGTATGTTGCCATCAACATGCGCGCACTAGATCGACACAGAATGCTTCTCAGTGCGCGCATCTCTCCTATGATATCATGCGTACACATATGCCCCTTGCACCATGCCTTCGTGCAAATGCTATACCTCATGCGCATACACATTGCCTGCGTTGTGATCAACACACTGTGTGGCACACCAGCTCAAAGCCAACCACTTAGCCAGACGCACCAGAAAACATCGTGAGCGCCCACCATCTACCTGTTCGGCACGGACAAGTTTGACAAGTCACCAATCCATGCAGTATGAAAGCAAGACGGAAACCTTCGATGCGCTCGTCAAGGACTTTGATCTGGACCCAAGGATCGGCGTCATGCTCAACGATGCAGGCATCTGTGACCCTGAAGAGTTGCGGTTCTACTGTGACAGCGAGGGCATGGTCACAAACTTGGTTGGAGACAACGCTGAAACCAAGAAGTTGGACACCGCTCAGGTCCAAGTGTCACGCTTGCGGCGCGCCTGGTGAGCGATATGCGCAAGCGGGTTCCACTGTCACAACTGCCGCCCGATCTTCGGCGGGCACTGCGGCGTTGGACGCATGCCGTCTGGAAGCGCAACCACATGCGCTACCCGGTACATGCAGCCACAGCTGAATCCCTGGTCTCCAGAAGGTTGTGAGAAGTTGACCGGCGTCTCTTGACCGTGTACAACATCTGGAACGTAAAGAACATCCTTTACTAAGTCTCCATAAGCCGCAAACGCAAGTCTCTGGGCACAGACCTATGGATGTTCGAGGAGGGCTACTCCAGACATACCTCCTGTCTCTCGCATTGGCAGGGGTCGGGCCTGCCTCGGGCGTAACCCCGAGCACTGTGGAGTCCATTGGTGGGGAGTCCTGGAAGTTCATCGCAACCCCGGGGGACCTGCTCATGAAAAACTCTAAGTGAGCGCATTCAAGGCCAGCTGGTATGCCGGAGTCGCTGCGGCTCGCATGGCTGGAGAAATTGGACACAGACGAGCGAGGCGCATGGATCGCGTCTTTCAGGGAAGGTAGAAGCATGCTCGGCCAGGTGATCGCGGAGACCTTCGACAAGCGAGAGTCCCATTGGCAGCAGTCCGCCATCACTAACTAGCTCGCCGTGGTGTCCTCCCCCAACCGCCATCCACCTGCCGACACATGTAGGCCGAGTAGCTCGGCCCCAGACACATTCAACAGATGGGGAGGCACAGGAAAGAAGGGCGAGGGCAGCCCCATGAAGCCAAAGCCACGCTAGATACCAGGAAACCTTGCCGGCCACATGCCAAACGGGAAGAAGGTCTGTGTAGACTTCAACAACGGCAACTGCATTCAGCAGAAGAAGGCCATGTGCGACAAAGGGATGCACAAGTGTTCCAAGATCAACAACAGGGGGCTGGTGTGTGGCATCCCTTTCCATCATGCCATGGACTGTCGCAAAGGATGGTGCTCCGGAGCGGGAGGTGGACACCTGGAGATTCTACGCCACCACCGCCTGTTGATGCCTCGGCATTCACGGCTCTGACACTCCAGGAGGCGCCGTCCAGTAGTCGCAAGGAAGCCGGCAAAGGCTGGGACCCCTTCGCCAGCCTACACCCATAGCCTGCTGGATTTCGCCAGTGTGGCAAGGGGCGAAGGGGAACCATTCACTTGAGGATTGCCGGTGTGGGAGAACACCGCTTTCGCCAAAACAGTTTTGTTCACCCAAAATGTATTAAAAAACAGATGGCGCAGCCAGTCACGCAAACTACTGCAAATTTATGGAAGAACATATTGCTGCAAAAAATGCGGGACCAAACTTCTGAAAATTACGGGGTCCCGAAAAACGGCGCGACTACGAAACCCCAACTACTGCCGGTTAGTAAAACCGAGAATCTCAAATCTCGGATTTGCCGAGGCATTGCTTTCGCTATTGTCGGTCAGTAGTTTTCCACACAGCTTGATGTGCAGTAGTTTTGTTTCGCATGGTGTAAAAAATACAGACCGAGATTTTTGGTTAGTAGTTTGGGGGTACAAACTAATAAACTTTATTCAAACTTTGCAAAAAACTGCAAATTTAGGTTCTGGAATTATTATAGTTCATTTTGGTGTTTGCACTTAAATGGTTGGTTTTCCCCCTTCGGGCATTCGCATGAGGATCAAGCTTAGTGAGTGCCGTTTGCTGAGTAGACTGCCTTGTAGGACAACGCTGCCATGGCGACAACCACGAGCTCCGCCCCGACGGCGGGGCGAGTGGGAAGACTGATGGTGATGTGGGTGTTGTTGGCCGCGTGGCCACCACTCAGCGTGAATGCCCGTGAGCAAGCACAAGCACACTGCGGGCCGACTCAGACCGGCCGCAAAGAGAGGGACCTTCCCGGACCAACCGAAGTTGGTGGTGGAGAACCAGTGTGGGGCTCAGCCCACGCTACCAGACCAAAGCTGCGGAGTTTGGCTCAAGAACCTGGACGAGGCTGGAGACAGGTGGTTGGCGTGTTAGGCCCTGTGGGTGCCCTCCGAAGCTGCAATGGGCGTCGGCCGATCGGTGGCCTGGGTGAGTGATCACCTCGGGGCGGCACTGATTGGGGACGAATCCTGGGGGCGCATCAAACACATTTTCTACGTGGTGATGCTGACCTTAGCACTGAGCATCGTGCTGTGGTTCATGGACAGGGTGGCACGCCCGTTCATTGCCGTGGGGATGCGCCTAATGCCGGTGTGGAAATGGATACGTGGCATCCCCGAGGAGGTGACGGTCCTTACACCGGCGGAGATGGACTGGCGTGGCCCCGAGACGGCCCAGCCACCAGACAACGAGTTCTTCCGGGACCACATCCGAGGGCGGAACCGATATAACCGCTTCCCCAACGACTTGGTTATACAACGGGATGGTGAGCTGGCAAGAATCACGCGTCAAGATGAGCGCTATCGCACCGTGAATCGGTTCGGCCAAATCTTTGACAGGGGGGGGATCGTCGCGGCTACGAGCACCGGGTTCCGGCGCGAACTCGAGGACGCACCCGGCGCGATGCTATGCCTGTCACAGCCTGTGACGAGTATGTGGACAAACCGCACCAGCCATGCACAAAAAGGCATATGCCGGGGTTGACAGTCAAGTCGAGCTGTGACTGCGGGGCATGGAGTGCAGCCCGTACGCGCTGTGCTGTGGATGCTGCGGGAGACTCTGGAGCCGTGTGCGCCGGGGGGTGAAGAAGGTGTGGCATTGGGCATGGTGGTTTGGAAGGTGTAAGAAAACGAATACCACCCCGTTGCGGGCACGACCAGACGGAACCCCGAAGCACCCAGACTCCGAAACCGAAGCCGATGAACACGGGACCTGCGAAGCGCAGAAGATCGCGTGGTTGGTCCGGGCCAGAACTGCGTGTTCCGACGCAGCGATGCCCAAGCTCACACCGCTCCTGTACCGGGATGCTGCCTCGAGCGACGTTAGGGGCTTGCCGTGCAAGAATAAGGTGAAATGTGTCTCACTCGAACGCTTATCTCGCCGCCAGAGCGGACGAGCGATGCGCTGGAGCTGGGTGCCCTCACGTCAATAGTATCAAAGTCTGCGTGGGGCACGCCGCCAAGTTGGAAAGACCGGGGTCTGCGTCGAGTTTTAACTATGGCACCCACCCTTCACTGGTCGACATGGACACGGTGGACGACGAGGATGAGGGCGGTGAGAACACACCGGTCCAAGCCGCACAGGACGAGGCGACCACGACCACGAAAGGCAGCACCCCGCATGGGGGGCTGTACGAGGTGTGGTGCTGGGCACCCGACGGCGCGGGGGGCGGGCAATACTACAGGTTCGCTGGGAACCGGCAGAGCTCAAGCACCGAAGACAGGATACACATGCTGCTACCGGCCGTGGATCGTCTATACGACATGCACTCCTCGGTGGTGGGTGAACTGGAAGCAGGGTGGCCACAGACCATAGAAGGCATGCGTTTTCTGGCCTATGCACACAAATGGACCAAAGGTAAGCGTAACTTGGCACAGCTTGAGGGAATGGACCGGGCAGGAGCCACCATGACGCCCGGCAGAATGAGAGCGGTGCGGCTGGGAGCACACCTGGTGAACCGTTACCTCTGTAACACGAGCATTGTCTCTTCGTTGACGGATGCCCCAGTTTCAAGCTTATTGAACGCCTTGAACCTTGACTCACCGCCCATTGCCGCGGGCAAGCAGGGAGTAAAGCAAGCAGCACCAGCACCGCGCGCGAGCAGCAAGCGCTGCCGCCAAGGACCAGCACCATGTGGAAATGGCAGACATGGCAGCCGAGGAAGATGGGGAAGCGGAAGATTGGCTAACGCAGGAGAAAGCAGGGGGAGGTACCGGGGCGGGGGCAATAAGGGCCCTTATGGACGCCTTTGCCTTGAGCGAAGCAGAGGTGCTCGACTACTTGCTCAACGCGGCGGATGCAGCCGCAGGTGGAGCGAAAGTGCCGAGAAGATCGCAACACATTTATGAGCTTCGCGACAATAATTTGACAACGTTTCAGAGGCTTCGCCAGTACCATCGACCGACTCATCAGGCGAATGGATATTCAATGAACCAACCCCAAACTACCCAACCTCGAACAACGAACCAGACATAGCAAATCCTTACATAACCACCCCAAACTACCCAGGTATACCAGCAACAGTCACCATTCACCACCCAGAACAGCCCACCGAATGGCCACACTACGACCCACATCCCTTCAATCCATATTCCCGTACCACGCCAAATCGTCCAGACCTTATCAGCGCAACTCGGCGATCCCTACACAGGGCACTGAATTGGCTCGCCGAGGCCATTGCCGGCGACGACCACATATTCGACTCACCAGTATTTAATATTCACACACCAAGCATGAATGGAACCAGGCCACTCAATTCACCCATCCAATTGGCCCGAATCCAACTAAACCGACGCAATCAATTTCCACCCTTCTTTTCTTCCGCACCATATCCACTATGGACAGCACTAGCACAAGCACTCGACCTACCAGACACAATATTTGACAACATACCACAACATTACTGGTAACTGCATGACGCAGCATGGTCAACCATATACGACATCTTAAGAAACCTTGTAACAGGAGAACCAAAACCACAACCATCGCACGGTCAACAGCTCGAAGACAGCTACCATAATCTTGCGGTGGGTCGGTGGGCTTGGCAGTCATAATGTTTCAGCGACACAAGAACTTACTCCGTTGCCTTCGCATGTTTCGCATGGTGTGCGTCCTGCATGCATGGCCAAGCTCAAACGTTTCACATCCAGAGTGACGGACAGTGTCGAACCAGAGTGGACATGGTGCAACTCGTCGTCGCAATGCTCATGGTGAACCATTTTCTGGTGAGCTTCCCGGTAACTCATAGGCGGCTTGGGCAAGGACGTGTGGTGACCACGATTGGCTTGACTCCTTTGGCTTTTCGAATGATGATCTCGCCGATTTCTATACCGTTTCCTTGCATTGGTCTTCGGCACCATCCACACCCGCATCCATGAGTGTGCAACCCACCACTGCAGCTGCACGATGATATGTACGCTATTTCTCATCCTCGTCCTAGGTATGGTCATCTTTCCAAGTTTATCAGCAGCATCACCGGCTGTATGACGAAACTCCGTCACACGAAGAAAAGCACATCGAATCAGGTATGGCTGCTACAATGCTCTTACTTTTGCAGCTGGCTGGCTCCACCCGTCTTGAGTTGGTTCGCCTTATTCTCACCATTCACAGCTTTTATCTTTCAATATCACACTAATCCTCCTCAGCTGCCCACTCATGTCAGCGCGGTCGCCGTTTCACAACTTCACATCCTTCACAAATTTACAATAATCCCTACGAACCCTGGGCAGGTATGTGCGCGCCCAGGGGGAGGCACACTGCACACGTATAAGTCCCTTGTGTGCAGGAGAGGGTAACTGGGCACTTCACATGCAATCTGACATTAACGACATTTGGCTTTTACAAATTTACATCTTCTTCTCACTACCCCAATCCATACAGGAATGCGATCTCCTTAACTAGTACGCGCCAGAAACCTCGGGATCTGGATCATCGTCATCCAACCCTACCCATACCCCTACGACAGTTTCCAATGACACCAACCAAACAATTTCAGTCTTACAACTAGCAATCAGAGAATGCTTACCCTTTATACACAAACAAATTCACACGAAGCAAGAAACCAACATCCAAGAAACCAAATATGCATATAACACCTCTCCAACATGCAAGAAACCACAAATACCACCTACCACAGAAAACCCGGACTCCGACGACCTACGAGCCGCACTGGCGGAATCCCTTCACCTACCCTCGTTCACGTTCCGCCAATATGCTGTACAATACGCCACGTGGGACATGATCCTTCGATACCTTATCGACGTATACTCATTCGAACACTACAGGAACAACGGAAGAGTCCAAATTAACCGAAATCCACCGGCACAGTCAACCTCCCAAACACCATCTGAAACGTCACAACCGCACCACGACATTGAAATCACGGATGAAATCGTAGAAGAATTTCACCGAGAACTACTACAGCAAACCACCGGACTTGACACAGGAGCGTCACTACTACATCTTATAGAACCACAACCCACAACACACCACCCAGTTCAGTCGGACCAGAAACGCCATCATGGGCACACCGCGGCCCTACCGAACCACTCAGTAACGATACCACATCAGCCTCAATCTATGTCGACATACCACCACCCTTCCTCATTACACCTATGGCCGCACGCATCCGCGCGCGCCACGAATCCATGATCCATGACGGCGCACTCGACGATGTATTCTACCGAGAAGCTATACAGCACGAAAGGAATGCAATTACACAGGCCACTCCATGGTCCCAGGAAAGCATTCACCATTGGACAGAAAGGCCATACAACATCTTGCACAACCGACAATTTGCCGCACAACACGGAATTCTAATACAACACAACCTGGACCTCAACAACCCAGAACCTCACATATGAAGCCCCATACTTACCAAACCCACCACTCAACAACTTTCGATCTACAACAAGCAGACACCCAGCAGCCACAAGGCAACAAGGACAAGCAGCTTCCAGCAGTTGGGAGCCACCAGTACCAGCCGTTCAACCACCAAGCGACGACTGCACAGACAGTGAGATGCCAGAACTCTATGATACTGGTCTCGACTCACTACTATGGCCACGACCCGGCCAAGCACAACAGCTTGATCCTCCCTCACATCACATCAGACTCCTACCAAGGGACTCCTACCCCCAACGACCAGCACCTATGCCAAAAGCATTTCGCAAGCCACCCCCACCTTCCCTTACCACACCACCTGGCCAACCGCCACCCCCACCACTAACAATACCACCAGGATGGACCGGACCATGGCCCGTCCCCAACTCATCACCAACCGACATAACAATCAGAAACATGACAGGCGTGCAAGGCGAAAATGTAAGACGTCGTGTTGCGGAGCTCAACGCACGCATCGAAGAACAGGACAATGCCCGCGAAAAAGAGGCAATCCTGCAAAGCATACGCGATCTCGCCACCAATCAACGGGCAATCCTAACAGGAGACTTCAACACACCTGCCCAGACATGCGCCGAACGCATTATTATGCCATAACAGGATGCCTGATCATCCAAGGTATATTGCCACCACAATCACAAGACTCAGACTCACCCTCAGACAACTCAGAGGTCAATCCGGAAGACCGCCGACATGTTGCACATAACCCTGCACTCGGGTACGCCATTGACGGTCAAAACTCTTCTACTAACAGTGACATCTCAGAACTCCGACACCCTTCGTACACACCCTCACCAACACTAACACCAACATCTCAACAAGAAGCAGCACAATCCACGTCACTAGTCAGACAACACATTTTTCGAATGGAACTACACCGAAACTCAATCATACACGCACCAACTCAACCAGAAACTCTGTACCCAGACATCGTACCCGGTCAAACCTACTCACACCACACAGGGCTCACCAACATGTCAGACGAAGAATACTCCCAATCAGCATCCACAGCAAGTAACGAACCGAAAAATGCAGAAACAGAAACGCCCACACAAACGGAACCAGTCCCTACCTCAACACCAATGGCAGCCGCCCACGATGCCATCGAACAGCGACAACGCAGATCACAGCAAGTAATCATACTCCAACAAATCCACGGACAACCAATCAGTGAACACGCCTTAGAGGTATACCAACACTACGAAACACTATGGACACACTTCCGACTGCATAACAGCAGACATCCACCTGGACACCCAGACCACATCAACCCAGTCCACCCAATCGAAACTGAATACCTCCACGCTATATATAAACCACGCCCAAAACACGGTATTTTCACGCACACAACCAGCCGGACCACCCGAAATACCACTAACCTGGCAGATATGGCCAAATGTACTAGCCCGATACTACCGCACGCTACTACACTTGATGTACAACCTCGAAACGACCCACGAACCAAACCTATCCTTCACATCACAACCTGGATATCCCATCATCTCATACGGCAACCCTGGAGAAATATGTAACTTTCTGCGCTCTAGGGGATACCGCGCCACTCACCTGAACTCCCAACCACCTCCGCCGCAAGCGGAACCGGAAAACGCGTCGGCAATCCAACAAGTTTGCAATAACATTCACCCAGGTTTCAGACCTGCCTGGGCACACCCATTGGAATCTCTACCATACACAGTACCTTCACTCTCTATGGCAATAACCGCGGCAAGTAACAACGCACAAAACTTAACAGCACCAACCCAACCAGATTCAACTTCCCAACCAACTTCCGCACCTACCAACGCAGCACCTTCCAGATCACCGCGACCAACAAGAAGAGACAATGTTCTGCAACACCACCCCACACTAATACAATCAATGAACAACACACAGCACCGATCCAGAACAAATTCCTCCACCTCACAACCATCTGGTGACCTTGCCACCGTCCCAGAAAATCCAAACGATGAAAATGACCCCACCGATGACGACAACGATGGGGAACAAGTGGACGATGATACTAACTCAGAGGACAGCGTTCACCTTGACGATCCGGAACGGCCCCCATATGGAGGCTCACACACACCCACCAGATCCAGACTCGTCCAACATAACCTCTACACAACAAACACACACTCAAGCGCAATCTCCCACTGCAACGACTCAACCTGCCACTCAGGAGACAGAACACCGAGACGTGTACTGCCCCATACGTGAAATGTGGCTCAACACCCCACTAACACCAACGCAATCACCACAAATGTACACAAGACCACTAGTGACGACGAATCAGACGATGTGCATATGCCTATGGCAATGCCATTCGTTCAAGATACACAAGATGATGATACACTCAATCTCACTACAGCCCTTGAAGACGTCATTGACGCAGGACGATCACCGCTCCCACTACCGGAGATACCCCAAATGCCTATGACTGCACCACCACCCGGACTTCGCAAACCCTCGCCCCGGCAAACCACAACTGCAACAGACAGACCAAGATCATCATCACCGAAAATTCCACTTCTGGACCTACGAAACATGCAACCCTCAGATTCAACCTCATGTAAACACTCGCCATACGGCCCCGTAAAAACAAGTGCAAGACCACCTACAATTCCCTCACCAGACATATCCCCACTCAAACAGGCACTAGTAGAGCAACACAATACAGACCAACAAGTAATACAATCACTTCAACAACAATTACAACAACAAATCGAAAAGTCCAACCTCATCGAATCACAAGCCACCTCAATTATACACACATCACAACACCAACTCGTAACATCCATACACCACGCAGAAGAAGAGATGGCACAGCAACACCACCTTATGCAGCTTGAACTCGAAGGAACTATCCACGCAGCCAACACTGAACTTACCAGCTACCGAAGCACCATACAAGCACTCCAGGATCAACTAACCTCCAACCAACAAATTATGACAACGGAACACCAACAAATTCTCCATACGGAACAGTCCCAAATACATATGCCATCAGAACAAGCCATGCTACAAAAGGCACGAAACATCCAAACACAAGCACAGGAACATTTAGACCACATCAACAAGCAACACCACCTGACGCTACAACAATACAAAGCCCACATTCAAGAGCAACAAGTTGCGCACGAGAAGCAAATCAACGCCACATCAGCACGCAAGTCAATGCTCCAAACAGAAAATCAAACCCTACACAATCAAGTACACAGACTACAACAGGATCCCGACGCTCGACAAACACAAGCCGCCTCACCCACATACAACAATGAAGAACTTAACATTCGTCACGAGGCACGCATGAAACAAGCTTCCCTACACATAAGCGAACTAAACCAGAAAATGAAAGAACAACAAATTACAACACAATCACAAATCACGTCTCAGTCTGCCCAAATCAACCAACTTCTACAACACGCAAACTTACACAAAGATACGCTCACTGCCATTCAGAATGAAAATGCCACCCTCCAAACAACCAATCAACAATTACAAAAACAAATCGAACAGCTACAATGCTACAATCTCAAATTCAACGTCCACTACTTGAACAGGAGCAAACGAACATCCACAATACCACTCGATG
>Ga0099797_101707_pt1 | contig 10939 bp, 6 predicted proteins | sample Uncmet_Sort48C_1_FD_89871 | JGI IMG/M metagenome (GOLD analysis project Ga0099797, IMG submission 89871) | Marine eukaryotic communities from CALCOFI LINE 67, Pacific Ocean - C012_Sort48C_1 | ecosystem: Environmental > Aquatic > Marine > Oceanic | place: Pacific Ocean: Monterey Bay | collected... | reverse complement strand
AACAAAACATGGATGCAACTCCCCGGCATACATTACTGACTCTGACAACGCAACCAAAAGGGACCCCACATATATACACCATCACCGGGTTTTGAGCCTAGAAAAATTAAGAAAATGGCAGGTATATACCATCTCTCCGTGTATACGCAACCTGCCCCAAAATACTGCAGTTTGTATATACACCACCACGGGGGCGCTACGCCCCCCAGTGGTGGTGTATATGGAAAGTATTGTATTTGCGGGCAGTTTGCATATACACCAAGAAATGGTATACACCAGCCATGTTCTTATTTTTGTTTGAACCCAACCCCGCTGGTGGTGCACATGTATGGTGTCCCCAAACAATACGCATGCTTCATTTCAAGCAGTCTTGAATCCCAAAGGGAACACCCTTCACTAACTATGTACTCTTCAGAAGGCTATCGGTACATATGTTCACTTGTGGGATCAACAACTGGGAGAGCCCTGCGGCTAGCTATTGACTTTCGATAACACAACCAATGCACACATTCATATTTTGTATTACATAAGCCCGCTAAAGATGAACTCTGCGAACGACTACCGACTCTTAATAACATAATGCAAGCCCTTTATGCTCTGAGCGCCGAACTCTCGCAGTACTCACATATTTCTGCGACAATTCAGGCTTGAACGACAGACAACTGCAACGTCAAACTCCCACAATGGGGTTTGGCTTGTTTTGGGAGTCGCTGAGAAACCTGTGGGACTCTTTCGCACACCAGAAGAGCCTCCCAACTCCGATATGACACAAATTCGAAAAACTTGGAATCGATATCATGATAATCTCCCTTTGAAGTCGCATTGAAGAACCCCCCGATACTGCGGTGAGCACTTAGAGCCCAACAAGTATGTGCCGTTTTAAAATAAAAATGGGAGGACCTGGGTACTAACTGCTGAGCTACTGACTCTTAACAACACATCCATACACATGCATGTATGTGGGTATTCGCGTTGCATTGATTGTGTATAAAACTTTCTGATATATAAACACAGAGAGAGCCCCATTTCTGTACAGAAGAATCATTTTGCAACACATTTCTGGCATTTGTTGGTAAAGTCCTCGACAAGGGAAACTACAGAGTCATTCCGAACCGACAAATCGAGGATTATACTCATCCTGGAGGATTGTAAGATCCTAGCAAATAATCGCATCGTGCTGCCACCATGGACATCGCTTCAATCTGAGACATATGTTCATGTACTATGACAGAACAGATGAGAACTATGCGTCATAGCACTATATAAATGCTGCTTACATAATTTCAATGCTTCTAGAAACTGGGAACGGATAGATGAAAGGCGTGACACATGTTTGGTGTATTCTGAAAATCTACTCTATCTTTCATAATTTAAAGTCGTTTTTAATTTAAGGGCACTTTCCGATATTGCGCGCCTGCCGCCGTCCCCCGCCGCGCGCCGCCGCCGCCCGGCGGCCGGCAGGCGGTGTGGGCCCGATGGGTCCCATGGGCCCCAGTGGGCCCCGTGGGCCCCATGGGCCCCATGGGCCCCATAGGGCCCATGGCCCCATGGGCCCCATGGGCACATGGCCCCATGGCCCCATGGGGGCAAATCGAAGTAAACAACGCAAAGTGCCCTTGAATCATGAAGGATAGAATATTCTGAGAATCTAATTTTATTTCAGTAGACCTACATATCATCAAGTCTGCAATGCTGGCTTGCCCCTGATGCACTGTGCGCAGAGCGGCCTCCCAACATTCATTGCTGTAGTTGCCTTCAGGCGCCTCGGTGTCTACAAAGCCATCGAACCAGCGGGGTTCCTGGATGCGCACTGGGCAAGGGGAAAATGGACGACTTGAAGCCATTACCAATGATGGTGGCCGAAGTGTGAACTTGTTTTGCTTTGTTTTTGTTGTTTTCAAGTGTTATGAAAGTCACCACAACCATGCTGCACTGCCTAGAACCTTTCATGTACGTACACACTGCGGGCCTGCAACACCCTGCCCACTGATAAGAGGAAAGTTAAGCTAAGGGGCAGGTATTCTACCCTAGGCAGGCCCACTATCGGATCCAACATGTGACGATTGCGAAATTTGATAAGAGGTGAAGTCGTTATGTTCCTCCTCTTCCGAGGTTGCAGAAGACAAATATGCTTGCTGGTCCCTATAGGAGGGGCAGGGGAATCTGGGAAGTGTGAACGAAAAGTAACGTGTATCTCCAACTCTCTATATATCTTAACCATTACCCATCTTATGCACCTATTAACCATTACCCATCTTATGTTGGCTGCGACCGGCCCTTCACAATTTGATTTATGTATTTCAGTGAGGAAGCATGCGGAGAAAAGTCTTCAGACTTATTTGGATTATCATGGGGACTTCAAGCGTCGCAGCAGCGTCCATTTAAGGTTCCATCAGCATCCTCCTCTGCCTTCTAGTTCCCACCGGTACTTCGTCCCACATACTCGGTAATCAACACTAAAGCACACTAAATCACCAAGTGTGCGCTAAGGTACGCGAATAGTACGCTAATGGTTCCAATGGTATGCTGATGGTATGCTAATCTGCCAATAATGTAATATAACAACGAAAGGACGCGATGAAAACAACATCCGAAGCCGGAATAATAATCCACATAATCAGACTATCAATGATTTAGGGTTTCGGCTTTAGGGTTTGGGTTCAGGGTTTAGGGTTTATGGTTTTGGGTATGCTTTGCCAGAGGCTTCAGCACTCCGGGAACTGTAGGGGACCCGACAAATTACCTGGCAGTGAGCTGTCTGCAGCCAGAACCATGTTCCGAGCTTGCACATGGGAACCGCCTTGTATCATATCAGAGGGAGGTGCGGGGTCAAAGCCAGGTGTTAACTCAGAGGACCTTCCTTCGGATATCCCAGTGGATATTCAATGGAATATTCCATGGAATATCCATTGGATATCCCATTGGAGACCCCCGTGGAATACCTCATGGAACGAAGGTGGCACGGTGATGGAACGGTGGTGGAATGGTGGTGTTGCAAATGGAGCGGTGGTGGAACGGTGGTGAAACGGTGTTGTTGTGAATGGAACGGTGCTGGAACGGTTGATGTTAAAAAAACACCAGTTTTTTTCTAATTGAAGGTCCCCTCAGATACCACCTAATCAAAGACATGCCCAGAGGTGGCCCACAGGCATGGCCTGAAAACCTCAAGAACCAGTTTAGAAAATGTACTGTAAAATGCAACTGTTGCGGAGCTATCTAGAACACGCTCGGTCCCAAAGCTGCCCGGCCTGTCCCAACTTTTCGCGTAATGTGCTGTTCCGAGAAAATGAAGCTCCTACTTTCTATGCAGATCCGAAAGTTCTCAAGCAGACAAGCCGACCATGGCAAGTCGGCGTTCTCTGGGAAATCATGAAATGCGAATGCAAGACGCCTCCTCACCTACAAGGGAGATTCTCAAAATCCATGCCACCCCTTACTCACGGCACCAGAAATAGTGTTTCCTAAATGCATACAACAACACCTCCAATAGAGCACTTCCAGAAGAACAACTAAATACAACCCGCCGGATGCAGCACCCCAAATACAATACCTCTAACAGAACACCTCCATTACAAACCCGCAGCCAAACACCTCTCACAGCAAAGGAAGCCTGAGAAATACAACAAAACTGTAAACGAATCTGTGATTTCCAATACAACACCTCAAATAAGACAAGCCAACCGCCCCTAATGCACCACATCCAAGAAAACACCAAAGAGATGCCGCCTTGGATACAGTACCTAGGCAACACTCCAAACATAATGTCATTACTCTCTGGGATTACCAGCAAGCAGATTGACTCGCGTACCAGACTAGCATATTATGTGTCAAAACTATGGAAGGGAATGTTAATACATGGTCGTTGTCTTTGTTATATCGTGGTTGAAAGTCATGATTCGTTAATATGCATGAGTGAACAATGGGACGCATCCACTATGCAGACTTGTGTACAAATACTGTTCATACACATGCTTTCATGCATGTACCTATTTTAGTGCATGTTTAAACATGTCCGCAATAACTATTATCTAATCGGTTCGGTCCCTCATTGTATGTGTATATATAGATATTGTATACATGGTGGGTGTGGGGCAGGCGTTTAAAGACAATTTGCTCAGCATTCACTGCGGCATCTCACACTGAGACTCTCTCAATGTACAGGCACTCAGAGTACACCTTGTTAAGGTTCTACCCTCGTGAATAGATTTGTCTTAACATACCCTAAGAAAGTCTCATATATTCTACCTCCACATGCAAAAAACTAACTGCCGATTGATATACACATGCACAGCGGACTGAACACACAAATGAAAAACACAAACTCCGCGAAAGTCAACGGAATTGCAACATGTAGGGTCGTTTTTTCCGTGGTGGGGGGGGGGACATTGTTTGAAAAGGTGTTTTCCTCGGAGGGTTGGCCAAAGAACCTTCCAAATGTATGGATCTTATCGGCTACACAATGGTTCTAACCATTGTCACATCGAAATTCGATGCGGAAAACACACCAGATGCATTTAAACCCGTCCCCGACCTGTTTTGAAGGGTCCCGGGGCCGGAAAACAGGGTTTAAGGACCCGGGGTTCGGAATATATAGCGGAAGTTAGTTTTGCACGTGTGTGTGCAGCCATGCATTTGCTGCCTGCCCAGCCCCAATAGAAATGTACAAAAAGGAGAAGGGCACTGAAGGGGGCCTTGTCCCCTTCGTGGAGGCGGCCGAAGGCCGCCACCTTACCATTGGGGCTGGGGAGGCAGCGAAGGCAACAACATAATGAGTCAGAACAAATCTGCGATGCCTTAGATTTATAAAGTCATTAATGGACAGGTTTAAATCTAAGTTTGCTATCTAAGTCATTAAATGGACAATTATATTGGACATTCTATAGTCGTGGGAATTTGTGTAACTCACGTCATCCTGGCCCCCGGCGCGAGTGGACAGGGGGTCCGACGGGCATTTTCAGAGTCGCTTCAGAGAAGAAACAACCTGAGACCGCCGCCAATGCTGCCAACGCTGCCGACACTGCCAACGACCATATGAGTTGCGACTCCAAGGGGCCCCAAATTTTGTGCGCAGGCGTCGTGGTCAGATTCTAAGTCATAATGAAAGATTTATAATGGACAGGTTACAATTCTAATGAACTCCTTCATAATTATGAAGACCTGTTTTCATAATTATGAAATCATGCTATATATTTTCATACTTATGAAACCATGCTATATGTGTCAGGTAGGTCCGAGACACATCGTGTAGGTAAGCTATTTCGGTGTCAGTCCTTAGTGTTCCTAGTTTTTCTTTTTTTTTATGGGGTCTAGGTGAATTGCATACCGGTATCCATCTCGGTTTATGAAGCGACAATATCCCTGTGTTGAAGAGCTTCAGCCACTTTTTATTTGTTGTCGCACGACTGCACTGGACAGTGGCAGCACCGTGGTGGAAAACCAGAACACACACATCGTGCTTTGAGGCACTTGCAGGATACCATACACATAATGAGACAGAGAGAATTATGATGGCTTAGATTTTGGTAGGACAAGTTGCAATTATAAGAGTATAGCCTGGAGAAGGTGCATCAGTGTTTATGACAATTCTTAAGCTCCAGTGGGAAACCTCACAATGGAACCCTCCACCTGGTCTTGCTCGAGCCTACTTTGCACAATTTGGGCGACAAGCAAGCAACAAACGATTAGGCACAAGGGAAGCCGCCAGGATAGCTACGGACACGCCCTATCGGCTAATTCAGTAGGTGTTCGACCAGAATCCTTTTCGATTGTTGTTATTAAATCGTGGTTTGTCACATGGCGGCTTACTGTGGGGACTTTTTCGACTTAGGAAAGCTGACATATGTTATCCCACATATCAGATCGAATGAATGGGTCCGGGACCGGGCCCATTCATTCGATTTGATATTTTAAGTATGTATTTGTGTTTTTGCTGAACCGAACAAATCCCCACACTAAACCGCCATGTTTTAAACCTCCATCTGACAATGACCGACAGTAGGTGTTCGATCCGAATCCTTTGGAATCACTGCCGGGACCGCAGATTGCAAAAATCTGCAACAACAATCAAATCCGGGCGGTTTTCGCAACATATGTTTCAAGACATTCGGACATTCAAAAAATCAGAAAATGAAACTCTTAGAATTGGTCGGTCTGGTCGACAAAGCCTTGCTTGACGCCGTACGAATATTTTGTCCCACATAATGCCCCATATCGTCCCCCACAGACCAAAAATCGAAAAATCTTGCAATTTCCACTATTTCTTATTAATTCCTATTATTCCCTATCCAGGGACAATGACAATGGGACACCCCAAAAAAAACACCATGAAATTGCTTTTGCGTGTCAGCCCTGTGTCTACATGCTGAACCTGAAGCAAGAGGATGACGGGCAAACGAGATCCAGTTGGAGGTAAGATCCTGCAGGGCAGTGTGCTTGCGTGACACAATTTACATAGGAACAACGCCCTATTAATCAACCCCCACCAACAATGAATCACCCCCCCGAGTTAACAAAGTAAGGCGCCTTTTCCCCGTGTTGGGGGGCCTACCCCCACCAAACCCCCGCTTTCAAGCTGGGGGGGCTTCGCCACCATAGACCCCCCATGCGGCGGCCTTAGGGCCCAATTAAGCCGGCGAATTTTGCCGCTTAGAGGGCAAATTTCACCTGCATTTCTCTAGCCCGCGGACAACCCTCGAGTTAATAAACCCCCGAGTTGATAAAGTATGCTTCCAAGCAAAGGAAAATCAAAGCAAATCCTCTCTAAAACCGTGACAGACCGGGATAATAAGAAGATAACTAATCGTATTGATAAAAGGTGGGGGGGGGGCCCTATTAACTGGAGGTGGGGGTTATGCATGTTGGTGTAAGTGCGAACAAACTGTTGGAAAATGAAGTAAGCCACAAGGCTATATGTATATATATATATATATATGCGCTATATCCTATACTATATCCTGGGATGCTGTGATTGGGTGTTGTCGTGTTTGACGGCCGGGGGTGTCCGTTCCATCCGGGCCGACATTTTGCGCAGGAGTTAGGTGGAATGCCATGTGTAACTCGAACATGACATGTGGCGGGCTTACACTTTCTAGGTTGTGCTTGGCCAGATGGGGGACCACTCCTCATGTGCTCATGGTGCTGTCATAACCTATGTGAATTATGAGTGTGCATGCCAACAGGGGGACCATTCATAATTCCTTAGGATCCTGCCAGTAATATGTAGCAAATGACGCCCAATGTGTCCCCTCAACCGAACGAGTTATAACTCTGCTTGGGGCTACATATAAGTTGCAATGTCAGACACCACCTCAAAAAAACTGATTTAGCAACAGAACACATGCAAAGAAATATAGGAGACCATTGCACGATGCACATATACAACCATATGCAACTCACCGTTACCTCACACAATGTGTAATCTTGTTTCCACATGAGTTTGAAATTAAACTGTTTTGATTTGCTTGTCATTCACAAAATTGTGGACGACGGATTACCCACAAAAACAGGGCATTACCTGTACTATCAATGTCCAGAGTTTGAACACTATCTTGATACAAATGGCGATCAAAATTACAAGATGGTGGGTGGCCACAATCCTGCACCACCTCTCCCAGCGCCCCAACCACACCCCCACTTGTAATATTGTTTGGTTCATTTGGCTGGGCCTCGATTTGTTTTTTGGGGGGTCTGTGCCCAATGTTAGATGGAGGGTTACAGGGCATAGGCTAATCAAAGTGGTGGAGGATTGTGGCCGCCCACTGTATCTTCCCATCAATAGTCCAAGCTCTGCCAACACCATCATAAATCGCTGGGATCTTGTTGGGAGGGCGCATGTGTTGCAAATGCTGCTCGGTTCGGAGGACAACCTTTTAAAGAATTTGAACATAATATACTTTGTTTGTTTGGCAATGTTTCGCGCGGGGGGGTACCCGGGAAGTGAAACTTCCACTCATGCGACAACCGGTTGTATTAGAGATATACGGATGAGGGGAGGGCCCGTGATTTAATCAGAGCCTGAGTCTGATCCTTCGCTTGGCGAATGATCCTGTGCTGAGTCAACCTCCATGTCAGAACTATTCTCCGATTCAGAGGGGGACGCCGGTATTGTGTGCTAGGTGGCATAGGCCCTCGCTATGTTATTGATTTGCCCTTGTATGTTTTCTAATACCACATTTTGCATGGTATATTCGCATGGTATGTACCTTTGTAGGGCCAGGGGGGGAAACCCCTGGGGGCCTTGCCTTGGGCAATGTCTCGTAGGTTGAACACAATATACAAAGTATTTGAAATCTATACATGTGTTTGTTCACCATGTTATATTACATGTACTTTTCATATGCCAGGTCCCATGGGCCCAGCAACGAACACATATGACAAACATATAGCGAACAAATAAAATATATGTATGAAACAGGTGAGTTGCAGATTTGTTTCATAGTTCCTCCTGTATGTTTTTGTTAATTTGACCCTGCTTATCATGCAAGGATAACCCGAAGGATCAGACTACCAACATAATGTAACTGCAGGCAAATGTGATGGGGTTTATGGTATGTGAAGGCATATGCATTTCATATATTGTGTGGCAGCTATGTCCGCATACTTTTCGTATGTTTGATTCTTACCTAAATATTGACCCTGTATTTCACGAGCCTTGCGACATTTACGCAACACGTTTCAATGGCACATAAGCCAGAGCCTCCCAGGCAGCCAATGCCATCCCAGAGGGGCTGGCCACATACATCCGCTGTGAAAGGGCCTTACAGAGGTATTGCTAAACTTTCCCCAGACACAGAACGAACACATTTCGAAATATATTTTCATAATACTTTATAGAAACTCAACCTATGCCAAAGTTTATGACACGTATAGATTTGTTCTTGGAGGCTGCTTGCATTGGGTGCGGAGCAAAAGCGCATGATTCATTTGTACTCGAATTAAGCATGTGCTGGTCTATTCATGATATGGGAGATTCTCGTCTGTCCCCTTTTCCCAACACCCTCACATGGAAGCACATGTGTTTGATCCGCCGGTGTGGGCCCAAGGGGCCCCTGTGGGCCCATGGGCCATGGGCCCCATGGGGTGTTGGTACACAATCCCTACAGCGAGACAAACGAGAACCCCCCATATGTGTGCAACCAATTATGCTTGATGTTTTGTTTCCGCCGTCGGGGGATGCGATGAGGGGCCTATATCGGATGCGAGAAGGGGCCAATATCAAGACCCTGACACTGAGGCTTTGGAGAAAAAACGCACATATTTATGCCCTAGCCGCATTCAACATTGGAATTCAAGTACTAATCCAGGGACCATAGCACAATTTTGTTTGATTTAAATAAAAACAACATGTGTTTTGCTCCGTATGTAAACCAAAAATGTGTGCTATGTTCTATAAATATTCATGATGTATGTGCAACCAATTCTGCTTGAGGTTTTGTTTCCGCCTTCGGGGGATGCGATAAAGGGCCTATATCAGATACGAGAAGGAGCCTATATCAAGACCCTGTCACTGAGGCTTTGGAGAAAACACGCACATATTCATGGCCTAGTCGGATTCAACATTGGAATTCAACTACAAATCCAGAGACCATGAGCCGGGTCAGAGTGAAAGATATCGGAGCGATTATATCGGTAAACTGCGTGCGACTTCGATCAAAAACCGATTGGAGTAGTCCCAGACTTAGGCAGCCATGATAACATAGGAGATGACAGAATTAACTCCGACTCTATGTCATTCAAAGCATAACATTTGGCGCACCTGTATGTCTCGGACTCTCGCGCACAAATCGGCAGGAGAGCCTTCGGCAAAGGAACATGCAAGCTCTACACACGCTGTGCAACAATTATACCGTATGTAATGTGAATGCTTACATATTACTATGAATTACACCGGTTCAATTATGATGTGTTTCTTATATTTGATATTTATCCGATAATCATCGCTATGTCATCCTGTTGCATCGTGTTATACCCTTCGTATTTTTATGGCATTCAATCGATGAATGAGCTAACACTCTGTGCATCTGTATGTCTTGGCTTCGTGTACACAAACCGGTTCTCATGCGTTTGGCTACGGAGGGTACCGGGCCAAACAGCAGAATGCCATCGACACCATGAATCTAAGCTCGACCACTCATAACAAATGTTTTGATGGGCGCCAATGCAATATACATAACGGCCGCAACGGCAAGATGCTTTGCTACCCTCGACTATACCACATATTGCTACACAATATTACACTATACTTTTCCGAGGGTACTACCACACACTTTAATATGGTTATATTGTATATTATCATATACAGGGAGGCTTTAATCACATGAGCAACATTGTGTTATATTATCGATGTCTACTTGCATCCAAACACACATGAACACACATATGCCAAGACCGTGGCTGCTGGCACTGCGGGCAAGTCGAGATAGCAGACATGCAACGAACTCAAAAATATGTGCGGCATCGAGGCTTGAAAGGTGGTTAAGGGGTTTAATATTAATGGGGTTTAATTAAAATGGGGATCAAACCCCATTTAGATTGAACCCCATTAATGGAGAATATATAAGGAATATGAGACGGAATATATTCTAATGAAATAGACAGAACAAGGGGCTGCGGTCTTCGCCCCCTTGTTCTGTCTATTTCATTAGCATATATTCCTTCTCATACTCCTTATATATTCTCCATTAATGGGGTTTAATCTAAATGGGGGTTAATCCCCATTTTAATTAAACCCCATTAATATTAAACCCCATTAACTACCTTTCAAATCGAGGCGATGCAAATTTCGTCACATGCGTTTCACATTCGTGGTGATTGCTTTCATAGTCCACTTAAGCTAGGTTTCACATTTCGTAGGTTCAGAGTATATATATATATATATATCTACTATTAAATTTCCGTGCGGGTCTTCGGGTGCTTTGGGTACTTTGGAGCTTCCTGGGGC
>Ga0099797_101706_pt1 | contig 10945 bp, 14 predicted proteins | sample Uncmet_Sort48C_1_FD_89871 | JGI IMG/M metagenome (GOLD analysis project Ga0099797, IMG submission 89871) | Marine eukaryotic communities from CALCOFI LINE 67, Pacific Ocean - C012_Sort48C_1 | ecosystem: Environmental > Aquatic > Marine > Oceanic | place: Pacific Ocean: Monterey Bay | collected... | reverse complement strand
GTGTCATGGTATGTCAAACAATGTGTTGTGTTCTACTCTATCAGGTATCAGGTGTTTCATGTTGTGTCGTAAAAATATCATATGGCAGCATCGTGTTGTTGACTAGGGCCAATCGAGTGTATCATAGCATGCAACTTGCGGCAATGATACAACAACATGCTCGTTAACGATATCCCTGCAGAGGCTGTCAGCTGGCAGTATACCCTTGTCGGTCGCATGGGTAGTTTGCTTATTGCTGAGGACTTGGTACTTCTATTCCAGGCGCTTGCATTTGAGAATGTTTTGGAACTGTTGGTATCGGTTCTGCACGGTACCACCACATCAGTACTCAGAGATTGTATTGCATAAGTCCCGAGATTTTCCAGAGAGTAGCAAAGACTTTCGTCAGCATGGCATACACCGCCTTTGTTGTTAATTAATTGTAGGAGCTCCCGATGAGAGGATTCCCTCTGAATTGTAGTTCGTCGCCTCTCTGAAGTGTGTGGGTGCGTATCGTCAGGTAACTTGCTTGGTATTCGGTGTCGGTCGTCGAAGCACTTAGGGTAAGTTTTGGGGGGAATGGGAGTTTAGAGATAGAGCAGGTAAGAGATGGTCAAGGCAAGAGGGCGGAGATAAAAGGCCTTGGTGGCCTCCGCTTTGTGTGCGTCGTTTTCCCAAGTGCAAAGCTGAGGAAAGCCCAGCCACTTCACAGAAAACAAATCAGAAGCAGCGAAGAAACATGCATATATCGATCGTCTAAAGAAAACAGGAACTCATGTGTGGTTGCACACCTCTGTCGGCAGCACATAATGTTTTAAAGATATCGTGCGCCTTGACGAATTTATGATTTAAGTTGCAAGTAATACTGAGATGGATACACGATGTTCAACATATTCGACGGAGGCTACTCCTATGATACCCGGTACCAGATCTCACTGAATGTTGAGAACACAGCATTTGAACTTGCCACATCTTGATAATTCACTAGAGGTACTTGCCTGATACAAGTCAGCTAGTAGTATTGGGGAAGGACATCTACTCCGTCAATCCCAATTAATAAACGAGGTTGCAACGCTGGCACATGTCCATTATGTGTGCGTTGCGACTGTACCATTTTCACATTGTGTTCACTGTATGTTTCACCATTTCCAACACCCTGGTTTCAAGATTTCAATAACTTTGGCAACTTCCGATACTTGGTGTGACGGGGTATTGCAGTGCGCGGTGGGACCGCTTATGGATAGGCTTTTGACGGAGACTAGGAGGGTTAGGATGCTAAGGCGATATCAGGAGTGAATACATAGTTGCATATGTTTTAGCTACATGTTCGACCACCCATAGTCCCGCCCCCGGTTTCCACAAACGTGGGCGGGCGGTCGAAGCCGCTACCCCCCCCCAGGGCCCCAGCTGGAGCCCACTCTTCCCCAGGGCACAGTCCTACATATACTCGTCAGTTGAAGCACCAGTCTTCTGCAGGGCCCAGTCTCAGAGTATTGTATCCGTGGGGGATCCCTCAAAGTCCGTAATTCTTATGATTCGATTCTTATTCTACACATCAGATATCCTATGTCTAGACCGCTCCCCCAAAGATCAATAAATAGGGAATATTTGAGCATTGCAAGTGAATTAAAAACACACATACAAACCACAAACTACTTGCCAGAACAAAGTGTTTGTCAATGCCGGTATGTTTTTGTAATCGCAGAAAGTATAGGTTATTGTTTATAGTTGGTGATTTTCAGTGTGCCATTGAATCATTATTTGGTGTTGGGTGTTTGCGAATTGTTCGTCAGCGGTAAGAAGCAAATCTCCGGGCGCAGTCTAATTATGTCTGGACTTTGCAATTCAAATGAAGTGCTGCATATCGGGATTAGTAGGAGTACATTGATATCATTTGCGCTGCTCAGTTAGCATCTTGAAAGAGTTTGGGGCTACACAAACATTATTTGTAAATATAATTGAACATTGCTTGACTTTCGGCAAGCAATCATCTTCCAACGGTGTTTGAATCAGTTGTCGATTAAATGTTAATTAGTTGTCCAGCATTCAGTATGTCGCTTGACAGTCAAACTGTAACGCCATTTTGCGATTGCAGAACTATGTCCCCCACCTCTTTCGATTTGGTGATTCTGTCCATGCCGCTACTCTTGAGGCTAATGAGGCCCGCGAACGGGCAGCCGCAGCTGCAGCCGCAGCCGAGGGGACGCCGGTGAAGGCCACGGGCACAGCGTTGTCCCCGCAGCCTCCACGCATGATAACCAATATATGGTATATCTATAAAACAGTAACATTTTCCTACTCAGGTAGTGTCCGTCACATTTGCTTCTGTTCTCTATCGGAGGACATCTTTTATGTCCCCGCAGCCTCAATGTATGATAACAAATGTATGGTATATCAATATAACAGTAACATTTTCGTACTCAGGTAGTGTCCATCATGTTTGATTTTGTTGCTTATCGGAGGACGTATTTGATTCCCTTCTAAATATCACAGTCGTATGGAACGTCTTTCATTTCCATGTGATGTCTAACAGTTCACATGTAAGATGTCGTTTTTTGTTGGAAAACATATTAGTGTCAGGGAGCAGCTTGGATGTGCTTGGACTTCTCCGGATGACCGTTGTTTTTTTAGGAGGTAACCCCCACCTGATGTTATTCAATCCGTAGCCATTTGGGCTCAAGACCACTGCGGTCTTGTGGTGAAGTGCCTACATACACAATCAAGGGGACCAAGGCAGGGGCCTCTCGAGGCCCCTGCCCATCTAAGCTTCTTGTCGCATTTCCGCTTCTCTCTATCAAGTAGACAGTCGCAGGTACTGAAGCTGTTCATGCAGAGCGGCCTTTTACTGGTACTCTTTGAAAGTGCGTTGGCATTTGGGACTATACCACCAGGTGGGTTGTCACCTGGAATATAGACACCACCACACTCGACACAATTGCAGCAGCATGTCTCCCTCTAAAGACAAGTGCAAGGCCAAAGGCATGGGCAAGCAGAAGAACAACTTGATGGCAAACGTTGGGCAGCTCGAATGGGACGAGGTGTCGCAGATGATGTGGCCCAAAGACACAGCATGCAACACGTATGGGTGCTTTGGAAAGACAGGGTGTTACACACTCATTACATTCCCCGAAAACCTATGTTGGTTTTGCAAGGCACCCTTCTTGGCAACGAGTCACAGGTGTTGCTCAAACGATACCAAAGTAAGCTGATCGAGTACTGTGGCGGCTGAGAGCAGGAAATATGTTCGAGGAGTCGCATGGCAAAGCACATACACTACAACGGCAAGGACAAAGACAAGGACACGGGCTTCGACAAGGGCAAGAGTGGCTTTGCAGGCAAGAGCAAGGGCAAGTTTGACAAGAACTATGGCAGCCCACAGTTGGGCAAGTCAGGATTCAAAGGCACGGGCAAAACCAAAACAAACTCAGGAGTGGACATTCGCACCTTGGGAGTCCAAGAAGGGTCGTTGGCAGCGGCGTTTGTAGCACGGCTCGGCAACACAACAGCAGAGGAACAATAGACGACATGCACAGCACCTAACTCCAGAGCTTCTGCGAGGGCGGCTAGTTCAAGGAAACAAGGTGCATCTCCGGAGGCCAGTTCGGTCATGGATTGGCTTAGTCAAGTCGACAAGATTGACAACATGGAAGACTTGGCAGCACTCAAGGAAACGTTGAGGGCACATGCAACGAGTGGAGTAACAGGCGGAGCAACTAGTAGAGCAGAGCAGCCCGGACAGGAAAAAAGTATCTGCTGCCAAAACCACCATGTGGCTGCAGACCTCTCTAAAGCATTGAAGCACCGTGAGACAATCAAAGAGCAGGTAAGGGCAAAACAGCAACAGATCGATGAGCTCATTGAGGCTTACCATGATCAGGTCAATGCCATGAAGGAAGAGTACAGGGTACTCAGAGATTGCCTAGACAGCGAGCAGCACAGGATGGTGTCCGAGCTTAAAGACCAGAAGGCAGCACTCAAGGCTTCTTTGCAGGAGGCAGAAACACAGCTCGACATTGTGCACAAGAGACACATGCAATTCTGCACAGAGTTGCCCAACAGGCTGTCCGAGAAAGCGATGGATGTAGATGCAGCTGGTGGGACAGAGTCGCCCACTCACTCGCCTCGCAGTACAGGCACAGTTGTCGATGATGAAGCGGCAGGCAATGCAGCTGAGGCCAGGGCGGCAGCAACAATAGCAGATGCGATCGTCAATGATGGCGGATTCCAAGAGCTCTCTGGCAGCGAGTCTGACGGCAAAGACAAGGACGGCAAAGACACGGCAAAGAAGGCACACAAGGGCAGAGACAAGGACACAGACAAAAGCAAGGTCAGCTCCAAGATGCATGTGGACAAGCCACACTTGAAGGAGGATTCAGGTGATAGCTCACAGCACTCGCGGGGTAGCAGGCCATGTGAGGAGACGCCAAGTGCAAGTAGCCATTATATAGTAATGACACCTGAAGAACGGAATTTTGTAATGAAGGCTGTGGAGCAGCCGGCGTTGCTACAGGATGACCAGTATGTTGGGTCTCTTGAGTTGGCACTTGGCAAGTACTCCTTGACCTTGCAAGAATTCACGGCAGCTATCCAACAGCACGACAACACATTTTTTGCACGGTTGCATACAGTGCAGCAGTCTGGTGCTGGTAACATAGCCAGCAGCTCATGACAGGTTGGGTCCCCTAGTGCAGGTTTTGTTGGCAAGTGCGGGCCACAGTTAGCAATTCCAGCTGACAAGTTTGGGCTGAGGCACGTAGGAGCACTAAGTCGCCGCTTCAGCTCTAGTGTGCAAAAACTTATCACTGGAGTGGATGGATGGTGGCAGCATGGTTCGAATAACAAAACCTCGCTTACCAATATGAGTCCAGCCGGATTTACCGACCAGGCTGGCAAAACGAGTAGGTGGATTAGATGTTTATCAACTTCTGTAGCATGGAGGCGCCCCAGCGCAGAAGTTGGCAAACTTATTAATCCCTTTTCTTCGTTTTGCCAGCAGGATTGGCAACTGCATGGCAAAACTCATATGGAGGCAGCTGCAGTAGTGGACGGGCAACAAATCATATCTAATAATTCCGAACCGGAAAACTTGTAAATAGAACAAATCAGAGCAAAATACATACATACTTTCATGAAAGAATTTACGAAGAAAATCGGCTTACATATTCTCATGATGAACATATTAGTACAAACACAAGTTCACATGTAACCGAAAAAATACATATTAGCCCCGGTTACAAACCAATGGAAACAGATACATTCTAAATATAGACAAAATGGGGATAAGCCCAAACAGGAAGAGGCTGAAGACAAGCTCAGCCTCCATCCAATAATACAGAGGGACAAGCCTAACATAGATGCGCAATATGGGGACAAACCCAACATATATATATATATATATATATACAATCTATGAGGCAGGACGATACAGGGCTCACGGGGGTACCAGTACCAAAACACACAGTCATACCAACATATAATCATGGGGACTGGCTACAGTGCCTAGGAAACAAAGAGTCAGTATTTCCAACAGTAAGAGTGCAAGAATATACTACATATAACACACTCAAACCAATTAAAAACAAATCAACTAACACAGAAATAGATACACCAGTCAACAAAGAAACCAAACAACCTTGCACAAACAAGAAAACAAAATATTGTGTCAAGTGGTTTCTAGGCAATTGTTCATCCTTCAGTGTTAAAATGAAGGAGTAAATTGTTAGTAAACACAAAACATTTGACATGTGGTCTTTGGTTGAAACACACGATACCAAAGGCCAGGAATACTTTTGGAAAACATGGGTTTCGAAACAAACAAACACATAGCAAACCACCAGTGATACAGGCTCACATGGAGGAGAAATAGTAGCATGCAAAACCTACATCAAACAAAAGGTATGAGATGTTATCAAAGAAGTATCGCCCACCCAAGTTAGAGTAGCGACAATGTTAGTAAAAATAGACAAAGTACAATACATGAATGCTACAGCATACCTTAAAGTAGGAGAAGAGTTTAGAGCAACAAATATAGCCATCATACAACAGTTAGTTATGTTGCAAAACCTCCTTAAGTTACCTATACTAGCCTTCGGGGACTACAACATAGATATACTAGGCATGAAACAACCGGGTTTGCTAAAAGCACATGGCATGTATGTGCTTGAGCTGCCAGGTGGACCCTCAGTCAAATTTGGTAAATGAAAAACTGACTACATAATATACTCAGGAGGAATGCACCAGATGATTAGGAGCATGCACAGAATACACAAAATCTCATTTGGACCCCACTTTGGGTACAAAATAACATGTAAAGGCAACAGTAACATCACCGGTCTTAGGATCCATGTACCATATGAGCTACCCTTCTCTCAGTTCCAAGAGGAATATGACAAGCTTGATACTGAGATTCGTAGCCAAAAACTAAGTGAAGCAAAACACATAGCTAACAATATACTACAAGCACAAAAAGAGAAGCCAGGGTATGCAGTACTAGGCAAACCCCCCACTAGAAGTAATAATAGATAAAAAGACACCAGAGAGCACTCTGAATACATCCAAAGCAGTAGGAGAACACTTAGCTAGGAATGCTCTCACAACAGAGTTATTCATACTCAACATAGCAAAAATACCCAAAGAACAAATCAGGCATTACATTGGAAGGAGTCAATTCCCCCTCTTAGTAAAAGATGCAAGACCATATAAAAGGGGTTCCAGACTTTGTATCAAAAGAGAACCTAGTGAGCAAACTTGCAAGACTGCAAAACACAATACATAATTTTTTTGCCAAGACAGAACCTAGTGACTACAAACACGTAGACAAGTTCAGGAGATACATACACATTAATGCAATACAGATCAATAAGGATTGCATGTTTGCAGGGGAACAGGTGGTAGAGTACTTAGAACCTGAAGAAAGGGTACTCCTACATATCATGCTCGAACGATGCAAACCGAAACTCACATTACTATATGAAGAAATTTAAAATGTGACAAGCAAACTTATCAAAGCACTTAGTATCCATGTTGGATATGAGAGTAGCAGAATGTGGAAAACATATGTAAATGAATGCTTCCAGAAAGGAGGAGGTAGAATGTTCCACAACATCGCCATAGAAGACAAAGCATACCTATCAGTAACCAATGAACATGCCGGAACATATAGACATTCACCCAACAGACACCTAGAACAACAAGCCTGTAACTGGGAAAGTAGATGGCATAGAATATCGGATGCAGTAAACAACGGTATTCATAACCTTCTCAAAACAGTAATAGACTTAGCCAAAAGAGACACAGAAATAGACAACTCCTTTGATATAGATAAATATGACAGAGGTTTGAAAGGATACAAGAAGAACACTGGAGGAATAGATGCATGGACTTCAACAGACTTAAAGACCTCACCAAAAGAATGTAAAGTCCTTATGTCTGAGGCCATGGAAAAAACCTCTCAAGAAAATTGCGCAACCTATACAAAATCTTATTAACCTCAATGCCATGCTAGGCAAACCTTCTGGAGGCACACGGACAGTATGCAAAACAACCATGCTATACAGAACTACACTGAGATCCAGAAATGAAGTAGCGCTATGGGAAGAGGAACACACAGGAGACTTTGACACATCAGGCAAAGGCAAGTCAGCCATGAAAGCGGCTGCATATAGAGGATTGCAAGCAGCAATATATAAATACACAGAAGAACAAGTCATAGAAGTCTCCCACGACTTTGAGAAGTTCTTCGATACCATAGACCTCGAAATACTTATGCAAAAGGCACTAGAACACATCTTCCCTATAGTAGACCTTGCACTAATCATGCAGCAACACATGGCACCTATAATAGTACAGTGTGATGGTTTCTGTAGTAGAACCATCTTAACCAACACATCAATACTTGCAGGATGTAAACACTCAGTAGCATTAACTAGGCTACTCTTTCTAACTGGAATGCAACAATTAAGCATAGATAGCCCCTTAGCTATGCCTCGAGTATATGTAGATGATACTGCAATGCTTACTGCAGGGGATAAACAAACAACACACATAAACATGGCATAAGCAATTAAAGGATTTGCAAACATGAGCCATAAATTAGGCTTCAAACTTAGTACAAAATGAGTAATAATAGCCAAACTACCGTATGCGGCAAGACACCTGGTACAAGATCTTAAAACGCTAGGTATCACATACAATACAGCAGAAACAACTAGAGACCCAGGAGTAGACTTTTCATTCAGTCCTAAACCAAACACTAGGAAGAATATCCTGAAACAGAGAATTAGGAATTCCAAAGGCACACTTAACAGAATATATCGAATAGCGAAGGTTACCGGGCGGGCCAGAGTACTGTTCTCTGGAGCAGGGTACTCCAAGTCTACCTGGGGACAACAAGCATCGGCCATTATTATGCAGGAATGGTCAAAAGTAGAAGTAGCTGCAGTAAATGCAGCAGGATTCGGAAAAGGCAGATGTAGGTATTCTGCATTATGTGTGGCATATGGACCCACATGCCAACCATTCACAAGGGCAATACAAGAAAACTTTGTGTTATGGTTTGACCTCATACTTCCCCGTATTAAACAACACCCCACACTTTGCCACATAGAAGAATCCTGGAGCCTTATGTACAACGGCATGAACCAACAAGACGAACGAATCACACTCGAAAAAGGACTAGCTAGGGCAGACGGCATTGCAGCCCATACACTAGTCATTCTTTATAGTCTTAAACGGATCCCGATACAATATGACACATGAGAAGACCCACAAGGCAATACATGGAAACTACAAGCAGACTTCGACAACCCCTTTTCAAGGATGACAGTAATACATGCCGGCATCGACTGATACCATGAACATATGGTCCCAAATATTGCAAAATATTTTGAAGGCAGCTCCATATCAGGTGCAGTAGATTGGTTTTCTTATACATATATATAATATATATATATATATATATATATACCCAGAGCTAGCTATACTAGAAACAATACAAGCAGGAGCATGCTGGCCATGCAACAGAGTAAATACAGTACTAGACAAAGACACCACATGCCCATTATGCAACCAAGCATGCACATATGCTTGGCACTCATACTGGACATGCCCAGCACTAGAAGACACAGAAGAGGATGCGATCAACAAATCAAAACACTTAATAACAGAATTGCATACAAACAAAATAGCCTATTACAACAGGGCACTAGTACAGAAACATGAACTAGATCCAGGAGAGCTTTGCAACCCACTGGAAGACTACACACTGCAAATCAAACCGAACAACAGAGATATCTATGTATGGGATACAGAAGCCCTTTGGCCATCAGGATATTACTTCGGTGATGGTTCGGGTGACAGGTACTCCAAATACCCATCTCTCACTAGATGCGGAGTGGGGATACATTATGTGGACACCCATAAATTCCCAACATATGATATGTCCACTCCTCTACCTGGAGAAATACACACAAACAACAGAGCAGAACTATATGCATTATTGCTCGTGGTACAAAACCTCGAGCTCGCAGGAAAAGTTGACTTTTTCACTGACAACAAAATAATAAAAGACACATATAACAAAGGTAAGTATAGAGCAATAATAGCTAATCATGCAGACCTATTGGCAGAGGTTTTCCTCCACATCGAAGAGAACTACCGAGATATATCAGTATACTGGATGCCCACCCACACAGACAAACACCCAGAAAAGAAAGAGAAAGCACCTGCATGGATGCAGGACTGGCATGTAAAAGGAAACAACGAAGCAGATACACTAGCAGGGGCAGCAGCTGCCCTACATGAGATTCCCAGAAGAGTCGCACAACCTATAACACAAATATGTACAAACCTAGCACTCATACAGGACAGACTCATACAAGTCACAAAATTTTCCCACAAAGAAACCATAACAAAACAATACATAAGCACATAATATACAAGCCAACATATCAGGATCGTATATTAAAGCTTATCAGTAAGTCCAAACATGACTGTATACTACAAAACAACAGAATATACTGCAGCCAATGTGCATCAAGCATTCACATAAAGGCACCCAACATACGTGAGTTCCTAGAATCATCCTGCCTCCCTATAGAGTATACGTACACTCATGCAGTAGGAAACCTCTATACACATCACCCACACAGGGTTGTCATATACGGTGGAATATATTTGTGCATCAAATGTGGAGCCACCGGATCTAGGAAACTAGTCAAACTGGCAAAGGAATGCAAAAGACCAACACAAGCAGGCAAATGCAACAGAGATGCATATGCAGCTGGTAGGCCTCTTGCAGGCTATGAAGGCTGGCCATACAAAAGAGTACATCACAATGACAACATAGTCATCAACAACATTCAGCTCCAGTTGGACCGCATTCAGAAGGCGTATGAACAACAATATGTTTATCCGGAATCTGATTCAGACAACGAAATGGAGTGTAAAGACATAACAGGACATGCTAACACACAAACACATATGTATATGGGGGACTCGGGTTCCGAATCTGATTAGGTGCGGGACTGGAGCTATCTACCGGCAGTTGTAACAAGCGGGGCTTTTGAACTTTCGAGCTAGGCTTCCTTGCTAAACAGCGTCAGACAAACAAACTTGATGTTATTCAATACCCCCTGTCTTTATACGTGACTTTCAATTCTCTACCATAATACCTCTTCAGCATGAAAGCAGGATGGCACACACCATCGCATTACAAAGTGGCCGGTTACGATGTTGGCATGTTTTGTGTAGCATGTTTTTCATACCATTCACGTTCCATCATACTTGTTCGATACAGGGCAGCTAGTAGCAGAGTACTTGGAGCCGGCCACCGCCATCGCCAATCAAAGTCGTGGAGCCGTTTTCGTTTCTGTCATTGCCCAGACGGCCCATATCCTGAAACGCACTCAGCATTTCTATACGTGTTGGCCGGTATCCACTCGCCTTCGGCCTTCCCACCACCGTGCCA
>Ga0099797_101705_pt1 | contig 10953 bp, 13 predicted proteins | sample Uncmet_Sort48C_1_FD_89871 | JGI IMG/M metagenome (GOLD analysis project Ga0099797, IMG submission 89871) | Marine eukaryotic communities from CALCOFI LINE 67, Pacific Ocean - C012_Sort48C_1 | ecosystem: Environmental > Aquatic > Marine > Oceanic | place: Pacific Ocean: Monterey Bay | collected... | reverse complement strand
GTTGAAGTTTTAGTTTGTTCAAACACCCTTGTATGTTCACAACCGCTTCCCTTTCTTTTATTTTCTTGCTTTTTTGATTTTCCTTCTACGTCCAGCGATCTGCGTATACGTGTGAGTAATTTGCCTTTGATGCGTCACCGTCATTGGCGAAGCGTTAGTTTTTTTTTGCATATGTGTTCGAGAAATACGCTTGTTGAAGTTTTAGTTTGTTCAAGGCACCCTTGTATGTGCACAAGCGCTCCCTTTCTTTTATTTTCTTGCTTTCCTTGATTTTCTTTCTACGTCCAGCGATCGGCGTCTACGTGTGAGCAATTTGCCTCTGATGCGTCGCCGTCATTGGCGAAGCGTTAGGTTTTTTGCACACCTGTTCGAGAAATACGCCTGTTGAAGTTTTAGTTTGTTCAAAGCGTTTTTGTATGTTCACAAGCGTTTCCTTTTCTTTTATTTTCATGCTTTTCTTGATTTTTCTTATCGGAGGTTGGGGGTGGAAACGGAGCGCAGCGGAGTCCCCTACCGGGAATCCAAGCCCAGCGCCCATCGCCATCGCACCGCACGCACGACACGACAGATCAATGGCGCGAAATTTTTGGAGGCTAGGGCGATCTGAGGCCTATTTTCTTTCTCTCCTCCCGTCTCACGAAAATACGTCCCGAGTCCCTAGCGAGTCCCTAGCGTCATTTCGTTCATTTTAGCAGGGTTTTATGGTTTTCTTGTGGACCAGCTTGTGGACCAGCTGTCCTTAGGTTCATTTTAGCAAGGAATTATAATGTTTTTTTGGTGGGCATGGATTTTTTAGTTCAAATGCATCTTCATTTTAGCCAGGGATTACAATGGTTTCGTGGTGGGCATGGATTCTTTAGTTCAAATGAATCTTCATTTTAGCAAGGAATTAGAATGGTTTCGTGGTGGACATGGATTCTTTAGTTCAAGTGAACTTTCATTTTAGCAAGGGATTGCAATGGTTTCGTGGTGGGCATGGATTCTTTAGTTAAAGTTAATCTTCTTTTTAGCAAGGGATTACAATGGTTTCGTGGAGGATCCGGTTGGGAAACCGAGCCAAATCGGGATCCGGTGCTCCAGGACCAAAAAGTGGTCCCAGATGTACGAAATCGATTACTTTTGCTAAGGGTTTTTTTCAGCAGTTCAACCTTCCAAAATTCTTTCTTAATCCAGTAGGGGAACTTTCGGTTTTACCCATCCAACGTCCGTTATACTTATAAGACCAGGCTGAAGTTTGAGAAGTGTTCGGGATTGGAGGTTGGTACGTTCTGAGCTGCATCTCGAAACGCGGGCCGAAATTTACAATCCAGGCATAGTGGTATGTGATAACGTATGTAATAGCGTATGCAATAACGTATGTAATGATGTATGTAGTTACGTATGCACTAATGTTTGTAATGATGTATGACAATCCAAATTGCAAGCCCATCTCATCAGCAAAACCACACCCCCAACCTCCTTATCAAGTTTCAGCTTGGTCCTATAGGTACGTCCAGCGATCTGCGTCTACGTGTGTTTAATTTGCTTCTGATGCGTCACCGCCATTAGCGTAGCGTTAGTTTCTTTTTGCGTACGTGTTCGGGAAATACGCTTGTTGAAATTTTAGTTTGTTCAAGGCACCCTTGTATGTTCAGGAGTGCCAGGGAGGTGTGGAAGGTCGGGCAAGTGCCTCTGGCTCGCGGTCGTGGGCAAGCACCAGAAGCCGTGCGGCTGTTGGCCAGGGCACCTGGCTGGCTCCCGGGCACGAATGCGTACCACAGACTGCAGAGATCTCGCTGAGTTCTTTGCGATCTGTGGTGCGCATTCGCGCGGCAGGACGCCAGGGAGGCTTGGAGGGTCGGGCCAGGGTCACTGGCTTGCAGTTGCGGGCAAGCCCCAGATGCCGTGCGGCTGTTGGGCAGGACCCCTGGCTGGCTCCCGGGCACGAATGCGTACCACAGACTGCAGAGATCTCGCTGAGTTCTTTGCGGTCTGTGGTGCGCATTCGCGCGGCAGGACGCCAGGGAGGCTTGGAGGGTTTGGCCAGGGTCTCCAGCTCGCGGTCGTGCGCCCTGGCTGGCACCCGAACACGAATGCGTACCACAGACTGCAGATATCTCGCTGAGTTCTTTGCGGTCCGTGGTGCGCATTCGCAAGACAGGACGCCAGGGAGGCTTGGAGGGTCCGGGGTGTCCCTGGCTCGCAGTTCGGGCAAGCCCCAGAGGCAGTGCTGCTGTTGGGCAGGGCCCTTGGCTGGGTCCAGGGCACGAATGCGTACCACAGACTGCAGAGATCTCGCTGAGTTCTTTGCGGTCTGTGGTGCGCATTCGCGCGGCAGGACGCCAGGGAGGCTTGGAAGGTCTGCCCAGGGTCCCCAGCTCGCGGTCGTGCGCAAGCCTCAGATGCCGTGCGGCTGTTGGGCAGGGCCCCTGGCTGGCACCCGAACACGAATGCGTACCACAGACTGCAGAGATCTCGCTGAGTTCTTTGCGGTCCGTGGTGCGCATTCGCAAGACAGGACGCCAGGGAGGCTTGGAGGGTCGGGCCAGGGTCACTGGCTCGCAGTAGTGGGCAAGCCCCAGAGGCCGTGCCATGAACCTTTTGTGACTTTGCTGGTTCTCGTGCCCAGGAGCTACGATAGACCTACCATAGGTCTACTATAAGCCTATATAAGCCTATCATAGGTAGCGGTAGGGCTTACGGATAGACCCTATCATATGTGAGGGTAGGGCTTACGATAGGACCTATCATAGGTGTGTATAGGGGCTATATAGACCTACCATAGCCCTATTATAGGGGGGTTCTACCTCATTCTGGAATGCCTCGATAACACAAACTTCTGGCGACGAAAGGTGGATTCTGAGATTGTTCCATATACGTGTGACCAATTCTGCCAGCATCTTCAGATGTCTATTGATGATTGTCGTAAAAATGATGGTCCATGTTCTCCTGGTTCTGATTTCTTTCGCTTCTGCGCCACCATTGGGAACACAAGGTATCGTCATCTAGTTTCTGATTCTGTCAGTACCACATCTCGAGGGTTTATTCCTTTTGAAGCGGTCTGTTTAAATTAATTGCTTTTGTCGTTATTGCCAAGTTGAATGACGATCGGTGCATTGATGTTGATGCTTCTGGTTGGATTTGGCGTCTTCGTAATCTTGTTGCTTCTGCGTGTAACTCTGCTCTTCCTTTCTTCCAGCATCACGGTCTGCGTCGTCTACATTGGAATTTTGGTTGCATTTTTGTATTATCTGGAGTTGACGAGTGCTTTAGTACTGTATCAATCATGTGCCCGCACTTCTATCAAGTCCGGTACTGGATTCTATGACGGAGGATCATACCGCATTCTTTCTGTTCTCCATTTCCTGTTGTCCGTGGTTTTGCCGGTTTCAATCTTACGCTGGCCTCCATGTTTCCGATTTATCTAAGCACAAATTGGGACCAGCAAAACTCTTGCCCAAATCATCTAGGTTGTCATCTAAGGCCATGGCTTTCCGGGCTTTTTGTGTTCACATCTTCTGTGACGATTTCCGTTTTAGCTGCAGAGCTTCGAATTTTGTGGCAGAACATGTTGCTTTTAATACCTCTACCCTTGTCTCTTGTCTTGCTGTCAACTCTCCTGCAGATGTTCGCTCTTCTATTTCAAAGTTCAATGCATCTAAGCACCATCTCACCACGAGTGGTCTGTTACATGGATATTTTCTGATCAAACGTGATCTTGACTCCTTCTTCAATAAGGTGCAGCGCTCATCTATTGTTGACTTTTGGAGGCTTCTTTTATTTTCAATATTGTTTATTATTCCCACGACGAAATTATGTGCGCGCTCTACGATTCAATCTGAATCAAAATCATGTTGTTTGTGCCCAATACCGCAGGTCATTCGGATCTCATGTGCGTATTTATTTTTCTCAGCGCAATAAGCAAGTCTGAACCCTGGCATGCCAGATGTTGGGGAAAAGGATATGTTGGAGTTTGCTTAAGTGATATGGAGTCTTTACTTTGTTTCGACATCTACCGGGCGGGCATCTTAGTCGCAGGCGACTCTTCGCACATCTGCGCATCTGAGTGTGTAACCCGGTGTTCGCCAGGGTCGCCTGGGATCGCATCTGTGGTTCTGATTGTTTTTGAAATGGAAAACCAATCCGCCATGAAAATGGAATCTTTTCTGTGGGGGTTTCGTGTGCGCTCCCGCGTCTTCCGTTGGGTTGATGATATCTATATGATTTGTCAATATTGGTAGTCTTGTCGTGTTGGTGGCCAATCTGGTGTTTTTTTCTAAGTTACGTAAGAAATGGGTTGATCAAGTTTGGGGAATCTATTTTTCTCCATTTGGATTGAAAGAGGAGGACAGTAGCATCTTTGTTGGCCTCTGCATGAGTGTTGCTTCTGGCTCTGGTGATCTTCAGCTCGATCCAGAACATCAAGGCAGTTTTCAACCCTGTCTTCATAATCTGAGCTCGAAATCAAATGTTGATGCATCGGAGTTGGAGCATCTCTCCTTGGATGCAAGCTCAAAACGTGAGGAGAGCTCCTCCTGAAACTCAGTGGCGAAATCAAACTCGAATTCAGTACCTCAGAAATTCACATTCCACCCGAAGAGGAAGAGCGACCAAGAGGAGGAGCAGCATGCTGGTACTGCATCCGCCTTGGACTCGGCACATCACCTGTTCGGGCTTTTCACTTTGGAGCAGGATTGCCTGACGGAGGTGTATCGAGATGCATATCAGCAACGCCTGGTACTGAGTGTGCTCTGCGAATTGGTGACCTGTTGGCACAGAAGGGTGTACGCCCACGAGATCCTCGATATCGGTGGGAACCTTCAGATTCCGCAGAGTCAGCACGTGGAGTATCCATGGCATAACCACGCGCCGGTGACCGGTGGAGACCAGATGGGACGGGAGATGGCTCGCGGTGATGATGAACTTGTTGAGGATGGTCACCATGCTGTAGAGTCCAGCACGCCCACGATGATCACGTTGATGCAAAGGGGACTCAGCACGCCGATGACGACCATGAAAATGTGGTGCCTGCCTGCGATGGTCACCAGCTCGGTAGCCATCCATATTCCCATCAACATTTCTAGCACGAAAATCCTCATCAGAATCAAGATCGTCAACTGGCTTTTTATTCTTCTCTTCCAATCTTCTCTCTTGCTCTGCATCTTTGAGATGCTCCGCAACAGAGATGACACGAACACCAAATTCATCATACACATCACGCAGAGAAGTCTCAATGGCATTTATCACATAATCTTCACAATCAAGTGTCAACAGCCGTTGCAGACGCTTCTGATTTCTCAGCGAACGAGTCATATTCGGCCCTGTGGCCAGCCGAACTGGGCATACTCGTTCCTTGAACAAAGAGGTACCCAGATTCTTGTGTCCAGTGAGGGCACGCACAAAGTCAGCGTTCTCGTCACTGGACCGGAGCGTGTCACTTCGACACTTCCTCGCATCAAGGGTACGGTCGATTTCGAAATTCATTCGCCTGGCAGGGGGAGGATCAGTGCGGCCATTAGAATAGTTGCTCCCTGAACCATAACTGTTGTTGTTCTGGCTGCTGGCTTGATACCGCACTGCGTACCGGTACTGGGCAGCACCACCAAAGAGTGAGCCGTTGACATCAACAGTGGATCCATTACGGAGATTCAAATCCGACAGCATACGGACATCCTCCATCCATGAGAACCTCGCACAGGAGAGGCGAAAACCTTTTTTGGATCCACAAGTTTCCAATGCAATCGCAGCTTTGAGATCTGCCACAGAATCAGTATGTAAGGCTTTGACAGTGATGGTTTTCCCTGCAAGACCTCTCACACAAATCTGCATATGTTTTTTCTGATTCGTACTACTCCTCCGGAATGGCAGAATGGCTTCACCTTCTCCGCACTTGTGTTGGACACCAGAATTCGGCTGACCGACAGCATTTGTGCCATCACAGCCCACCAAAGAATCAAAAGAGTTCAATTGGCCAAACTCCCATGGAGAACAATGAGAGGAATCGAATCCTCGAGCAATCGCTTTTCGGCATTTGCGTGGAGGTGCATTCTCATCCTTACCAGTTGTCACCTGTAGATTCCGGAGCGCGAGAGATAGGACACACGAGCAAACACACTGCGGCGCTTGCTGGAAGATGGACATTCCTCCACGTCTCGTACCAGCTTTGGATTCTGGACTTGAAGAGAATCGGATACGCATGCAGAAGCTTTGCAACGCTTGTGTAATGGAGCACAGTCATTCATGGAATGTGACAACAAAAGAGCTTGCACATCAGTAAAGGGTTGCGGCATCTCACCTTTGGTCAAGACACATCGCAGACAAGAGATTGCTTGAACCGCTGCAAAGTTGTAGCAGCCAACATTCTCGACTTGACAGTCTCCTCGCTCTTGTTAGGGCTAACTGCCAACAAGATACTCAACAATTCCAGGGTGTCAGCTTCCCTTGCCACTTTTCGTCTCTTGGACTCAAACTTCTTTATATTATTGAATACGGTTTTACTTGGAAGCAGTCAGAAACGGGATTCGAAATCAGAGAACATGTGTTCGCCAAATTTTGCACAAGACATCGGATGGCACAACCGATGGATTTGGACACCAGTTCATTCGCCATGCAATCCTGGCACAGACTTGCATTATACCCACACCCATTTCCAGATGACGAATTCGCAGCATCATTCACTTTGACTTGGCCAGAGAACAGATGGACAGGCTCATCGTGAATTCGCTTGATGCCAACATTCTTGCCTTCGAACGCACCAGCGTCAAACAATTGCACAAAAGACTTCATGATGGCAACGGAAATGCAGAAATCGTACACAAATAATCAGAGGAATAATCAAAAGAGTAAATGATGAGTTGGCACAAAAGCCACTTCGAGACAATGCCAATGATAGCAGCAAGGTGCAAGAACAATGCCAGGATATTCGCACGAGCAACAGACAATGGCAGGATATTTTCTGTGATGTCATAGTGTGTTCCTTTAGTGCAATTTTCCAGCCCAGGCCCGTTACAGGTCCCAGAGCAGATTCCGATGTCAGAGGTTGTGGTAGCACCTTGACCTGAGACCAGGCACCGAGATTTGCATACATTCTGACGTAGAGATCCAGGCACCGAGGCCGCGACGCAGTGAGTGGGCCTGGTGCAAGCATGTTAGTCGATCGAGTGTCCGGCTTCATCGGTCGTTTGACATCCGGGGCAGTGCAAGCAACCACATGCACCTGAGTCGTTGGTCCGGCGGAGAGCAGACACTTTTTGTAGCCAGGTTCAGCTGCGAATCCACGACCTTGATCCCGTTGTCCGAGACATGGCCGAATTGCAATACATTCAGCGATTTCTTGCACATGATTCGCCATGGGGTTGTTCTGTCGGCCAACTTTCAACGGACATTTGGTATCGTTTCTAAGCTCAGACTCTTCTGGCAGCATCAAATGTGAAACGCAACGCAAATTAATACAACAGATAATCCAAGATGTTTGAGCCAAAATTGCGTCGAAGGCTGTCAGGCTCAACAGGGAACGTGCGCACAGCATACACTTGCTGAGTTGAATTTTCCAAAGTCAACTATATACACCTGTTTCAATTCAAGCGCTCACACGCAGAGGTGTCTGCATGCCGTGCAGTGTTCGTATGATTCAAGACACCCGCAGTCAAGGCACCAATACACCTAGACAATAAGTGCGCATGAGAGGCGGGTCGTCATCACCCATTGTTTTTTTGAAATGCAAAATGCAATTGCCATGGCAACATGCAGTTCAACCGACGCCTTCCATTGAAATTTTTTTTTTTTCTGACAGTTTTGGGTTGGTCATAGACGCCAGTACAACAGACACACTCGCAAACAATCTTAGATTTGTTTGAGTCGAGCCAGGGGGGTCAATCCCAGGTAGACACCGAAGGAGAGGGACATTGACACCAGTCAACGTTTCATGTTCATAGCCCATACACCTATCATTTTGGATTAGGTGAAAGGAAACAACAAAGAGGGGGGCCACCACCGACCTTTCCAGGGGCCGGGGCCACCATCCCCCAAAGAGCCCATGATGGTTTCATAAGGTCATCTGCAGTTGAAAGTTTTTCAGTTCATTCTGTCCTCATCTGAGTGCACGATATTAATGCTTTGCGCCTGGTCATCTTGCAGTCTCATTGGGTTTGCCTCTCTGCTCATCATTGCTCTTGTCTTCTATTCTTCTTCTTCTTCTTCTCTGATAGGATTGGTGCTCGTATTGCTCAGTTTTTTATTGTTTTACTGTATGGACAAGTTTTTATGCGATTGTTCTTGTTGCTATTTAGTTTCTTGCAATTTGAGTGGTTGCGCGTTGTATGGTTGTTGCGCATTACGGATTGATCGGTTCAATTCTCAGAACTGATTGGTCGATTCGTATTTCGTTATTTTGTGCGTTTGTGTATCTTTTTGTGTGTTTTCAGCCATTCATCTGCAGGCGCAGCGCTCAAAAGTGGAAGTGTCTTCATACTCCCTGTGTGGAGCTGCGGCGCCATAGTGGTCTTCACTTTTCTGGCCTTGCGAATCTTGAGTCGGTGTGGCTCACTCTGTGGTACATTCTTTGTTCTACATTGTATATCTTTGCGGTGGATCTTGTCATCTACAACTTCTTACACCCATTTCTTGGTTTGTACTTGTGTTTGTTTATTTTTGCTTCTATAGCGATGGCGGCTCAAGCAACATTTAGTGATCGAGATTCTGGCGGATCTTATCAGCAACGTGGAAATGGCGTTGTTGATCTGGTTGCAGGCATTCTTGGTTGTGGACAATGATCTGGGTCATCTTATCGCGGTGGTGGCCGCAACGGTTCTGGCGGAAAATCTGGCGGCCAATCTGACTGGGCGGAACGCCCTATGGATTTAATGCAGTCTCGGGAGAAGGCAGTCTTTGATTGTCGATGGTTCAACACATCTAATGCGAAGACGTGGGGGGATAAGGAAGCCCAAGTTTTTTTTCTGTCTGCACACGTTTTGTGCATGGTGATATTCTCCTTGACAAACAAAAGGTGCCACCCATCTGGATTGAAGCATCTACTTCGGGTTCCGAAGCAGAGACGTGTGGCCGACAGGCGCGAAAAAGCATAACATTCGAGTTGAATGTTCTGCTTTGGCGGGCGCCCACCCTTTTGGGAGGGCGTTCCGAAGCAGAGCATTCGAAAATTGGGTTAGGCGTCGTCCGCCAGGCGGAGGTTGGGTCCGAAGCAGAGCATTCGAGAATATTCGGGGAGGTGGCATTGGGCGGGGTTTTCCGGAGCAGAGATTATAGCAGTAGTAGCGGTGGTCGGAATGGTATAGGTAGTTGCGGTGGTGGTAGTAGTTGCTGTGGTAGTGGTAGTAGTAGTTGCAGTAGTAGCAGTAGTAGCAGCAATAGCAGTAGTATTAGTATTTTTGCTGTGGTAGTGGTAGTGGTAGTGGTGGTGGTGACAGTAGTATCAGAAGTAATACTAGTAGATAACGGCGGGTGCGTTCACCCAGATAAGGCGCGCTGCCATGAGGATTATTTCGCCAGCCCACGCCTGCGTTTAGGACTATTTCACCAGCCCGCGCGTGCGTCAGATGGGATGATAGCCATTTAGAAGAGCCGGACCAGATATGACTTTAAACCCTAAACTTTAAAACCTAAACCAAATTGCCAGACTGTTGTGCCACCGTTTAATAGTAGTGGTAGTGGTGGTAGTAATGGCGGTGTGGTGGTTGAGGTGGCGGTGTATTCGATGGGTCTTCGCAATCGGAGATGTTTGTTTATTGTTTTCCTTCAGTATGTCGGTACGTTTTGTTGGAAATCCGCTTCACAGGGCTTCGGTGGATCAATTTGTGCTTTTTTGTTTGGAACGCATTAGGTTGCGAAGTTGTTTTCGTTTCTGGATGCACGGCGTTGGTGTTCAACATTTGGGCGTGGAACAAAATGGGTCAGTTGGGTTGTTTTTTTTCCAGGTTGTCCGTTGCAATTCAGAGTTGTGTTTGGGTTTTTCGCGGCGGCGTTTTGAGCCCGCATTGACAATGTTGCGAGATCGTTCGCAGTAACGCCACAATTGTTCAAGTGCGATTCACCGAGGTGTCAAGGACGAGTAGTGGGCGGGCATATCAAGTTTTTGATTCCCATTAGTGTTTTCGTTCAATCTTTATTTTGTCGGTTTAAGGCGTTGAGTAAAAAAGGGTCGTCAAGGTTGACCGCCAGATTGATTCGGCAACGGGAAGGTTTCCCGCAAAGAACCATTTGGCCGCATCAGCGGACGGAGCGGGTCGTGGAGACAGCGCAGCGCGTATTTTCATTTTGGGCAGTTGGCTTGGGCGGATGGATAGTGGTGGATCCATGTTTTTGGCGCAGCCAAACGCAGCCATCATCGGTGTGAATTTGAATGAAGCAGCGCATCATCTGCGTAAATGTGAAGCATTTCACACCTTTTCACGTTGGATCGTTTTAATGCGTTTCATTAAGTTTGTCCCATTTTTGTTGGGTATGAGTTTTGTTGATTTTTGATCCACCGCTGTGCGCGCATTGTTTGATTCAATGTGGATGAATAGGCGGCGCATTTTTCCAAGAGGCCATTCCGGGCCGATTAATTTGAAACCAAAAGCAAATCCAGGGGGAACCTGATGTGGACAGTTGCGAAGTGGGCAAATTTCCGTATTGTTGGGTGGGGCGAGGAGCAAGGTGGTTTTGCTTGTTGCAATGCAAAGTGCGGAAGCTTTGGCACGTTGTCAGCATTGTTATGGTGGATGGGTTCACAGCAGTGTTGTTGTTGTTGAATGTTATTACTTCTAAAAGAATATTGTTGTTGATCCCCCTCTACCTGCGTCACCCTCTCCCGTCAGAGTCCTGTGAAGATTTTGACACAAATCTCATCCTCACCCAAGGAAAACTTCGGGGGCTCAAATCCCGACTTTTGTTGTTGTAACATCTTCGCTACAAAATCTTGCTCCCACCACTGGTTTTAACAACATTTTCATTTTTACAATTTTTATATAACTTTCA
>Ga0099797_101703_pt1 | contig 10967 bp, 6 predicted proteins | sample Uncmet_Sort48C_1_FD_89871 | JGI IMG/M metagenome (GOLD analysis project Ga0099797, IMG submission 89871) | Marine eukaryotic communities from CALCOFI LINE 67, Pacific Ocean - C012_Sort48C_1 | ecosystem: Environmental > Aquatic > Marine > Oceanic | place: Pacific Ocean: Monterey Bay | collected... | reverse complement strand
ATTGAAATAGCCGAATGCACTGGTTTCTTAAGAGAACAGATAAGTGGACTGCCAGATTCCAAATCTGGTGGCGCGGGAGACTGTAGAATAAGAGACTGTAGCCTAAGAGACTGTTGTCTAAGAGGCTGTAGCCTAAGAGGCTGTAGCCTAAGACGGAGAGGTGGAGTGCCGGATGCCAAATCTGGTGTCGCCGGAGACTGTGGCCTAAGAGACTGTAGCCTAAGAGACTGTAGCCTAAGAGGGTGTAGCCTAAAATGGGTTAGGTGGACCGCCAGATTCCAAATCTGGTGGCACCGGAATCTGTAGCCTAAGAGAACTTTGGGCGACCCCAGCATATATATATATATATATATATATATACATATATATATATATACTAGTGCGAATCCGTGCATTAAATGCACTCTAGTGGAGCAGAGTGAAAGCGACCCGAGTTTGGTGACACCGGAATGCGATTTCGAAACGTAGTTTCGAAGTGCCTTCGAATAGTGGGTTCGGCTCGAGAGCAACAAATAGCAAGTGTTTTGGAACAGCTGTAATAAAAATAGCAATGCTTTCGAGCGCAAAGTGGCTCCGGTGCAGTAAGAATCATGCGCTTTTGAGCAAAGTGGCTCCGGTGCAATAAATAGCCTGTCATTTCGACCGCAAAGTGGCTCCGGTGCGGTAAATGGTAATGTTTTCGAGCGCTTCGGAAGCGCCCGCATGCCTGAAGGTCCCGGGGCTTCCAAGGCCCACGACGTGGCTGAAACTCGAGCGGGAGCGCAACTGCCGTGCCAAACCTCGAGCGGGAGCTCATGTTTGGGGTCGAAGCGCGAGCGGGAGTGCAGGTTTCGTGAGCGAAAGTGGCTGAAGCCTGAGCGAGAGCACTTCCGAAGCGTCCGCATGCCCGAAGGTCCCGAAGCCCACAACGAAAGCATTTTTTTTGCTCTTCCACTCGCCGAGGATCGCTGCACACGGACGAAAAAAGCAAGCACGGACAAGCCTAGCCACACTCAGGGGTGCATCAGCTAAACATGCTCGCATGGAGCCTGGACAAGACTGCTCTCGCTACAGCTACCCCCTCTCAGGGGCGAAGATTGGTGTGGGGGGCCTTCTCACGACGAGAGCATTGAAAATATACATATATATATATATATATGCGCTTCGCCAATTCGCCCCTAAGAAAGACGCCTTGCTAATCAACACAAGTCCAATCCGTCCAGGGAAGCTGAGAAACCAAGCGGACGAAAAAACAATAAGTGGCAAAAAAAAAACATAACATACAATATGAGGCCGAAGCATAAAATTCAAGCGGAGGTGATTGCTGAAAATACTAGCGGGCCACATGATAAATCATGACATGGCGGCGGCCGCAAGAGACGACTGCCTCCATGTGGTGAGGAGCGGCCGGAGGCCGCCCTATAAAATGCGGGCCGCTGGTATTTTCAGCATTTGTCTCCGCTTGTATTTCTGCTTTGGCCCCACATTGTATTTTCTGTTTTGGCCTCATATTGTATTGTATTCCTGGGCCGGCCGGAGCCAACAAGCGATGTGTTTCGGCTTCCCTGTACACATCAAGCAAACAAGCTAGAGAGTTTGGGAGTCGGTCAAGTGATATGTCCAATAGTTCTTTCAACAAGGCTTCCCGTGCCCAATTTCGTGCAGGGGCCCCATGGCCCCTTGGGGTTCCCAAAAGGCTAAACAAGGCATATAGGAAATTAGTGCAATTATTAATGTCCGAGCATTCTCAGCATTTACCAATGTTGTATGTTTTGCTTTGGCCCCGTATTGTATTTCCTGGTTTGGCCCCAAACTATATTGGATTTCTGGGCCGACTGGCGCCCCAAATCAATGTTCGTTCAGCTTCCCTGTACACATCTAGATCGCAACTGATGGGAAGTTGCTTTGTTCAAAAACCTCCGAATCTGCATTCCATCCGCGTTCCATCGGGAACCCAAACAGATTCAAATGGAACCCAGAACCCCAAATATACAGCATTTCTTTTACACTCGGAGTTCCCATGAGTTTCTCTCTAAACGCATCATGCAAACAATCTACATAGTTTTGGAGTGGGTCACGATTTACTGCCCATAGGTCCTTTGACAGGCCCTTTCTGTGCCAAATTTCGTGCGGGAGCCCCAGGGCCCACAGGGGTTCCCAAAAGGCTTAATAGGGAATATATATATATATATATACATACAAAGAAATTGAATTAAATTATGAATTTCCAAGATTTGTTCAGGATTTGCCTTACATCGGCTTTGGGAGTGGAATATATGATGAAAATACTTACACAAGGCCTGTCAAGAGTTTGCCCACCAGGCAACCCAATTCTGATATAGGGGCACTATATATATATATATATATACAACAGCACCGGGTTTGGGCCTGAAAAACTGACAAAATGGCTAGTGCATACCACTTCTTGGTGTATATGCAAACTACCCCAAAATACAACACTTTTTATATACACCACCACTGGGGCGCGCAACGCCCCCACTGGTGTTGTATACATATACAAACTGCGGCATTTTGGGCAGTTTGCATGTACTTTCATTTTTTTTTCTAGGCCCAAACCTGGGGTGGTGTATATATATATATATGTATATATATATATGGTGTCGGCATAATATTTTCGTTTGTTGAAAATCAGATTTCCGTGGATTTGAGGCCCGCACGAAATTCTGCAGCTTCCTGTGGAATGTAACGATGCCTGCTACATTTCGAGCCACAATTCCTGTCGGCACCCTAAACAGATTGTAAGTGGCCCCCCCTGCACCGAGCAAAATTCATGTAATGATCATAAAATTGTGTCTGTTCCCCACATATTGCGCATTTCAACGTAACTGATGACGAATTCCCAACACGAATCCAATGGAAATGGTTCCATAATCTAATAAAATAATGACAGCGGGTATAAATATTCCTATGGAAGGTTTCAATCAGATTCAAAGCAAGCCGCAAGTGGCTGCAACTGTCCGTTTCGGCCAAACTCAAAATAAGTTTCAAGTGTCGTCAAGTGTCTTGAAGTGTCTTCAATTGTCGGCAAGTGGCTGCAAGTGGTAGGCTCTCGGTGGGTTGGGGGCCCGTTCTGTTCGGTTTGGAATAGGTTTGGAACCGGTCTATAATGTGCTATCAAGGTTGCTTCAGTTTGGGGGCAATTCTGGATCGATTTCGGACCGGTTTGGGTGGATTTGAAATCGGTTTGGGGCCGGTTTGGGTTCGATCTGGGGTCGGTTTGGGACCAGTTTGGGATCGAGTTTGGGTTGGTTTTGGAACGGTTTTGGGTGAGTTTGGGTTCGGTTTGGGGTCGGTTTGAGATCAGTTTGGGATTGGTTTGGGATAGGTTCGGGGTCGGTTTGGAATCGGTTTTGGATTGATTTGGGGTTGGTTTGGGATCGGTGTTGGGCTGATCTAGTTTCGGTTTGGCTAACATCTGGGTCGTTTTGGGCAATAAAACTCAAATGTTTTTGAATAAAAAACTTGACCAAAGCTGACAAAAAACCTTCCATTATAAAATTTATAAGATTTGCCACATTTGATGTGGACTATTAATATGAAGTGTCCCTGCTGCCCTGCACAAGAGGTTGCATCTTTATACCGATGGCACCTTGTAGTAGTTGACCTGTTTGTCATAGTCGAAGGCTTTTGGCTTGTCGAAATCCCCAGGTTGGGGGTTGAAGGCTGGATCCTAGATAGCTGCTAAATTTCGTGCGTAGACTCGGGCCAAATTTATATATTTGTTTACGTTTAACATTGAATTTCGATTATTTATGTGGTCATGAGGTTACCGGACCAATTCCATTGGATTCGTGTCGAAAATTTGTGCAGCAATTAGTTGCCGATGTGCAAATTGCTTGCATGAGAAACCTTCTGCAAATCATGCTTTCTGGGGTGCGGGACCACTTGCTTGGTGCCTAGGGTGCTGACAGAATTTGCATCCATATTTTGATGATTTCGCAATGTCCCACATTTGACGCGGGAGGACGTAATTGTGAATCCGCACGGAATTTAGCATAGATAACGGTCTCATTCTATCTATTGCTAAATTGCTTGCGCTCCCTATATATGGGGTTTTGTACGTAAGTCCATATGTATTATTATTGGTTATATATTGGATTATGGATAACTGGTTTATAGAAGATGTTCTGTCTCCCGCTATATAAACTTTCAGATTGTTATTACATTGGATTGTGAATACATAGGGTTTGTTAGAACATGGGCGTTAACCCATGTTTAGTCGGCCAAGGCTGTGCAACCCATATTTCATAGAATTCTTATCACATGGTTTTACCGCAGGGTTCGGCCCGATGGGCCCCATGGGCCCCAGGTGCTTGGTCACTACTGCTCGTGCGCCTTGGTCCGGGCAACACAAATTACATTGAAGTTTTATTACATGGTTATGCACTAGAAAGAATGAGGTCCTCCACGGGCACACCGGCTATGTAATAAAAACCTAACTGTATATTCTTGTTTGTATTTTAATATTCAATAATCAATATTCAAGGAGATGTCGGAGATGTTCAATATTCAAGGATATGTCGGATATGTTCACAATTCAGATTTGTGAAACCTCGAATACCTACGGTCTCTAATCCTTCACAAAAACATTAATAGGGCTAACAAACATATTCACTATTTTGGAGTTTGGGGTTATCCTGTTTTTTGCAAGATCTTTCTTGAGTTCCTGGTATTCGTCGATTCCCCCTTTGTATTGTTGGATACTGCTGGATTTGGAGACAGACATCTCTCTCTATATATATATGTATATATTATTGTTTGTATTGCTGTATGCAAGTCAGACCCCGTCCTTTGGGGCACGCCCTCCGGGGGTTCAACGATGTGAAAGGTGACCCGTTGCTTTCCTGCTTTGGAGTGCTCCCTCCAGGGATTCGCAAGTCTGAAAAGCGACTCGTTGTTTGTGCTGTGTTTCATATTTTGTTGATGTGGCAAACGTGTGTTTTTCGTATTTCGTTGATGTGACAAATCTGAAAAGCGACTCGTTGTGTTTGTTAACTTCCGTCTGTTACTGTGGTGTGTATTTTTCGTATTTCGTTGTTGCTGTTGTTGCTTCAGTATTTCATTCCGCACTTCGTTTTTTTGTTGTTTGTCTCCTTTGGGGCATGCCCTCCGGGGATTCCCAAACTTGAAAAGCGTACCCGATGTTCACTGGCTTCCCTGGTGGACGGAGATGTGCGCACTATAAAGGAAGATGTTTGGTGCAAAGTTACCTAAGTATAAAGATAATTGTGGTGCTGTTGGAAAGGTACGTCGTTTCGTATATTGCTTTTAAGCGTCGATGTACACACGTCTGCTTGTCTGGTCGCTTGTTTGTAGGCATTACATTTCTTCCTTTTCACTTTTGAATCCGTAATACCATCCGATGTCTTCGGTTACCCATAACAGATGCAAGGCCACATCAAAAGTCAGCTCAAGGGGTCACCAAGTAAATTGTGATGGGCCCGGCGCGGCACCAAAAATAATTGTGATGGGCACGGCCCGGACAACCAAGGCCGAAAGTCGCCATTGGAGCCCGGGCCGTCCCCATCACAATTCGTTTTGGGGACACCTTGGAGCCTGACTGTCACGGGAATTGTCACCAAAGGGAATGTTGATGGGCCCGGCCCGGGCGCAAAAACGACTTGTGATGGGCACCAAGGGTCGGAAAACGCATTTGGAGCCCGGGCCGCGCCCATCACAGTTCGTTTTTGGGCCGGGCCCACATATGCATGGCGCCATGTACGCGTCCTTCATGTAGCCAGTTGTTGTATGGACCCCCCGGAAATACCACCCAACTCTCCCGACTCCGACCGTCCCATATCCCCCGACAGTATCTGCGTGTTGTTTGGGGTCCAAAATCCGTCACTGTGCCAACTTTGGAGTACGATTCCTGACTATCCTATGCCTGTGCAGCAAGCACCTGCAGACTGAGGGACTCCTATCTAGACCTATCTGTACACAACTCACTACTGGTAATACCAATAGCGTGTTGCTGCAGGTTTGACAGAAATGGTGGTGGTACCTGGGACACGTGCGAGGTATCCCATGTGGTACGGGCCCCAAACCCAAGGTGTTTCCGACATGCGTGCATGCATATATTTTTGTGAGATGTTGAGCGAAATGAATGAGCTTTCGACTGCTTGCTCACTCCTGAATCTGTGGTACCTGGGACCCGCGCGAGGTATCCCATGTGGTACGGGCCCAAATTCTAAGGTGTTTTCGACATGCGTCCATGCATATGAGAATGTCCGATTAGTTCGGCTCGGGTGCTCCTGCGTAGATCACCCCGGTTACGCGGAGGGAAAATTGATTTGAGGTTCTTCCGAATGGGCGCAATTCCTGACGGCACCTTAAGCTCTCGGCGAGTGGTCCCCCACCCCAGTAGTTCAGTTTACCTAAATGTCACGATTTGCGTCCAGAATCGACGGTTTGAGCTGAAACTTGGTCCAAATCGATCCTTATCGGTTCAAATAACTATTCAAACCATTCAAAACCATTAGAAACAATTGAAGCCGGTCAAAACTATGAATTTTCCCTCCGATTACGCGCCGTTTTTTGTATTAATCGGCCGCCCCCATATATTTTTGTGAGATGTTGAGCGAAAGAAATGAGCTTTCGACTTGCTTGCACACTCCTGAGCATCTAATGCTGCATGCGCAGCCTCGAAGGATAGGCCCAGGTCGATGGCTTCTTACTTCGAACTGGTTTGGCCGGCCGAGCCAGCCGCCCGCCGCCCGCCTGCAGCCTCCATCCATCTGCATGGGTCCATGGGCCTATGGGCCCCCATGGGCCCATACCAAGGATTGCTCGGCCAAGGCAACACATATATAATAGTTTTTCTTTTGTTTTGCCACCAAGAACAATTTTGGGGGGTGGTATACATTAGTGATCCAGGCCGTGGGGCGCCAAAGATGCGCCGTAACCACAGGACGAGGACGAGGACAAGGTCAAAGAGCCTCGGAGCATACATATGGTACATGATATTTCAGTTACTGGGGCGGCCCATATAATATCATATACACCGTTTTCAGATGTTGACGAATTGTTATTTAAGGCGTCGAGCCTCAAAAATGTCAAACCATGAAACCTTCACGGGCCCATGGCGGCCCATGCGGGCCCATGGGCTACTGGGGTGGGGGACCACTCGCCGAGAGCTCAAAGTGCCGTCAAGCATTTCGCCCGGAATTGTATTTTAAGGAATTGAGGGTACCCTGCCGAGACCTTAGGAATTCCTTAACATCCGAAAAGGGTGTAATAGTTCCAGACCTTACTTATTGTTGTTCCATTCTGCCCCATGGGCCAATCGGGCCCAAATAATTGTTCCATGGGCCTACGGGGCCCATATAGATGTTCCATGGGGCCCCATGGGGCCAAAGAGGGCCAGAGGGCCAACAAGGCCCATGGGGCACGGACGGCGGCCGTGCGGTGGCGGGCGGGCCGCGGGCGGAAATACCGGAACATACACCGGTCATCGGAACAACAACACGGGTCAACACCATGCCCTTCACATTGGTATAGTACATATGATGGAAAATGTAACAAAGCGTCGGGACACCAAAACAGACGACCATACGTGTACCCTTGCCAAAGTACAAGGACTCCCCAACTATACTCTACCACGCTGCCAATTGGAGGCTTAATTTCTCTACCACGCTGCCAATTGGAGGCTTATTTTTTTTTTCAAGGGCGCAATTCCTGACGGCACCTTCAGCTCTCGGAGAATGGTCCCCCCCCCCAGTAGCCCATGGGCCAATTTCCAAAAATGCCACGATTCAGGTCGAGAATCGACCATTAGAGCTGAACATTGGTCCAGTTCGAAGCGTATCGGTTCAAATAAACATTTAAACAAATTGAAACCATTAAACCATGCAAAAAAAAAAACATTAAAACTTATAAAAACCTATACAACCTTTAAACACTTAAAAATACATCCGAAGAGGCAGACCGGTATACTCTATTAAGGAGTACAGTAGGCAACACCCGCGTCTCCCAAAGTATAACCGGGAGTTAGCTTCATCGTTCTTTCCTTCGAGCTCCACACAAGGCATGGCATGCTTATGGTTGACAGGTGTGGTCGGCGATAGGTCGATAGCACAAAATGGGGAGGGGCCAATCGAAGATGACCCTTGCAATTTTGACACGAATTCAAAAAACTAAAGAGAGAGAGAGAGAGAGAGAGAGAGAGAGAGAGAGAGAGAGAGAGAGAGAAAGAAGGTATATACACATTCTCTCTCTCTCTCTCTCTCTCTTTCAACAAAAACAAAAACAAAAACTAAAGAGAGAGAGAGAGAGAGAGGGAGAACAATGTATATACCTTTTCTCTATCTCTCTCTATCTCTTTAGTTTAAAAAAAAACCTAAAGAGATAGTAAAATGTATATACATCTCTCTCTTTGGTTTTTTTGAACCGGGAGTTAGCTTCATCGTTCTTTCCTTCGAGCTCCACACAAGGCATGGCATGTTGATTTTGTATGTTTCTTTATTTTTTCCACCCCCGTTGATAGTCTTAAGCCTGGTGGGCTAACTCTTAGCTAGCCGTGCGTACTCCAAATTTCAGGTTTTTGTTTGGCAACGTACGCCATATTTGGGATTTTTGTTTGGCCGTCATACGCCGAATTTGGGATTTTTGTTTGGCCTGCATACACCAGATTTTGGATTTTTTGTTGGCCGGCAAACGCCAAGGCATGGCATGTTTATGGTTGACAGATGTGGTCGGCAATAGGTCGATAGCACAAAATGGGGAGGGGGGAATCGAAGATGACCCTTGCATTTTTGACCTGCTGCTGACGGTATAAAGTAAGCAAAACCTTGCCGGAGAAAAAAATATATATAGAGAGAGAGAGAGAGAGAAATCTTATAAAAAACATATTAAATAAATGTTAATTACATCCGGCATTTGCTTTGGTACGTACCGGTTTCGACATGGGGATACTTCAGAAGCCATTTATAGTATCAACTATTGCTGTGAAAAGTTGTCCATCCTCCAAACTTGTCCTGTGACAACTCGTTTGGGACCAATAAAACATGGTATATTCGCACCGTCAGCAAATCTTGGCAAACCCGGACTTCCTGTCGAAACGAAAAAGACGCGCAACGCCATTCGGAGCCGGGTACACCGAATATCAGCCCGAGATCATTTTTCTGGACCTGTTTCGTGGCAAACCTGTTTTCTTCGCCGAACCAAAAGTAAAGCTTCAGAACACCAAAGTGTTGCTTAATTTATACCGTCAACCGTGTGTATGCAATAAATGTTGCAAAGACATGCGCTATCATGCATTAGAATAAAAAACACCACACACAAGTAGATAGCACTTTGGGTGGCACCCCCTGCGATATCTTGTGCTATCTTGTTACTCCCTACTACTAGCATTATGCTTGGGCATTCTTGAATGTCAGAACACTACCCCTTATCCCACAATCCGTTTCTTTTCGCTTCTTGTCTCGCTCGCCCGTCAGATGCCATGTGATCTCCTCTGCTTTTGCAGCCTGAGTGTGATGCATCAGGTGTTCGAGCAAAACCAGGTAGAGACACCAGCAAATAAAACTACAATGAAACGCAACGATTACGTATACATCTATGAGGAAACACATTAACCTTTAACGAATCATTGAATACAGACAGAATATTTGTATGTATCCGCCACCGTGCCTCTGGCACGAGCTGGAGTGACTGGGAGGAGTTTTAGTACATGTTACTTGTTTGAATTCAATTAACTTTAAGGAAGGTCAACTGCTCGGGGCATGATTCTTCTATTTCAAGATTGATTTGTCTGGACAATTTTGGTATCGTAAAAATTGGGGCTTCGTCACAAAAGTCTGGTAAACGAATTTATGTGAAGTCCATTTCGACCAACAAATATGCATACAAACGCGATGTTGCGTGTTTGGGGGGAAAAAATTTAGAGTAATCTATTTGGACCTACAAATACCTATACATTCTCACAATTTGAACTTGTTTTTTGTGTTTTTTCGTAGAAATTCTCAAAACTTTCAATGGCACCTTTCTGCGTCAGAAAGTTTTCAAAGGGATCAAAAGGCTCCAAAAGTGACGCCACAAGTGACCCCCAAAGGCATCCAATGCACCTCCCCAAGGCGACAAATGGAGCCCAATGACGTTCCAGAGGCGCCCCATTGCACCCCCAAAAGTGACAAATGGAGCCCCAATGGCCGTCCAAAGGCACCCAAGGCAGCCCAAGGGTCCCCAAAGATCACCGAAGACAAACCAAAAGGGCCCAATGAAACCTAAAACTCGGAAAATTGCCATAATGGCGTCCTTTAGGAGTCAATACCCTCATTTGAATGTACCAAGCGGCATTTCAAACATAACCTTCAAAACATCGCGCTAGTGACGCCCTTTAGGCGGCAATATTATGGTAGTGTCACATATTTTAATGTACCGAGCGGCTGTCCGCATGTCAACGTCACATGTGTGCGTTAATTTGTTTTTGCTTGTCCACTGTACTCCGGCACGAATGTCCCAAACAACAAAAATTAAACAACAAACAATAAACAACAAACAATAAAAGCCTTAACCCTTAATCCTTGCATATTGAGCCAATACATGTGCACCTTCAATGGAACCCCGATTGCATAGGCCCTCCGCAGGTCAACGTCACATGTGTGTTTACGTGCGAGCGGCTGCACTCCGGCGCGAATATTCTTGTATAGTTTACCCCCCACCCCACCCCACCCACCCCCAAAAAAGGGATAGTGGTCGCTTGTACTATAGAATATTGTGAAATCATTGTTGATTTCAATGTCCCCGTTTCAATGTCTTTTCAATGTCCCCAGCGGGCGTGCTTTCAATGTCCCCAGCGGGGGTGATCTCAATGTCCCCAGCGGGAGTGCTTTAACCCTTGATCCTTAGTAAACCTTAATCCCAAAGAAGCAACCAACCAAACAAGCAAACAAACAAACAAACTAACTAACTAACACACACAAACAAAATAACAACACACACACACACAAACAACTAAACACACGAACAAA
>Ga0099797_101704_pt1 | contig 10972 bp, 8 predicted proteins | sample Uncmet_Sort48C_1_FD_89871 | JGI IMG/M metagenome (GOLD analysis project Ga0099797, IMG submission 89871) | Marine eukaryotic communities from CALCOFI LINE 67, Pacific Ocean - C012_Sort48C_1 | ecosystem: Environmental > Aquatic > Marine > Oceanic | place: Pacific Ocean: Monterey Bay | collected... | reverse complement strand
TGAGAAAAAAAAAAAAAAACTATGAGAGTAATAATAGACTTATAGAGATTCTTCGAGATATTATAACTTATTTTAGCCAATAGACTAAAATCTCTATGCCTCAACGTCCTGTTTCTTCCACTTGGTCCGAGGATGCCGAGCACATCACGTTCGTCGTGCGCATCCCTCGTGTATCCCAAAAGCTTTGCACCGTGGTCATATCACCGTTTTTTCTGAGGGTAAACCAGACTCAAGGCAACGGTGGCAATAACAGTTATCTTTGGGAACAGGATTTACTGCATGAAATCGATTGGACTAACGGTGCTGAAACGGTTGCCCGGATGGGAGTGGATCGAGTGACGATAGTATGCAAGAAAAAAGAAGTGGGGATGTGGGGGGATATAAGAGTACAGATGGAAAAGGTACGATTAGTAGTAGTTAATAGTCTTTAAATTGTTGTTGCTATTGTGTTTGATAGCTGAATATATTATTACTTTCCAAGTTCCCCAAACAAACTCCTTTCCAACCCCAATTTACAAACTCCAGTCCGACAAACTCGCCCGCCGCCGCGCCTCTCTCGATCTCTATCACGAAAGAGAAAAAAAACTAATCGAAGAGCGCACCCAATTGCAGCACTCTTTGATCAAAAAGGGGGAGCATTCTCAATGGGCAGTCGACGGCGAAGCGCGACGTAAATTAGAACAGTGGAAACAAGAGGAGAAAAATTGGGCCGAAGGCGAGGTGTTTAAGACGTTGGACGGCTTAGAGGACGAGAGAAGCGAAATCATGAGTAAGGCTCGAAGTTGTAAAAGTGGGAAAACAGGGGGGGGATCAAGTTCTTATAGACCACCAATGGATAAACATTATCCGATTGAACCAGGGATCAAGGGGATGAGTACAGATTCAATATTTAATCCGAAGAGTAGGGTTGACATTGTGGGCTCAGATAGTAACTGTATTAAAAAAGAGGAAGAAAAGTCTTCTTCGAAACATGGTTCGGATTCGGATTCTGATAATGAATCAGAGGGAAGCTCAGACTCGGAATCTGATGATGATGGAAAAAAAAAGAAGTCTAAGGAGCGTCTCCTCTGTTCGTCTTCCGAGTCAGAGGATTCGGAATTGGATGAGACTCTCGGGGATTTGAAGCAGAAAGACGATAAAAAACGGAAAGAGAAAATGACACCTGAGGAGGAAGATGCTCGTAGACAGGAGCTAATAGAGCAAAAAAAGAACGAAGCGTTAGAAAATGAGTATGAAAAAGCCCAGAGAAAGAAAGCTCTAAAGGATCAAGGTATAGATTCGGATGAGGATTTCGTCGAGATATTACCACCGGATAAAGAACTGCCTGAAGTCCGGTTCGGGAAGGGGAAGACCGAAAAACTCGTGTTACCTATGACGACGCAAGCCCGACCAGGGGTCCCAGCCAGAGACCGACCGGGAAGAGCCCCGCCACACCCGAAAGAGTTACAGGACCGAGCTAACGCAGCAGCAGCAGCCAAGCAGCGAAAACTAGTGGGTGAACTAGACCCGGAGGAGGATGATCCGGTCTGGCTAAAAGACAAGGGCGATTCCCATATGCAAGCTGGGGACTACCAATCCGCGCACGAAATGTACACAACAGCCTTGAGAGACTACTCGAATGCGGCTTGTTTCGCGAACAGAGCTTTAGCCGCGTTGTATCTGGGTAACTTACAACAGTGTGTGGAGGACTGTGCGCACAGTCTTAGAGTATTGGATATGAAACTGCAAGTTCCAGCGGGACATTGTCCTCCGCCAAGAGATCCCCAGGACGAAAGAATAAGAGCCAGAGCGTTGTGTAGACGTGGCGTAGCTTTCTTATGGTTGGGCGAATACGCTAAAGCCGAGGAATCTTTTCTGGACTCTTTAGGAGAATTTGAAGGCTATGATGCGGACACCAAGTTGAAGAATAGTTATTTAACTAAAGGAGGAGGTTTGACAGAGGAGGAACAACAGGAAATAAGGCGGGATTTGAAACGGCTGGGGGAATTAAGGGAAATGATGGGGAAAAAAGAGGAAATTGAGGATGAAATAAAAAGAAATGGAGTTGATTTGGGCAAGAAACATGAGATCGAGAAGTACAAAATAAAGGAGAAATATGAAGAATGTCAGAGTGTTTTAGAGAGTGACGGGAACTCGAATGCTATGATAACGGGGTCATTACAATTTTTGAAATTACAGTTGGGGGATTATGTGGGGAGTTTGAAGGAGGCAAAATCGTTGGCCAGTCAGGTTTCTCGCTGGAACCACGTACCGAGAGGGCCTCCGAAATTATGCGAGAAACCTCAGAGGTTGGATCCCCCGTTGTTAGAAGACCACACTTTCGCCAACCCAGTTACGCATAAACAAGATGATACATCGTGGTTGATGAAGCATTGTTCGGACGATAAATCGACTTTACCTCCTATACCTGAGGATTATGAATGGGTCAAAGATGCGACAGAAAAAAAGGAGGAGAATGCGTGGATAGCGATAAGAAAAAGGATGACTGCCGCACAAATCAAGAGCATAAGAGAGAAAATACACGCTTTGCAAGAAGCGTTGTATACGAGGAAGTTAGAAACAGTTGATCCAGCGATAGAACTGGCTAAAATCCAGAATGAAGCTAGAGAAGGACCCTGTAATGCCGCTATTCAACAAGCGATGGATTTTAGACAGAAATTGTCGGAATATTATAAGGAAGAAGAAGATAAAAGAGAGGAAAGAGAAAAAGAAAGAGAGAGAGAAGAAAAGGAAAGTGAAAGTTGGTTTTTAAGAAGTTTCATTGCAGGGGGAAGTGGTGGGAGTGGAGGCGGATTAACGGGGTGTTTTAAGAGAAGTCATCCCGTGGAGAAAACGAGGAGAAAGATATTTATGAAATCGAAATTAAGAGAAGTAAAAGCATTACAATTAATGGCGGAAAAACAACAAAAGTTACAGGGCCAGAATAAGATGAGTTCATCAAATTGTCAAGACTTAGAGCTTCTCGACATCAATGAATCTGATTTACCCAAATTAGAGGACAAAGCTCTCTCCATCGTTAATGATTTGATTTTGAAGGCCGAACCACAGAATGAAGATGCGTTGAATTTGAAAGAGCAGCTAATTAAAGCCATTCGTGTCCGAGATAATTTGGATGAAGTAGAAAAACAGCGTGAAGTAGAGAGACTGAAAAAATTAGGGAAATTTGTGCCGAAGAAACTTAAATCCGAAGAACAAGAATCATCCGACAAGCCTAGTTTAGATTTAGCTGAGAAGATTCTGGAGCAAAATAAGGCGATTGGAAACAAGAAATTTGTGGAACAACCATTGGAATCATTGATTGCCAGTAGCAGTGGGAGTACAACAACAGGTGAATCTAGTAAAAGTTCGACTACTAGCGGGCCCAGTTCCAATAGTAGTGCGAAAGATGATTCAAAAAAGTCAATTAAAAAGAAATCCAACGACGACGACATCGATCTTTCTTCCGACGATGAGGATGAGGAGGACGGTGCCTTGAAATCCGTTGAGGCCACCAAAACCCTCATCGCCTCCGCCACCAAATACCTGGAGCAGCAGCAGTTCGAATCCGCACTACAAATATACTCTTACGCCTTACGAATGGGAAATTTCGGCGGCCCCGAAAACAAAATCGAAAAGTTCCGCGTACATTTGAATCTTTGCTTGTGTCTGCAGAAAGCCCGTAGGGTGAAAGACTTAGTGGAAGCTGTGAAACAGATCGTAGAAGAGATCGGAGAAGAAAAAGAAAGAGTATCAGAAGAAGATTCAAATTTAAAAGGTCACTCCTCAGATAATAATAGTTCAGATGGAGAAACCAAGGTTAAACTAGCTCAGTTGACGAGACTGGAGGCGGCGTGCTACACAAGACGAGCTTGGGCTTTCAATCAGCTTGGGAAAGAAAAGGAGGCAAAGGACGACGCACGGAAGGCAAAGAGTCTGCTGGGGAGCTTGGGTTAAACTTATATGGAATAATATTATGAATTTGAATTTTGAATTTTCTATTCAATGTTGTCTATTACGTTTAGTACCTATTTTAAGGAATTTCAGTTTTTTAGTGTATCAATTAAGAGGGACTTTCTTTTATTAGTGCAAGGTGTGTCTGAAAACTGGACAAAGTTTTGGTGGTACGGTGTAACACATCAGAATCTTTTCAATGTGTTCTTGATTCACAAAAAGACTTGTACTATAATTATTGAAAACTCATGAGTCGTGAGTAGTTACTACTACTAGTACTACCACCTTTTGTACTACTACATATAATTGAACGACTACGGTTGCAACTTTGAACTTACCATGCCCATAATGTTAATCCACTCAAGTTAACTGTGCATATGCCAGCACAATAATACTAGTTACTAGAATTAGTTACTAGATTAATAATAAATATCTCACTAGTAAATACGAAATTATTTGGTGCAAAATGCCACTGCAGCTGCTAGGCTTCACCATCAGAGGATTCGGATCCAGTCGACAGCAACAACAGTCACAGCAGGGAGGACGGAACCCAGTTACAATACAAACCATTGGTGGTAGTTACAACGGTCCTGTAACGGCTTCGGCGAAGAATCTGGATGGCTCAGATGGGCATCAAAGTTTTAACTCTGATAAAGTCGATATCGTTGTAATTACTCCTCAAACCGTGACTACCCAGAGTCAGACTGATCCAACAGATTCAGATACCGCCGAAATCGTCCAACATCAAACCACAAGTTATAATGTAAATCAATATGACCCCGTTATCTTAGGCCAACAGTTAGGTGTAAGTAGAGAAAACTACACGGAACTTATCAACAATATCAAAGAAATTGACCGCAGATTCGGTTGTATGATGATGCAACGTTGGTTCGTCCTAATGTTCTTCTTCGCTTTTTTCGGGATAGGTATGAATCGATTATTCGAGGGATTCAATCAGAATGAGAATGGTCCTGTGGAAGGCTCGGAGGGTCAAACCACTACCTGGAACACCACGCAGGCTCCGGATGAAGATGAGTTAGACACCTCTAATCTCATTCTGGGCATTATATTACTCTTTATCGGTGTTACTGGGATGGGTACCGCTATCTTTTTGGTTTGCAAAGTGTGTAAGGCACAGAAGAGAGCGTATCAGACAGACGCAATTGAGCCATTTAAAGAGAAAGTGGAGTTAGGGAAGGGTGGTGGTGGAAAACTTGGTACAGTCAATGGGAGTACTAGTAAACTAGTGGTGAAACATACAACTGGTGGAGAGGGGGAGGCGGCAAAGACGACTATTTCGGGACCGAAAGGGGAGTATCAAGTTGTCTGAGGCTGGCTGCTGTGTAACCTTCCGAATCTGATTTTTTACTATATGATATTTAATCTGAATCATAATTGATTACGGAATCGATCTACGGATAATTAAAGAAATGTTTTTTTTTGTAATCACTTTTAGTCTTAGAGTCAGTGTTAGACTCAACATTTGCATGCAAATATATTTAATTTAATCTAATATCAAGCTTTTCTAGGTCGGTAGCCCGAATTGAAGCTGTTACAAGAAATTTTGCAGTGACATCTGAGATGTCATAAAATTGGATTGATTTTTAGAAATGTGGGATAATCACTATGTACCGTTGAAGCCAGGGATCACTATGTACCGTTGAAGCCAGGGCCTCTGTTCCTCTCAAAGTTTCGCGTGGCGTCGATAATTTCGTAGACAGTTGGAGTTGTTGAGCTTACACATCGTGAGTCGGGTCTTGAGTAGACTAGTAATGCCAAATGAGTTACTGTTCGCTAGTAGTCGAAAGTTTTTCCAAATTCTTTGTGTCAAAGTGTTTCAATATTATAGAAAGCAATCTAGTATTTTAAAGTCTAATTCTCATAAATTAATAATTATGTCTCAACAAGCCCAATCTACCGCTTACCCCGACCCCCGTCAAAAAGAAATGGAGGGTGTTGCCGTCCAAACTCTAATGATCCTTGAGTCCGACAACTCAATTCAAACCATGCCTTTGAGACAATACCTCGATTCCCAAGTGGTTCCCACGCTTCTACCCGCTTTAGCAGCGGTGGCGGAGGAACGACCCAACAATCCTGTGGAGTATTTGGCGCATTATTTGATGGTAAACAACCCTAGGACTGGAAAAGGTAGCAAAGTGACGACGGTTGGGAGTGAGGGAGGGAAATAATTTAGGAAGTTGTAATATGAGAGGGGGAAATGATTATAGGAACAAATTCATGTCACTGGTCTAAGATTATTATGAATTATTATAAGGATTAACATTTTGTTTGTTGATATTATTGTAGCATCCCTCTGTAGAAATAAAGCAGTTCATAATACAAGAACAAAGGCAAATTTGACCATAAAAAATGGCTTATTATAGTACCTGGTGCTTTACTATTTACATTCAAAACTTTAACTGTCATGAAGACAAAACTATCGGTGCCCATTGCATCGATATTTTGCGTTGAACCTGGACCAGCTATACTACGAATGTAGTAATACAGTCGAGATTCATTGACCACATATTTAGTAGTCTATTTATTCGATTTAACAACATTTGCGTAGATTTCGTCTACCAACATCAAATGATATTACATTCGAAAAATCGATGTGTATACCATGATGTATTAAACTTTCAACACATTCTTTGCAGACTGTCATTGGTGTTTTCACAATGAAAATTTAATGACGAGTGTGACACTGTAATACTAAGTGTCAAACAGCCCTGATATTGCATCAATTAACAATGACAATTATATCATACCTGATATTAAAATTCTGAATTTTCTCCTGGAAGAAATTTCAATTTTCCACATTGTTAATAATACTCTTGACTAATGACAAATTTGATAGGCCGTAATACCATGTTGCTACAACCGTATCAGGTAGATTCTTCTCCTGACTCGGAGAATGTTGTTTATGAAGATTGTACAGTTGGTCCGCTTGACAATGAATCAGATCCCTTACTGGTAGATAATAATAATTTAACGGAGATTCATGTCAATGTCAATGAATCAGATAATTCTCAAAACAACGTGGATTTGAATTTCGATAGTAATCATGATTATGACAAGAGAAGGATAACCACTCAGGAATTTCCTGAGTCTAATATGCGTGACAATGAACTTGTTGAACAGTTTGAAAATGAATCTGATGGACCCAACAATGAAGACAGTCACAGTGAGGACGAAGACGATGATGATGAACATCTACTGTTAAGAAACAACAACAACGAAATTTTTGGCTCAACAAGTCTAAGTAGTTCTCAAGAAGATAGAGTTAAGCATAATTTTCAGAAATCATCTGATTTCATCAAACACTATCCAGAAGATGATTTGAATGATACTTTTCGCGAAGAAGAGTCTCAAGATGGACCCACTAGCTGTTTCGAATCCGTGAAGAATGCTGATTGCAAAACGTGGGGTCGGGTGTTCCTCAAAATCGGCGTCCTGATTTTTGTAGCACTGGTTTTGGGGGCGCTGGGCTACTGGTGTTTCATGTCCTGCTGTGTAAGGTGCTGTGGCTGCTGCGGAAAATGTGGTGGTGGTGGCTCTCAGGGTAGTACATTGCTGAATTCAACAGTAACAACTTCGAGTAATGTCGATTCTCAACGTGGGACCGGGTAAACAGTTACATCATCAGTGTTAATTATAATATGTCGAAATTAGTATTTTTGTATTTCAATTTTTGGATGCTGCATGTCAACCAATTTGTATAGTTAGCTGTTTTCATGTAACCAATAGGGTACTGATACGAATAACTTAATATTACCTTAAAGCGTGGTATAAATTTAACGATAGAATCTAGATTCATTTCTTAAGCGGTCATGAAGACATTTTGATGGGACATTTTGAAAAAAATTTTAAATGAGGGGGTAGCTCAGAGGTAGGCCTCTCGGCTTGCATCCGGGAGGTAGTCGAATCGAGTTCCTTAGAGGGCATTTTTGTTTCAAAGGTTTTTTTATTTGGATTTTCTAGATTTAGCAAACTCAATGACTTGTGTTGGAGTAGGAAATGATAAACTCCTTATCTAGACTGAAATTGAAATCATCCATGAAAATTTGAAATGTCATCGTAAAAAAACGTTACCTTTAAATTGTAATCAAATCAAATCAAACGTTACCCTATATTAGAAATCCCTCTCATTTAAATTGAAATCTTTTACGACATTGTCTAGTAACACTCGAAAACAGGCATATCAATAACCTTTAAAACTGCTTTAAAAGAAGTTATTTTTGTATTGAAATCTGTAATAGAAATCTAGTATATTAGTACAGACAACAACTAACTTTAAGCTTATCAAAAGCACATTTTACCAAAACTTATTTTGTAAAGAACTTTAATCAAAAAGATGGCCCTACTCGTAGCCACAGTTGCTATCACCTCTGTACTCGAGATGTTGGCACTCAGTACTACCACTAGTGCTACTAGTAGCTCTTTTGTTACACAGCCTACAGAAGTACATATATCAAAGCTCTCAGGGGCAAGCGAAACATTTCACCTTGACACCAAAACTGGAACACTATCGGAGCTGAAAAATCTATACCTAGAAAGCATTGGTAAAAGAGAAGTTCCGGGTTATTCTGTGGAATTTACAAAAGGAACTGGGGATAAAGTACTAAAGTTAAACAATATGAGTGAGCTTCAACACGGAGATACGATTAATGCCGTCCTAAAATATGATGCATACTCGATAATGAGAGCTAGAAGCGAGGATGTTATTAAGTTTTTTAAACGCGTTTTGAATAGTATGGAAGATGGACGCAGATTCGGTCTAGGAAATGAATGTCATCAATTAGTGCAATCCGGGCAAAGTGATGTGGTCAGACAAAAACTAATAGCTCTTCGTGAATCTGCTCAATTATCTGTAGCGCAGTTTAAGAGGTTGAATGGGCTAGAAGAAACTGGTTTCGTGAATTCACCGGCTATAATAACTGAAGAAATTGACCAAAACGGAAATGAATTTGTATTTAAATATGAAAGGCCCACTGGCTCTCCAAATACTGAATGGAGCGTGCCAACTCAGGATCATAATATATACTATAAGGTTCAGTTAGATGAAATCCACAATAAATTCTTTTTTGATGTCTACAAAACGTACCCAGAAAGGCAGCTGCCACAGAACATCATTCAAGTAGCATTAGTAATAGGACCTCAAGGGGCCCAAGATACTCTCGTTTGCGGTACCAGCGCTTTTCCAACGCGAGAAATGTCCTTTTATCAGCAGTTTATAGATAACTTGTGGGCCCCTAGTAGGCAGCGCAAGCTTCGCCGATCACAGGGGGGCCATGGAAGGAGTAAGCGTAGGTAGGGTAAATAATCAGGGCCCAACGGCTTTATTACTTGATTTATTAGAGAATGGTCACATTGAGATGAATTATAGTATCATTGAAGCTAAAAGTTAAATTGAAAGTATATTTATTTTTAAAGTAGTTGATGTAAATTATATGCAGTTACAGGATGTTCAATTATTTCTTGAAGATTTACTGTTAATAGCTTAATGTCTCTACTATGCCTAAAGTTTTAAATATGATTATCGTTTGAACTTTGATTCACCAATGTAGTCATTATGGAGTAAGTCAGTACCAGTATGTTCAAATACAAGTTGTGGTGGCATTTAACTGCTGCAGGTGCTGTATATCCGAGATTAATAATTTACCATAAATATTGAATACTTCAATGTCAATATTGTACTATTATTTAGTAAAAAAAAGTTCCCCAACTCCCACCAAATTGTTCCCGAATTCCCACCAAATTCATCCTCCCCCTCATCCTCCTCCATAAAGCACCAACATCTTCAAATGTTCCAGTAAATTCCTCTTTGGTCCGTCCGCCTTACACCATCCCAGCAAGGTGTTATACAATAATTTAGTCGTAAAATTCTTTTTCCGCAGCATCTCCAGCGTCTTCATCAGTTCATTCTGTGTGGTTTTTTTTGTTAATCCTGCTGCAACCGGGTTCACCCTCAATTCAGGAATCCCCCCATAACAGCACACAATAAACCACAACAATAAGTATAAAAGTCTGTCCTCCTCCGTTACCTCTGTTACACTACCACCTCCAATCCCGTGATTAGCAGTGTATGTGTGCAAAAACCACGGTGCCAACTGAATCACCACCGGTCGATCCACCCCATAAAATGGTTTTGGTCTGTTCAAATTCTGTTCTGAAAGTGGTAAGTTATTCCCCTCCTCGTCTTTACTATCACCTCCGTCCTTGCTGTCGCCGCCATCCTTAGTACCAGCAGCTGCTCCTCCCCCATCTCCCTCTTCTTCATCGTCTTCTTCTGTTTCGGGAATTTCTGGCTTCAACAGCCCGCTGTCATTCCAGTCTGGCATACATACCGCCACGGATACGGCGTCCATCAGATTTGCGATGGACTCATGAGTTAGAGCGAGGGAGGATTGGAGAACACTCTGAGTCTGACCATCACTTGCTGCTGCGCTGCCTCGTATCGCCATACTAGCTTGGGGCACTCCTCCTACTGCCATACTAGCTTGAGGTCCAGTGCCCTGACCAGGTAAAGCCAGATTGCCGCCGGATGGAGCCAGGTTCTGAGTCGCCTGAATAGCGGACATTTCTGAATCCCCTAGTCCCTTGCTATGGTGGTGTTTCCTGTCTAAAACGCCCCTTGTTCCTGGAGCTAAACTCACCACCTCTGTCAATCCACTTCCAAAAGTGACGTTACTACCCTCAGGAGGCACATATCTCAACGTGGTTCCGTGTCCACTCATCTCACACGTCCTTAGAATCCCGCTTACGGTGATATATTCGTGATCCAAACTCAATCTTCCCTCGATAAAACAGGTGAAAGCCATGGCTTGGAAGTGTTCGCAGAAAAATAGATCCGAGTGATCGGTACCGAAACCGAGTACATCACCACCATAACGAGAAGTGTAGATTTCCCCACAACGTCTTAATACAGGTGTATATCCCTTCGCGAATTCCTCTTCATCATAAGGGTCTTGGACTTCATTCGGATACAATGGGAGATCTTCATCGGTCAGATTCAAATTAGTTTTCAATCCAACCCCTGGTT
>Ga0099797_101702_pt1 | contig 10983 bp, 6 predicted proteins | sample Uncmet_Sort48C_1_FD_89871 | JGI IMG/M metagenome (GOLD analysis project Ga0099797, IMG submission 89871) | Marine eukaryotic communities from CALCOFI LINE 67, Pacific Ocean - C012_Sort48C_1 | ecosystem: Environmental > Aquatic > Marine > Oceanic | place: Pacific Ocean: Monterey Bay | collected... | reverse complement strand
TCTAAGAGTAATACTGCTGCAACGGGAAATTGGATTCAATTTGGTGAGCGAAAAAATCGCGAAAGTCGATCACACAACTGAAGAAATCGATATCATTTATGGAAAGAAGTCGCTCCGGAGTAATTTCCTGACATAGATTAGCTCAAGAGCTATCCATAAATGTATTTGCTGTGTCGATTCTATTGTTTTAGAATCGATTTTATGTGGAGGACATTTTTTGTATGACTCCAAAAAATAGAGATTTTGATGAAAATTAGACTTTTCTTGAGAATCGTCAGGATGCTTCCAGGAAGCCTGTAGGATGTCCACAGAGTATCCTGGAGTTTTTTCGGCTATCCGGGAGCGATTTTTGGATCATAAACAAATATCAGAAAAATATTAAAAAATTTATATTTTTGGAGGGATTGATGTAGGTTTTGACGCGTTTGCTGGTGTTTTCTGCTATTATATGAATAATTGCATCACTTTTTGGATTATCGTAGTGAGAAACGAGCGATCGAGAAAGAGAGGGCTCTACGAGTCATCCCGCGCGGTAAACAACGGTTGACGGTTTACCGCGCGCATCAAGTCGGAAAAATGGAAATGGTGCGAAGCACCCCTCCTGAGGGTGGATGGTCCTGCTGGCCGAAGGTGGGAATCCGGGGAGTGGGCCGGAATCGGCACAAAAAAGTAGGGTTTTCTTGTTTTTGGCAAGCAATCTGTTGTTTATCTTAACCAACGTGACTCGTAGAGCCTTCTGTGTTTCTATAGTCTTTATAATATATAAGCGGACGACGACGCTTCTTGTTGTTAAACAATTTTCAATCTTTTGGAGCGCACTTTTTGGAAAAAACATCAAATTCTTGTAAAACCTATGAAAACCAATGGTATTTTAACCATTCTTGTTTTCATCAAACTTCACCTCGAGAATTCTCATTTTACTTTTGCTTTCCGTCTGCGGTGAAATGAACGTACCGTGTAACTTTTGTCCTTCGTCTGCGGCCGTTTTCGTTTTTTTGTTTGGCCCTCGCGATCTGCGTCAATTTATCATACGCAAATGAAGCGCCATGTGTTCCCGTCAAATCCAAATCTCGCCCCAAAAAAAAACATACTGTAAAACCACAGTGGCGTTCATGATTTCAACAAAACATACACTCGGTCTGCGGTGGCGTTGCTCGTGCGAAATGTGTCGCACGTCTGCGGTGCCGTTGCTCGTAATCTTTGAAACATCAGTAAAACTCAGCTAAAAAACATTGAATTTTCTAGGTGAATTTTTGAAAAGTGCGTCTAGCCCCTGTCCCGTTGACCGTCGTATATGTTGAAATCGCATCGAATTTCGAGATGTGATTAAAACCAAAGGAAAACCAATTAATTTTGCATGCTTTCGATGTGCTCTACGTCCTTGTTCGCGTCTTCGTTTCGAACTTGACTTTTTCTCTTGGTGTTGTCGACTTGCGATCGGATTCTGTGTGTCCAGAGGTTGGTTTAGGATTTTGAGTTTTGTGTGTCCAGAGGTCGGTTTAGGATTTTGAGTTTTGTGTGTCCAGAGGTTGGTTTAGGATTTTCACTGGCGCCACGAGCTTGGCGCTGACGTTACTTTTCACCACGCTGTCGGCGACATTTTGCATCGCTGCTGCACCAACGGTGCAGCTGAGCGGAGCGCCACCGTCGCCCGCTCGTCCCCGGTGGCGTACCTAGCAGCCTGTGGAATTCACTTCCGTAAGTCAGGTGGACCCTTCTGTAGTCTCCCAGGGTGCATTGGCGGAGGCGGCGACTTTACCCTTCCAGGAGCTCTTGGGCCTTGATGTTTCAGCATACGGACCGTTACCTTGCCCGATTGTTACTGGCGGCTTTGGTGGGTCGTGCTGGGTGCTGGGACGCATTGGTGTCCTCCTGCTTTGACGCGTATGGGTGCCCCTGCGTGTACCTCGTCTTCGCGCGTGGGTGCCTCTCGCGTATGGGCATCTTCGCGCCGTGGCTCCTCGTAGTTCGTCGATCGTCTGGACGGGCCTCCATAGACGTCCCCGCCGTAGAAGAAGCTCTCGCCGCTGCGGCTCCGGCTTAGCCAGACGGTGTTTCTCTCAGCAGGAAGGTCCCACAGCAAGGACAGCGGCGCAAGTTGACGCCTTCATCGAGGCGCAAGAGAACTCTGGTGCCCTTGCTCTGTCCCCTCTTCGTTGCTGGTTCGTGGGTATTGGACCGTGTGGTCGGATCTGGTGTTGTTTTGCGTCGACCGTGTTGTTCGGCACGTCCTTGGCGTCGTCTATCTGGGTGCTGGACGTCTCGACCAATCCGTTCTGAGAATGCACATACCGAGGGGATCCGGGCGCGCGTCGACTGTTGTTTTGGTGTACATAATCTTCGCCGCTGAGGTTAGCTTTGTGCTTGATCTCGTCCTTGCGTGGCTCGGCGGATTTGATATGGCGACGCGGTGGTTTAGGCGGGTGAGATCGCGCCCGCCCCGGTGTGTGTCGTGGTGCCTTGTATGCACGACTCGATAGCAACTTCTGGCTGCAATACTCGATGGCAGACCATGGCTTGTGTGAGTGTATTGTACGATAGTCAACAGCAAGCTTTGATTTGTGACTTCCAGTGGACTGCCGATGGATGAGTGTTAACCTTGTGAAGGCTCTCGTGGACAGACTTTATGTCATGGTAAGTCGATGGCTCACTGTAGACTCATTGGTCTTTGCACCTTATGGTAGACGCTGTCTTACACTAGCGAACCTCTTGAGCTCTCGATGGTGCTTGGACCTTTGGCCGCCAGGGGTGAGTCCACCGAGCACAAAATGCACTGAACCGGTTTACCTCTTCTGGCATCGATAGTCCGTGCTCGCTTGCAAGGCGGGCAGCCGGGTTGCAAGAGCTTGTCTTGTACCTTGAGCCAAAATGGCTTTAGTTGACTTTTCCGCAGCATCGCTTGCTGCATCTGGTCCTGGCTAGCTTCCATTTCACGGTCTATCCTGAGTGGGTCGCGTTCGGCATGCGGCAACAGCGGGAGCACGGCGACCCCTTCGTGTGGATCTGCAACACGAACAAGGGCGTGGCCAAGGTCTCGCTTGCTGCTCTTCGCAACCTCGGCATCGCGCGGGAAGACATCGAGCGGGACGGCTTTCCGGGAGATCCTTCAGTGAAAGGCAGCTTGCCCATTCTTGCGAGGCCTGGCGTCTGGATTCGGCTGACGAGGAATCTGGACAAGGCTCGTGGCTTCGTCAATGGCGCGCTTGGCCAGGTCGATCAGGTCCTTCGGGACGATGAGGATGTCGTTGTCTTCTCGCTGCGCCTGCTGTCGGGGACCATGGTCTTGGTGCACCCGATCTGCTTCCATGGAAAGACCTTTCTGCCCTGCGTGTACGGGTACGGGTGCACCGTTCGCCGGACGCAGGGTTTGTCCTTGTGGCACGGTGCGCTCTTCCTGGACGGTGAGGTCTATCCTCGTCCTCGGGGGCACGGCTACGTGGCGGTCTCTCGCTTTCGGCGCGCCAAGGGTGTCTTTCACTACGGGCCTCTGCGCCGCTCGGACTGGTTGCCGACGGCCCGGGTCGAGGGCGAGCAGGATCGGCCTGGAGATCTGTCGCCTCGTCACTGGGACCATTCCGATTCCGAGGATTCCAACGACTTCGAGGGGGGCTTCGGCCGCCGCGGGAGTTCCGACTCGGAGAGCCAGGTCTCGCAGGACGGCTTCGGCGGCGGGATGGATTGCTCGGAGTCGGAGAGCGACTCCTCGGCGGGTGGCTTTGGCGGCCGGCGTCGCGGGAGTTCGGATTCGGAGAGCGAGGAGTCCCGGTACGGTTTCGGCGGCGCGTCCAGAGCAAGCACTGATTCGGAGAGCACGTGCTTTGCGTCCCGTCGCCTGTCCGTCGTGGATTCCGGCGAGGATGAGGAGTCGGACGCGGAGAGCTCTGCGGAGGTCCGCGTGGGGTTTCGCTGCGCCTCGCCGGATCCGTTGGCGGTCGTGTGCCCCGAACCGGCCGATTCCGACGAGGAGCCGTCGGAACCTGCTGATTCTGAGCGGGAGGACTTCTCGGAGTGTGAGGAGTTGCCTCGAGTCGAGGACGCTGTCGTGCGGCCGGCGCCGAGTCCTTCCTCTCTGGCGGGTTTCGGGGTGCCTGCGACTCCCGTCGGGCTTGCTCCTGTCGGTAGCGCTGGGGACACGACGCCTGGGGCTGCCCTGTCGCCTGTGTTGACGCCTCTGCCGCTGGCTCGGCGGAGCCTGCTCGTGGGCGTGAACGGCGACGCTCCGTCGGGACTGATGACGCCGCCCTGTGTCTCGTTGCGAGAGGCGCTGCGCTCCGGTCTGCCGCCTCCGCTGCCTCCGGTTCCGGAAGTCGAGGTGAAGGAGGAGGTGCCTGAGGAGGACGAGGAGGCCGGCGCTTCGGAGGACGGTGCGTCTGTGGGCCTCGTTTCGCTGGCTGGGGCGTTCGCGCGCTCGTCGGAGCCGCGTGCCCCTGTCGCCGAACTGGGCGCCGAACTCCCGGAGAGGCCCTCGGACGTCGAGGCGGTGTCGGCTGTGTCTGCGACCGCCTCGCCTGCGGGGAATCCTGTCCCTGCGTCCTTGGCCTCCCTGGTCGCCTCTGCTCCGCCGGAGCCCGAGGACGTGGAGGAGCTCTTGGACTGTTGCGTGTTCGGCACGGACGGTATCGAGGCTGTGCTGGCTCCTTCCGAGACGCCCGCTGCTCGGGCTCCTGCTCTGGTCCCCTCTGCGTTCTCTGCTGAGGCCAGCAAGGACGCTTGCTGTCTGGCGCTCGCGGCGGCTTGGGCACGCGTGCGCGAGCCTGCCCGCGCGCCTTTGGACCACGGGGGCTTGGGCAGCGAGCAGCAAGAGCTGGCCGCGGCCGAGGAGCTCGTGGCAGAGTTCGACTCCGGCCCTGGCGCCGGTGGGCCGCGTACTTTCGCGGAGCTTGACGAGACTGAAGCGCGGGGGTGCAAGCGACCTCGGGTCTCGTGAGCGGGGGCTGTTGTGTCTGTGCGTGTGGGTGTTGAGTCGCTTCTTGAGCGTGGGGTGCTCGTGAGCGTGAGTGGAAGAGTGGTTCGCAAGAGCACTGCTTTCGGTTGCCGTCTGTTTTCGCCGACCTTGATTGTCCGTGGCCTGCTTCTCTGACCGATCGATCGGTCCTTCGCGGTGCTCTCTCTGTGCTCGTCCCTCTGGTCTCCTCTTGGCCTCTGTTCCCTTTCTCGCGTGGTTGCCTTGCACTGAGTGTTTCCGAACATCCTCTCGGCTCCGTTGAGCTCTCTCTCGTCTCGCGCTGGTCGAGGGCGGGTCCAGACGTAGACCTCTTGGTTCTTTGCTTTTGAGGCTTATCATGCATCCAGCCGGTGCTTTTCGGGTCGTGCTCGTTCTTTGTTTCCATTGTTTGTCGTTGAGTTCTTAGGCTTTTCGTCCATCCGTTGGGCTTTTTTCTGGATTGCGATTCTGATCGTCGTCGTTCGTTTTCGTCAAAAAATAGCGGAAAACTTGCACCTTCCAATTTCCGCTATTTTTTCGTTTTGATTTGTTGTGAAACGTGCCACGAGCTCAACCGTTGCATGAAACGCCTAAGAACTGAAACTCGTGTGTGGTCTGTGGAGTGCTCGAGTGTCCAACGGCTGCATGGAAAGCCTCAAAAGCGTCTGGTCGCCGATGCGCGCTTCTTGTTCGATTTCGGTCCGTTTTGGGTGTCGTTTGGCTTGCTCTTTCTTTCTCTGTCTTGGTTCCGCCCGCTGTTTGTCCTCCGAGAGTTTGGTTTTGGTCTCTGCGATGTTTTGGGTGTCCAGAGTTTTGGAGGCTATTGCGTGTCCAGAGATCGGTTTAGGAGTTTGAGTTTTGTGTGTCCAGAGGCTGGTTTAGGATTTGGAGTTTTGTGTGTCCAGGGGTCGGTTTAGGATTTTCGTGTTCGGGTGCCTGGGGTTTTGCGTCCGGAGGTCGGTTTAGCATTCTGAGTTTTGTGTGTCCATAGGTTTGTTATTTTTTGAGTTTCGTATGTCCGGATGTCGTTGTAGGATCTTGAGTTTTGTGTGTCCAGAGGTCGGCTTGGGATCTCGGGTTTCGTGTGTCCAGAGGTCGGTTTAGGATTTTTATATTTGTGTGTCCGGAGGTCGGTTTAGGAGTTTGAGGTTTGTGTGTCCAGAGGTCGGTCACCGTGTCCAGATTCTGCCCCTGACTTCCTTATCATTACGGGCGCTCTCCCATTCTCGATGTTGAGTTTGGTTTCATGTAGCAGATGTGTTCGTGATTATGCTGTTCTGAGTCTCGGCCTTTCAGAACTTCCACCTTCGCGATCATGTCGTGGGCCTCGCTACCCGGAGATCTGGCGGTTTTCGGTCTTTCGCCTGAGGCTTGTGTCATTGGGCGTGTGTTGTGCTGCTTGTCGTCCGCTCAGGATGGCCGCAGGCTCCGACAGTATTTCGCGCGTGGGCGATTGACCTGCTTCTTTGAAGGACAGGAAGCTCCTCGGGTCGATTGGAGAGCCATGCGTCGGCTCATGCAGGCTTCGGAGCTGGTTCGTGGTGCGATCCTCGAGGACGGTCTCTACCGGCACTTCGTCCAAGACACCGAGAATCCCTCGAGGAACCTCATGGGTTACATCACGCAGCTCGAAAGAATTGAGGAGGTGGCTTCTCTTACGAACGTGCCGCTCAACGATCGCGATCTCGTACCTCTGTGTTTGTCGGCTCGTGTGCGAGATGGCGTCACTTGTGTGTGTGCATGTTTGTGTGTATGTGTGTGTGTGTGTGTGGCTCAGGCTCTGGTCGGCCTCTATGAGAAGGCGAAGGGTCGCATCCGTGGTCCTCGCAACTGGGCGCGAGCTGTGGAACTCATGGATCAGCTCTCTCGGCATCGTGGGCCGGTTGCTGCGGCCGAGCCGCTCGCTGCGGAGCCCCCGCCGCCCGCGACGTCGCCTCCGCCTCCGCCTCCGTTCCCGCCTCCGACGCAGGCGGCTGTCGCTCGAGAGCTGGCTGCTGCGGCCGGACGGCCCTCTGCGGAGCCTCCGTCGCCCAGACTGATTCTCGCGGGGTGTCCTGTTCCGCCTCCGCCGGATGAGGCTGTCGCTGAAGGCTCGTGTCTTGCTGAGGAGGATCCTCTGTCGCGGGATCGTGCGCGGGGTTCGCAGGAGGAGCCCTCTGGTCGCTCGGGCGTGTCTCCCCGTTCGAAGTTCAACACTCATTCAGAAGGTCCGCAGGAGGAGCCCTCTGGTCGCTCGGGCATGTCTCCCCGTTCGAAGTTCAACAAGATTTCAGAAGGTCCGTGTGTCGGGCCCTTCTTGGATCCTCCGATGCCTCCGTTTTTCTTCGGGCCGCCTCCTCGGGAGCCTTCTCTCGATGAAGACTCGCAGCCGCATCCAGCTCCGCTTGAGCAGGCTTTGCTGGATCCAGAGGTCGCTCCGCCTTCGCCGTCTTCGCCTGTGTTGGGCTTTGCGGAGCGAGGTTCGGCCTCGGCGCTGGCTCCCTCGGAGGCTCCGGCTGTGGCTTCTCCTCCTCAGGAGCACTCTCTCGGTGAAGACTCGGAGCCGCATCCAGCTCCGCTTGGGGAGCCTTTTCTGGATCCAGAGGTCGCTCCGCCTTCGCCGTCTTCGCCTGTGTTGGGCTTTGTGGAGGAAGCTTAAGCCTCTGCTCTGGCTCTCTCGGAGGCTCCGGCTGCGGCTCATCTCGGTGGAGGTGCGAGGCTGTGGTGGCCGTTGATTTGCTCGCGCTCGAAGAAGCTCGGAGGGAGCTCGCGTACTGGACGGACGCTGAAACGATGGCCGCGTTCGGTGACCCGGCCGAGACCGTGCGAGTTGTCGCTCTGCAGCTCGTTTATGAGCGTTCCATGAATCAGGCTGACTGGTGCCGTTGTCTGTTGGACCGCGTGTGCGTCGCAGGACCTGAGGGCTGAGCTCGACAGAGTGCGGCGGTCTGAGGCTGCTCTTCAGGCCGAGCTCGCTGTCCTTCGGGGGGGCGCTTCTGGGCGGCCTGTCTCCGCCTCGCGCTCGAGCGTCCAGGACATCTGTTGTGTTTGTCTCCGTCGCAGTGTATGCACGGCAGGATCTGGCTTCCGATCGGGTGCAGGAGTTTTGATTCTCGGTGGGAGACTTCCGAAACTCGGAGTGAGCTCGTTATAATGCTATCCTGACTTTATGTTTCGCTTCTGCTCGAAGTTGGCTTTAAGAGTGTTGTTTTCGGATGTCTCGAGGGTGAAACTCGAATGTGTGCTGGAGCCTTGGTGCGTGTGAAGTGCGCTGCTGCCTGATTCTGCGACCCGAACCTGTCGTGCCCCTTCGCGGTCCTCGCTCTCGCTCGCTCTTGTTTGTCTCTGGCTCCTCTCTGTGTCTGGTCCTTAATGTTGGGTCCTGTTCTCTCTGTTGTCTGTCTCTCCGTGTCTGTCTCTGGCTCTCTGCTTTTTAGGCTTTTCATGCATCCCGCCGGTGCTTTTCGGGTCGTGTTCGTTCTTTGTTTCCATCGTTGGCCGTTGAGTTCTTAGGCTTTTCGTCGATCCGTTGGGTGTTTTCCTCGGTAGCCATTCTGATTGTCGTCTGTTCGTGTTTGTCAAAAATAGCGGAAAACTTGTACCTTCCGATTTCCGCTATTTTTTTTCGTTTTGATGTGTAGTGAAACGTGCTCCGAGCTCGACCGCTGCATGAAACGCCTAAGAATCGAAACTGAGGTGTGGTCTGTCGATGGCTGGAGGGTCCTTCCGCTGCATGGAAAGCCTCTGTCCCCTTTCTCGTGTGTCCACCGAGCGTTTTTCCGAACCTCCCCCCCTTCCGTTGTGTTCCCCTCTTCGTACAGGGCTCCGTGTGTGTGGTCCATGCGTGGGAGTCCGGCTGATAGAGTAGAGGACTTCCGATAAAGAGGCGAGCGAAGCCGCAACAACCGCCAATGTAGTATTTATAAGAAGGGAGGGCAAACGGGGGGGGAGGGCCGGTCAAGACGGCAAAGCGTCCACGCTATAGGGTCCGCGTCTCCGCAAAATCTGCTCCATGCCGGCTCCAAGGGTAATACAGCGGCACGGGGAATTTGATTTCAAAGGGCGAGTCAAAAAAGTCAGGAGTTAGGTCGGAAAAATGAAGATTTCTCAGAATCCATGAGTTCGTTTGATTTCTAAGCAATTTTTCAGGCAAGTTTAGGCCACGAGTTATCCAGGAATGTATTCGTTGCGTCTGTCTATGCGTTTTAGAAAAAGCTGTACTGCGGGATAGGTTTTTGTCATGCCATCAAAAAATCGAGATGTTCATGATTTTTTTTCTTTTCGCGAATGTCGCCAGGCAGCTTCTGGAGTGCTTCTAGGATGGCTAGCGAATAGTCTGAAGCGCTTGCGATTGTCCAGGCATGGATTTTAGAGGCTAAAAAGGATGAAGAACATATCGCCAACGTCGAGGTACTTTCAGGTGTTCGATGATTTTTCGATGTTCGTTTTATGCTTCGTCACGCAGGAGCTGAAGAGAGCGTCGCGGCGAGAGATACATTCCGGGGAAGGCTCTACGAGTCATCCCGCGCGGTAAACAGAGGTTGACGGTTTACCGCGCGCAGCAAGTCGGTAGATTCGAAAAGTTTATGAAAAAAGCTGTCGATTGGTCTAGGAAATGCTTCCGAACTCGAATTTTTGAGTTGCAGCACTTGAGCTGAAGTTCGGACATGCATACACAAAAAAACAATCGAAAAAAAAGTTTCTTAAAATTAATCAGGAAGCTTTCAGACGCATCCTAGAAGTCTCAAACAATGTTTTTGAGTATCGCATGATATCCAGGGATGATTCTCGGGGTGCTTCGCACCCTCTCCTATGCAAGGCGCATAGGGGCCCCAACGTTTCTCAGAACCTGTGAATTCGTTTGGCTTCGGACCAATTGTTCCCGCTTCCTTAGGTCAAGACATATCCAGAAATGCATTCGTTGTGTCTGTCTATGCGTTCTAGCGAAATCCCTCTTGAGGAGTAAGTTTTTTTCAGGACACCAAAAAGTTGAGATTTTCATCAAATTTTCAGTTTTCTCGAAAGTCGTCGGGCAGCTTCCAGAAAGCTTCTAGGACGACTAGCGTGCGTTCTCGAGCGTCTGCGGTTGTCCAGGCATGTTTTTTTTGCTAAAAAGGGTATAGAAAATCTCGCTAGCGCCGAGTTGTTTTGAACTGTTTGGTGCTGATCGTGTGATGTTCGCATGTTTCGTTGCTACCTTGCAGGCTTTAGATGCAGCGTGGCGGGGCCGATTTGCTAGGGGCCTGCGCGCGTGAGCTCAATACAGCGTCGCGGCGTGAGATGTGTTCCGGGAAAGGCTCTACGAGTCATCCCGCGCGGTAAACAAAGGTTGACGGTTTACCGCGCGCACCAAGTGACTCGTAGAGCTTTCTATGTCTCTTAGTCCTTATAATATATAAGAGGACGACGACGCTTCTTGTCGTTAAACAAGTCCTTCTTCTTCTGTCGCTCACTTTTTCCAAAAAGTCTCAAACTCCTGGAAAATTTATGAAAACCAATGTTTTTTTTTGCCACTTTTACTTTCACAAACCTATGCTCTCAAAACCTATGCTCTCGCCTGCGTTTGGTGCACATTTGCAACCGTGGTCTTCATGGTTTTCTCCTTTTGAATGTCTTTGCAAAAAAAACACATGAAAACCCAATGGGTTTTCACAATTTTCAACTTGCATCGTTTTCTTATTTTTGATTTCCAAAAATCTTCAAAATGGAAATGTCACACGTCTGCGGCGGGAATGCTGACGAGCGTCTCTTTTGCTTGACATCTGCGGCGAAAACGCTCACTTTTCTGCTGGTGCTATGATTTCCATATCGGGAAGCCATTGTTCTCGTAATGCATTGAAACATAGTATAAAACCCCAGCGGCGTTAATACTTTTAGCAAAGCATACACTCGGTCTGCGGTGGCGTTGCTCGCGCGCTTTGGTCTTTTTGTGAACCTTTTCAAAACATAATGTAAAACCCCAGTGTCGTTAAGAATTCGTAATTGTCGAATTCGCACTCGAATCGCTCGCGTCAACAATCCCGCAGGGTAGCTGCAGGTTTTATGCTGATAATTTGTTGTTGTCTTATGTGCTCGTTGTT
>Ga0099797_101701_pt1 | contig 10998 bp, 6 predicted proteins | sample Uncmet_Sort48C_1_FD_89871 | JGI IMG/M metagenome (GOLD analysis project Ga0099797, IMG submission 89871) | Marine eukaryotic communities from CALCOFI LINE 67, Pacific Ocean - C012_Sort48C_1 | ecosystem: Environmental > Aquatic > Marine > Oceanic | place: Pacific Ocean: Monterey Bay | collected... | reverse complement strand
ATACCTTAAAAACAACAACAACCACACACCATCATCTACATCACAACAACACCTCCTACTACCAGGACTACTACTACTACTACCACCTTTTTTTATTTCTTCCTGTTGTTTTGTTGTTTTTGTGTCTTCTTCTTTCTTCTTTTTTTTGTTCTTTTCGATCTTTTATCTCGTCTTTTCGGTGTGACTCTGCTTAAATACATGTACATAACTCGCTTGAAATTAGTTATTAGATAAAGATACACTGCATTATGTCTTCGACAACACACGATGTACCCTTTACAACAGCACTAATATCTGGTGGTATGTAATATATCGATATTTATTTATTATACATATTATTGCAAAACAACAAAAACCTTCTTTTTACTAACTTTTTGCTACTGTATATACACCACAAATGCATACATATATTCAAATCACATTTTTCAGGTGTTGCTGGCTTTTCTGTTGATGTAGCGTTGTTTCCTTTGGACACAATAAAAACCCGCATGCAAGCTGCCGAAGGATTTATAAAAGCTGGTGGATTCAAGGGTATATATAACGGTTTAGCGTCTGCTGCAGTTGGCTCCGTTCCTGGTGCATCTTTATTTTTTGCGTCGTATGAAAGTGCAAAGGCGGTGTTACCAGACAACATAGGAGCAGCAAAATCAATGATTGCTGCCTCGTTTGGAGAAACGATCGCATGTTTAGTTCGCGTCCCAACGGAAAATGTGAAACAAAAAATGCAAGCTGGATTATATAAAACCACCTCAGAAACATTACACGCTATTAGAAATGCACCAGGTGGTTGGACAAACTTTTATACTGGGTATTGGACTACTGTTTTGCGTGAAGTACCATTTTCGTTCATCCAATTCCCAATATGGGAAGGTATGAAATCTTCAATAGCATCGTACCAAGGTTATGATGCAACTTCTTTTCAAGCTGCGTTTTGTGGTACAGTTTCTGGTAGTTTTGCCGCTGCAGTAACAACACCTTTGGATGTTATTAAAACCCGTCTTATGTTAGGTAAAGATGTAAATGGTAAAGCATATAATGGTTTAGTGAATACATTTAATCGAATATTAAGAGAAGAGGGTTGGCGTGCATTTTTCAGTGGTATTGCACCAAGAGTTTTTTGGATAGGATTAGGTGGTTTTGTATTTCTTGGATCGTACGACAAAATAAATAAGATTTTAACAAGGCGAGGTGAAGATGACAAAAAGACCTTTTAAAAAATAAAATAATATATTAAAGCTATATTAATATATATATCATATTTATAAAAAAAAAATTAACTTTTATTTTTCATTTTTATATATTTTATACTCGTAGAATATGTGTTTACACATTTTGAATTAAAACGTTTGTGTTTAAAACTTATTTTTTTGTCAAAGTAAAGTGTTAAAAAAAAGTTAAAAAAGTAGTGATGCGCGTATAAAATTATATTTTACATTATCTGAAACTGAGTCTTCAAAATTAATTCTCATATTGCTAAAATGAAAATGTTTTGCATATTTGAATGTTGACATTTTTACACGCGCACACACACACACATTATTTTATTTTTAATGATGTGTGTGATATTGAAACACTAATATATCTTATATACGAGAGTATAAAAATTATACACAAATAGTTTAAATTATGGGTATAAGAGAATTATACTTATATTTCTTTGTACCAAATGCTATCGGTACACGTCTCTCACTTCCCTCTCTTTTGAATTTAAAGATACACGCATAAATATTTCATGCACACATAAGTTGATTCAATGCATCTAATATTTTTTTGAAACAAAATACTTCCATCTTTCAAACATTTTAATAGTAACGTTTCTATTAATACTGTACTACCCACTTCAACAACTTCTTGTTGTTTTATGAAATTTAACATGGTATTTAAAGGTTTGGCATCATTTAAACTTTGTGTCTGCGCACCTGCAATATTACCAGAATTGTCATGTAAATTCAATATGCTTGAAATACTGCGTATAATGTTAATGTAATAATTTTCAACTCGTGTAGTTTTTGATACTTTTCTGTTTACTTGATAATATTCTACAAATGATTTTAATATATGTATGATATCTTCGAGTATTCCATATGCTATCATATCTTTTCCATATTCTTTTCCAACAGATATTATTATGGTACATAAAATACGTCGCAATTCATTATTCTTATTCTTTTTATCAATACAATGCATTTTCAAGACTTTTTTAATAAATGGCAAAGCACCATATTGAATTGTTTTTTTTTTTTGGCGTTGTCCTTTAATCACATACTGATGCAACAATTTAAAACCATACAATAGTGCATAATCATCATATATTCTTTCTCGCATAATATTTAAGAAAATACCAATTTGTTTCCTACTGATATAAAATTTTAAGTATAACATTACTTTTTTTCTAGACAATTTCTCGTGTAACTTGAAATGGGACTGATGATACTCGTCAACATTTTGTCTCGATGCTTTTGTTGATGCTAAATCAGAACTTTCTTGTATCAATTTTTTTTCTCCAATTTGTAATGTTTGTTCTTTGATTTTCCTTCTCTCGCAAACAGACGTATTATTCACAGCTTTATGGTGCGTAAAGTTGTGATTGGAACTATTCGCCGGCATCCTCTTTTCTACGGCATCTCCATTTATTCTACTTTTTTGTCTTCTACATGTCATTGTCACCGTCTGTAAACAACATGGATGAAAGTGGTAAAGGAAAGTTAAGTCGCTCAGCAATGATGGAAAAACAGCGTTCATCAATGAGGAAAAAATCGCTATTAATTGCCATGAGACGTGCGTCTACAAAGCAGAAAAAAGCACAACAAAAATATGAAATGAGCGCAAAGGATTTATTTATTAAAATATTAGAAGTAAAACGTCGTATACACAAAGATCGAGGAAACAATAACCATGCATTGGATAGCGAAGGCAGCGAAGCCGACCCATCTCGCAAAGATTTAGAAGATATTGTGAATGATTTTGTAGTAAAAGGACAGCAAACAGATTCATTGATGTTGCAAAACAATAGATTGGCAAAAGAAGTAGAGGAACGTACACGTCACGTCATGGAACTAGAAGAACGTGTTGCGGGTAATGCACAAATTAAAAAGAAAAAAGAGGAGATTCAAGGAAAAAAAGATCATTTAGACACTTTAATAAGTTCCATTGATAAATATAAATTACTACACGAACATGCAAATGAAGTTTTTAAAGAAATAAAACCACAAGTCCATCGACTGTTTCAACTCTTAAAATGTGATGAGATATTGAAAGTAGGAGATAATTTGCATAATGTTTATTTTCAGAAAAACAGTAGAAAAACCTCTGCAGCAGCAATTTTAAATACATTACATAAAGAAGTAAATAATGTAAATGCAAACTACAAAGAAGATGATGTGGCTAATGTAGGTAATGATGATATTACTAGTGATAAAAATATAGTTGTAGAAAGCAGTGATGTAAATAACAAAACAAACCAAGAAGAAGTACAAGAATTGAAGGAGATGGAACCAACTGATGCAAACAACAAAACAAAACAGAAACAAGTGGAAAAAGTGAAGGAGATAAAAATAAATGATGATGCAGAAGATTCAAAACCAGCATCCCCACAAGAAGATAAGAGCCATGAAAAGGACAGCGTATTCTACTACCACAACCCAATGTTGGCATTAGGTTTAATTGAGATGCAAGTACAAAATGTTATGCGTTGCCATACATTAGATGCCGAAATATTACAAGAGCCTGAGTTAGACAAAAAACCAACCGTCAATTCACCATTGAAGCGTGTGAAACTTCCAAAATCGAAAGATTATGATCAAATTAAAGATGGTTCAAAAGATGATGAACCGCCATTATATTTTATGGAATTACAAAGTGAGACAAAATTTCGAGGAGGGCAAGGTTTGGAATATTTCCATCAAAAAACAAAGGCAGAAAAATATAGAAGAAAAGGTCGTAGAAAAGGTGTTTTTAATCACAGGCGGTAATATATAATAGTAGTATTTACTCATTAAATAAAATTTTATATATACGCATTGTGTGCATATCATAGGGGCCGCACTACCAGGTAGTTATATAGATAGGAGGTAGTAGGTAGTAGTTCCCAATCGAACAGTTTCACATCTCACGCATACACGCATACACATAAGTATAGTAATATAGCGTAAAATAATATATTATATAACTCGGCTCATGATATAAAGTAGAATTAATAATTATTGTACAGTAATAATAATAATATGGGAGAACACTATTACCATAGCTAATTATACTACAAGCTGTAGTAATAATAATAATAATAATACGGTAGTATAGTATGTTTTGTACACATATAATCATGTTAAATATGCGACTGTGGACCGCTGTAATGTACATATATGGAACAGAGTCACATCACATGCATATATCACTACTGGCGTAAGCATACACGCATTACATACAGTTGTAGCTAATTCTTTAATACACCTGCACAGATGGAATCCAGCGAAGATTAAAGAACCATGAAAGAAAAAGGAGAAACAACACCAATAAACAAAGCATATTTAAAATGTCATTTATGTCAGCAGTCTTTTCTTGGATATGTTGATTATAAATTAAATACACATGCGTATGGGGGCACGAGAGTTCCGGGTAGACTTATTGTTAAACAAAGGCGAAAATACAATGCTGAGCATGAAATGGATAAGCGATTATCTAGCATTGCTCATGGCGAAACACAAGTTCATGTATGTGTTTTCTGCTCTCAATTTTTTACATTTAGGAAGCATCAAATGAATTTTCATAACGATATGATTGAACATTATCAATACCACGAAAGAGCCAAAGATATCAATGCAGAAAAAATGAAGATTGCAGACACTAAAAATGCAAATGAGTATAAAGAAGCACTACCGGTATCACGCGACCACGAATATTTTTGTGCAAGTAAGGCAAAGCAAAATTTAGCCATTTCAATAGACCGTATGATTAGATGGAAAGAAATCGATAAAGATCCTGACGCTTATTATATAAAAATGCAAGAGCAAGAAAATGAAAATGTAAATGATCCGGAAGAAGATGATTTTGTTACTGACGAGGAACTGTTGCGGTTGCAACTTAACTATTTAAAATTTAAGAAAAAAGTGGCGCAGCAAAACAACAATATCATGATTGCAAAAAACAATCTTCTAGAAACTAAGCTGAATCAAAAACATAATAAATTAAAAATACCTCATAAACCATTTGTTGTGACAAATAATGATAACAAAAATAGACCGATGTCTGCTAGATCGTATAGACGCAAAGCTCCTTTACAAAAATCAGCTACAATAACTGATACATTGACTAACCCAACACGAAAGATGGCACCAAGACGCCCAAATACTGCTAGAGGTAGAATTGAAAACAAAACTAGATCAAACATTTTGTCTACATCATGTTTGATACGCAGACAGTTGGTAGAGGAAGCTGTTAGTACAATTATATTGAAGCAGGAACAAGAAAAATATAATCAAAGTCAAAACAGTCGTTTGTCATCCAAGCAAGAAGTTTGCAGCAATACTTTTAATTGTTCAATACCACATGAATGTAGAAAGATATATGATAGAAAACATACTGTTCATAATAAATTATCAAAAAGTATTAGTAGAATGGAAAAAATATATAGTAAATCGCCAAAAAGAAAAGTTTCGTCACCACGGCTATCACTGGCAACAACACATGCATTGGAGAAAGTATCCAAGTCTAGCATTGTCGCTAGTAGCCTAAAAAAAAAAAAAAAAGCCAAAAAAATTGAAAAGTCGAGAAGCACTATAATCGAAAGAAATATCCAGGAAATGCATTCAATAAACCGATCCAAATCTATTTCAAATTTGGAACGTAGGCAAACGACTAGAATAGGCATTGCCTTAAAAAAAAAGCAATATTTATTAGAAAAAAAAAGAAATGCAGAGATTCAGCGTATAAATATGAAAATATCGCTGGAAAAACGCAAGCATTTTATCAGTAATGTCTCATTTTTTTTGTCATTTTTGTTTCTTTCTCAATTTCTAGTTTCAACTGATCTCGTATACGTTCAAATTTTTTCACACGCTTCAACACGCGTTTTTTCAATTTATTTATATGCTTTCTAACCTTTTTTGCTTTTATCTCGTCTTTCAATTTGCCACCTTTTTTCTCTGCGAGTTTTGCATCTTGACTTTTTTGAACATCTTTTGCTTGCTGTTGATAAGCAATCATGAATGATACTCGTTCCTTTCGATGCTCTGCAATATCTTTTAAGATCTTTATATTTACATCTTTTCTATCATCTACTTTTGAACGGGCAACATCAAGTTGGGTTTGTAAACTATGTATTCTTTTCTCTAAATTTATGTTATTATTAATGTATACGGCTTCTGAGTTATATCGCGTTAATTGTTCTAACCATTCATTGGACTTTTTCATCATTTTATTCTCTATAACTTCTATTTCTTTCTTAATTTTACCAATCGCCAATTCTAAAGAATCTCTTAATGCTATGGCATTATCAACCATTACAGGTAAAAAGTCCTTTTTCGACCTATCGCCTCTTGTTCGACTATCATCTAATTTTAATTCAATTCCAAGGTATTCATTTACGATTGCCAATTCATCGATTGCTTTTTTTGTTTGGTAAATATGCTTGTTTGCTATTTTTATTTTTTGGTAGCCTTTCACTTTATTGGATTTCAAAACTTCCCGCACTTTTGCTTCTGACATAAATTCAGCACCCTCAGATTGTAATTGTTCCAATTTTTCTTTTTTCCGCCGCTCAACATTTTCTTTCGTGAAAAAGTTTTTAATCATTTCTTTTTTCAAAGCGCGCTGCTTTGATTTTGGTGACTTTATCATGGTTGTAAATTAATTGAATATATCTTTCTATAGTTATATTGGTTGCTGTTGCTTTTCTGCAATAGATGTGATGTATTACAGTCTGTTTGAGATGATTTTTCTCATCTCCGCGCTATCCATCTTGTATATTTATTATTATTGGTACACTTTAATGTATTTATTACTCTTTGTATGCTGTGAAATGTGTTGACTGTGTGTATGTGCGACGTGCAGAACGCAACCGGCATTGTATGCTCCCTGTTGTTGGTATCGAAGTATATATTCCATGTGATAGGCTGCATGTATATATATTATGGACATATTATAATAAAACAACGATAAAATAATGATGTTAAATGTTATGGATGATTTCAAATAATGTACAGCCATCTATATAGCTACATCAGTACTATCCATTATAAGCCACTCCACTATGCTGGAACAGACAGTATAACGGAATTTATTATAGGTATTTGGCCTATAATATTTAGTTAGTTAGTCAGAAGAAATAGTCATGTATCACCAGATGGTATACTTGTAAATGTACGTACGTGCGCGCTAGTCGGAATAGTCGTCGTCTACTAATATTTGAATTTTGGTAGTAAAAATTAATTATGTAGCAAAACAACGCGACGACAAGAAGGCGGCCTCTATATAATAATATTATACAGTCCTCGTAGCTCATAGAAGTTACAAAAGTAATAATAATAATAATTAATAATTTATTATTAACTATATAAAAATGAATATCTGTGACTAAAATAAATGTACACCTGTAAAGACGTCATATCATCATCATCATCTTGCTGTCGGTTTCTTCTTCTTTGTTTCGTTCGTGATGCTATTGTGTCGCCTACTTCGTCTGTAAATACACTATCATTTCTTCCTTCACTTTCTCTCTCCTTTTTTCTTCTCTTTGTTCCTTCCGTTTTCTCTTCGCTTTTTCTTTTCTTTTTTCTTCTCTTCTCTCTATCACTTTTGTCGTTCTCACGATCCCTTATTATGTACGTAAAATTTTATTTAATAAAGTTAATGAGTATAAGAATTAATTTTTTATATAATATCACAGGGTACAAAATTTTATTTAAGTTATGAATAAGATATACTATTATAAAAAATATGATATATACTCGTGTAAAATATTTTATTTTTAATTAAAATTATTAAAATATTTATATAGTTGTTGTAATATATTAGGTAAGCCTCTAACTTACGAGTATCAATTGGAAACTTTTTTTCTACCGCGTGTTAGTTTTTAACCTTCTTTATACCACCATTATATTGCTTTTTTTCTTATTAAAATTTAAAACTTTGTTATTGTTGCTTCTATTGTTATTAACAGCTATTCCATAATTACCGCCATCATTATTGCTGCTACTATTAGCGTCAGTCCCATCCATTTCATCTTCTTCAATGACAACATTTTCTGCTGATTCGTTTACTTTTAGTTTTGCTTTTTCTAACCATTTTCTTGCTTCATGGTATGTATCTTTCAAGGTTAATGATTCTTCGAATTTTGTGATAGCATTATCATAATCCTCTAAATAAAAGTAACATATACCTTGGTTATGATACGTCACATGGTGAGCACCACAATAATTTGTAGATGCATCAAATAACCTAATGGACGTACGATAATCTTTCAAACCCATGTAAACTCTAGCAACTTCAAAACTTACATCTCGTTTTGGCTGTAATGGGAAATAATTTTCCAAAACACCTTTTAGTGTTTTTCGTAAATCTTTTCGTACACTTTCCGATGTTTTTAATGCACCAACTTTATCGATGACAGTTGATTTAAATTTGTGAAAAACTTCTGCATCGTTATTTGCAAGACGTACCATTGCTATTGCATGCTTTAAACCAGGCGAAATGCTTTCATCTCGGTCACAGCGTTGTAAGGTTGAAAATGATTCTGGGCCAAAACCATTTGCCCATTCGTTAAATGCTAAGCATGTCATTGGTATTTTGTTAACTGATAATTTATTTGATCCAATTAAACAACATTTAAATCCATCAGCATTGGCACCTTGTAACATAAATCCACCAGATTTAGCTGCGTACATAGATAATGCATGGAAGTTAACCATAAATGAAAAACTGCCATGCTTTGCAATATGTGGATTACGCAATCCTGCCATATCGTTAAAGGAGCTATACCCTTTATCACCAATTAAAGATAGCAATGACACATTTGCATCATCACATATCTTCGTTAGATTTTGCAAAAGCTTTAACCCACCGATTGGTATTAAAATGGTTGCATCTTCTGCGGTATTCAAATGCCTTATGTTATCTTTTGGATATATTCCAGTTACTAAATCAAAGTACTGATGTGGCAACGAATTCAAAATTGGGTCATTGCCATATAAACCTTTTTCGTTCACTTTCCTATCATATTCTTCATTGTTCCTATTTAAAAAACTATTGCTTTCTTCGACAAAGCCTATGTCTACTTTCTTGTATGACCATTCTGTCTTCATTCCTTGTATAATTTCAAATGGCTTCGCATCAACAGTTTCATTGTTTATATTTAATCGTGTAGTTGCAGTTGATTTTGTTCGGACAGATCCAACATATACACCATCGGGCTGAATTTGTAATGCATCATGCGACAAGGTATTAAATACGTAATTTGCAACACAAATAATAGGATTCTTTAGCGTCGATTTTGATAAAACTTTCCCCGATGATAGTGTAATTTCATCGCCAATGACTTCACCATCAATTAATGCTGCCTCCAACAAGCCTTGGTCAAACAGCGGCTTCAATTTTGAATGAGTAAACCAATATTCTAAATTTCGTCTTGCAACGTCTGAAACAATAATACGAAAAGGGACACCTTGTTCGTCCTTGTGATCTCTTGGGAAAAATCGACAAAGCTTCATAATTTGGTTCATAAGCAAATAAGCTAATTTACCTGAACCAGAGCCAATTTCTAAAATATAAATCGGCTCGTTTAAATCTGGTTCGCAAACACTACCATCTTCCATTGTTATGGACTTTGAAAACCACTCATTAGCAAACTCTACAATTACTTTTGCATAACACTTGGCGATAAACGCATTGGAAGAAACAAAATTTGGTACGATGCCTTGCGTCCATGCTTCCTCTCCTACATCTTTATAAAAATTCTTTTGTAGATCCCACAGCACATTCTTTGGTGAGGATAAACGTGTCAGTTCTTGAATAACTACTGGGTCTTCGCTTTGCAACACAGCATCGCTGTCATTATCAAAAGATATATTTGTCGTCCTTGTAGAAAAATTATCTTCATTTTCTGGCTTATCTGCTGCACAGTCGAGCACGTTGCCCATAATCTTATCGCCAGAAGCTACCGCTGTGTGTATGTATGTGTTTGTTTGTTTCTTTTTGTGTGTGATTGGTTTGATATGTATATATATATACATACGTACTACTTGACTCATCACTTACGTGATGGGTTTGTCAATAATTGTGTATTATTCACTGCAATATGTAATAATAATATGTATAAAATATCTTGATTATATATAATAATAATAAATAATTATTATTATTAATTAGAAATAATAATCGATAAATAAATTATATTATCATATTATTATATGTACTAATTATTATCATCCTCGTCGTAAAAAATATTTTTATTATTAGAGCTGTATTATTAAAAAAATATTAAAAATTCATTTCCTCTTAATACACTTAATCTTCTTGTACTGTAGGGTTGTGCCATTGAGGCCCGGCCTCAAAAATATTTATGAGGCCAGGTGTCTTTAGAGTACCATTATTTATGCTTACATGGTCTTTATCCCTATCAAATATTGGTGAGGCCGTGAGGCCAAATTATTATTGAGGTTTGTCAAAAAAAGTCTATGTTCATATACAACCATTTACTATTGAAACAAATTAATAAATCTATAACGAACTCAAATCCCAGTTAGATTGCCCGCTACTAAATAGTACAGATATAGTGTATTATATTGAACATCTTCTTTCCTAGTAAGACCCTACCAGAAAAAAGTGTTCATATGAAGAAGCAGGCTAAGGCAGGGAGGACTATAGCATATTTACATTGTTTTGTTGCAAAATATCACTCTAAAAGTATCTTAGTATATTCTTTGGTCTACTTGAAAAAAAACAAGTCAATATTTGGTCTCCAGAGAAAAATATAATAAATAATAATGGATTGCCATAAAAAAAAAA
>Ga0099797_101700_pt1 | contig 11001 bp, 7 predicted proteins | sample Uncmet_Sort48C_1_FD_89871 | JGI IMG/M metagenome (GOLD analysis project Ga0099797, IMG submission 89871) | Marine eukaryotic communities from CALCOFI LINE 67, Pacific Ocean - C012_Sort48C_1 | ecosystem: Environmental > Aquatic > Marine > Oceanic | place: Pacific Ocean: Monterey Bay | collected... | reverse complement strand
TTGGTTGTTTTGCACTTCGTGTAGCATTTGTTGTCAATAGTGGATTCAAAATGAATCCATTATTAATAGATTACCAGGAGGTCGGGATTAGCCGTGGCTGTATCCTGACCGAATCGCCACCCATGAGACCCCATGGCGAACTTGTTCATTACCTTTTGTGTGTCTCACTAACCTAGGGTCTTTTGTCTGTCGAGCTCCACGGTGAGGCTTTTGTTTGTTTGTGCCACCACGAAGTGCGGTCAAGACAATCATAATAGTATGATTTGCATGTTCACAAAAGTGTCCAGGGGCTAATCAACCAATCTAGTCATCCTCCTTACATACATAACTCTGGAGTTATTTACTTGGAACGCCACCAACCTATACCCCATCAATGTCACACAATTGCCAGATTTTCTAGTGGATGCACTCCCCCTAACCACACTCTGAGTGTTGCTATGGGTAATAACCATATTTACCCATCCCACCATCTGCACCTCTATCAAGTAGTACTTATTTGTGTAGGTTGTGCAGCCATTGCTATGGTAAAGATTGGGAAACTAGTTGATGCTTGTGAAAATACCTATTACAGGCACATCTTATGATCTCAGAGCTAACTTCCAAGGCAAAGTCCCAGCATGATGTAAAGGATGGCAATATAGTGAAGCTTATTTTGTCTATAAGTTCTCATTGAGCAGAAGTAAAATGCAAGTAAATACCATAGTTGCCAGCTATGTCCTAGATGAGCGTAACCCTTTCATCTACAGATGAGGAAGATGAAGTGTCCATAGACACCCTGAGCCACAAGAGTTCCCTAGACGAACCCCCAAACCTAATCACTGGTTCTTCAGGGCTAGGTAGGCTTAGAACTTTAGCATTCTTTGCTCATCACCCGACTCTGAAACGGTGTTCACCGCAAAAAAAAATGCGAGTCCAGTTGTGATTCCCACTGTCATCTCGCCATGATTGTTTCGCATAACTATTTTCCAACTCGCTACCTCTTGCACACTGGTTCTAACTTATGATAAGTGTTGTGATGTTCATATGGTACATGTATTCATATTCAAGCCAGAGGAATTTTGATACGACGTTTGTAACCTTAACATGGCTGTGCAAGTAGACACACAAGACAGAGCATAGAGATTTGAGCGTAGAGGGTCTAATCCGCTATGAGAGAATAAATTGAGAACCAATAGTGACAGTATTGCTCAATCTTTTAGATTATACTATCAACTCCAAAATGAGGGGAGTGAGGCATATTAGAAAGCACTGGCATAATTAAAAACATATGTTGGCAACACACACTAGCTCGTTGACAAATGTCTGCAAAATAATGGAGGTCCCGATGAGTTGTCAAGTACACGTATGTTTCATTGTTTGTCAATTGTTCCAGGGTTCCCCAATTGCACTTCATTGATTTCACATATTGCTCACATGTATCACTTTCATCACGATTTAAACTATATATCTTGTGCAAGTTAATCGGAACCCTTTGACCAGGTGCACCATGCTGTTGACCGTGCTCTACTTCGGTGTCTTCCTTGGCGTCTTGGTTGTGCAAGAACTTCCGAGACATCCAATTGGCATGTGCAGACACATTGCTTGCTCTTGTGTAAACAAATCCTTGGTATTGAGAAACCCATCATATATGCACATATCATGTATACCCATACTTAGTCAAACCTAAATTCATCGCAGTGCTTTCCATACTTTGTATTCAGAAGGATTCGACATGTGTTAGCGTGTCACATTTAATTGTATTATGTGGTAGCATGTTTGAAGAGTGTTCCGACGATTGTGTTTTGCGCAGATGTGAGAAATCCCATAGTTTTCTGGGGTATGTATAGTGTTTTTTCAACATATCGATTACATTTCCCAGTAGGATCACCATTTTCGGAACATTGTTGATTGTTCGGCTCCGTTGCATTACAGTTTCCAGATGGTGGAGTCTTCCGATGCAGAAACATATCAGAGGCATAGTGTTATGTTTTCAATTAAGTGTTTACATACACACAAATACTCACACATGTGAAATATGTATTCAACTCGTCGGAATATTTTATATATACATATGTGATCGTGACTCAAATGTGCCACAAATGTGAAGTCTGCAGTCTGTGATAAATGAGTGACTAGCTTGTGACAAATTCGTGCAATATATATATATATATATATATATATATATATATACATATATACAATAAGACACATATGTAACAAGTGTGCGACACATGACAAATATGTGACAAAGACATCCAGTTTCAGTGGTTAAGCATAGTTTCAGACTTGTAGGAAACCACCTAAAATGAACTTGTCGTTACCGCTTGAATTTCGCAGCTTTTCTGTTGGTGCTGAAATAGAGAGGCTATCGAGACGAGAGACATATCAGGAGAAACACTAGCTAGGTGTGTTATTACAGCCGTGTCACTCGGGTCTAAGAGGCTGAAATGCCATTTCTTTAACTTGCACACATATTCATATATGCTTTGTATGTTTGTGATATGCTTATCCGACACATAAAAGTCCGCGCAGCTGCCAGTGCAAATACCTCACTCTTCTTGGGATCCTCTTGGGAGGCAGCGGTTGCTGCAAGTTGTGTGTCTTAAAGGTTCTTTCAGAGCTGCATGCTTTCGTCCAGAGGGACTTTATGGCATGTCTGACAGGAGCCATAGGGAATCTAGAAATTATAATGCAATATATATATATATGTATTCATCGATGTTGCATTATATGGGACTTGGGAGCCTCTCCTGGGGTTCAATATACTAAGGGTGGTGGCGGGGACGGTAACTAAGATGTTGCCCACCAGGCAAGTTCGTTTGCTCACCTGCAAATGACTGGGGGGTATCCGAATCTAAGAACTTTGGTCCGAAGCGCTGCAGATGAGAAAACAAAGATCAAGATGTCAGCTTGATTCAGAGAAGTACTTCCACGAACGTCCTCCAGAGTAGTACTTTCATATCTTTGTAGATGCCCGGTGAACAGCCAGGTTAGGTGTAGAGAAGCGTGCAGAGATCCATTGTCCCACGTGCTGCCCTCAGCGCTAGACCTTTCATTCAGCCAAGTTCGTTTTGTAACTTTTGTGTTTGAGCAAAGTGTCCGTGTCTTGTCACGAAAGGTTCGTTTTGTAACTTTTGTGTTTGAGCAAAGTGTCCGTGTCTTGTCACGAAAGATGTGCTGAGAAAGCCACCCAGATTGGATTTACACAGGCGTCTTCTTTGGTTTGTTGGTGTAAGCGGAGTATGGCTCACATCGTGCATATTTGTTGAAATATCATATGCAGGGCTATATGCATATAAGCAAGGAGGTCTGAAACAATATGTGAAAAGCGGTGAACGTCATTAGAAATAAATGAGGAAATCTATGACATCTACCAAGTCATATGTATTCACATGTACTGCACAGATTCTTCACATTTTGGGGTCATGCCCCATGCCCGCGGCGATTTGTCGATATACTTTTCACCCACCGTGTACATAATGAGCAGAAAATGAACAGTTTTACACAACCATGGTCTTATGAATCAGACTCTTTGTCTGATATCCGGTTGAAGTTTGACAGTCAGGCAAGCCTTTCTGCATTTACTCTGTTGCACATTGAGGTGCAGCTTTGTTGTGGTATCTCAATATTTCCATACGATGCTCTAACACCCTCCTTGGAAAATCATGCATCAGCACAGTCTCCCGCCCCATTGTGAATTCAACAGGTTGGGCGCGCCACTTGTGGACCAGCCCGGAAACAAGCAGGCATCTTCAATGAAGCAGAAGATGAGCTGTGGGCTGCGGACTCAACCTTAGATTAGCACAGCTTTGCAGCACTATACTGCGTAAGCCAGGGCCTTCCCTTATACAGGTGCGACGCGCATGTAAGAATGTGTGGAGCGGAAAGACAGGCGAGCGGAGATGGCCGGGGGGGGGGCGCTATGGGTATGGGAGATTCTGGTGATGGAACATAATTAAGCGACACCCAAACCTTATTCTCCGGCCTCATGGCCCCTCAAAACAGGTCGGGGACGACGTGTCTAAATGCGTCGGATGTGTTTTTTGCATCGAAATTGCATGTGGAAATGGGCGGAACCATTGTATAATCGATAAAAACCAGATGTTTCAGATTTTTGCATTAAGTTTTGAATTATTTTGCCAGGCTTTCGGGGAGAAGCGTGGTTTTGAAAGATGCACCCCAAACGAGCATCTTACCATAATGTTTCATCTTCAGTGACTCAATTGTGTGGTTGTGGCAAGCCCCCTAAGTGTTGCTTGATTACGTCCATCAAGTGTTGAGCGGTTTGTCTGCTCATACATGTTGTGGAGAACTGCAGTTGAACACAGAGAATGGTAGTGTCACAACGCCACTCCGCGAGTCTGTCTTGGCTCTTGGACACACTTTGTCTGTGGGCTTGGATAGGAACAACCTTCAGTAGCTTTATTAGCCAACCTGCATGGGACCCGCTTTTGAAAGACTGTCTTTTAATTTTTCCGGCCCCGGACCCTAAACCCTATTTTCCGGGCCCGGGGTCGGTCCCCAGACCTCCGGAATGCCATTTTTGGGTTATTGAGACCGACACTGATCGATGTGGACCAAGTTTCAACTCAAACCGTCGCTTCTGGACCTAAACCGTGACCTTTATGCAAAGTATGCTTACTGGGGTGGGGGACCACTTGCTTTGCGCTTTGGGTGCTGTCAGGAATTGCGTTCAAAAGCTCGATTATTAGTCTCTTGAAAGATTGTCTTTTGAAATGTCAAAAGATAGTCTTTCAAAAGACAGTCCCCTGCAGGTTGGATATTATCGACCTTCCGCGAATGGTAGCCACTTGGGAAGGCACATTGGTGTCCATTGCACAGGTCTGTTGGCCGTTACATATGATTTTGGGACATTTCCACAAAGACAAGTCCCTCCAAACATGAGCAACATGTGATTGTTTCTTTCAAAGGTCGCCTGAAATCCAAGCATGAGTTCTGTCTTCAGTGAATACAATACCAGTCTCACAATCAAGTGAAAACCTCACAATGTTGCAGTGGAGTGTGTTCATCGCTTTCTTTGTCCCTGCCTAGCCATGGTCCATCAGCAACAGTTGCACCTTGACGTTGTGTTATTGCTATCGTCTGCATGCGCAGATGCTGCCCTCCGCATGAAGCAATTGTTCATGGGAATTTGATTTTGCTGACCGCCTTGAGAGTGGCTGTCATTTTAGGATTTTGTGCCACTTATGTCATTGAAGGAAGACAAATTGAAGCTCCGAGGACTCTTTTGGGAATCAGTTGCAGTACTCGCGGATCCAATTTGGATGCCTGTGGGTGCCCGGGATATTAACATTTCGGAGTAATTTTGGAGCAGGTTGCAAGTGCAAACACAGACTTGCGGGAAAAACACCGATGTTGGAAAATGCATGAGGCGCAACAGCAAATATAGGTTATCAAGGGTGGTAGCTCAAGCACAACCCAAATATGAGAAACAGAAGCGACCCATCCATTGGGTCCCCATCTATCTAGGTTTACATAGATCTGTCTTGATCAAACCGGTGGAGGCTCTGAGGACTCGTTTACGTATCAGTTGCAGTACTCCCGGATCCAATTTGGAGCCCTGTGGGTGCCCGGGATACATTTCGGGGTAATTTCGGAGGAACTCGCAAGTGCAAACGCACACTTGTGGGAAGAACACCGATGTTTGAACAAAAACACCGATGTTGGAAAATGCATGAGGATATCCCGAAGCGTACTTGCAACATAAATAATTATGTGAATGCTGGATATTTTTGGTATCTCAATTCGAATCTAGGTTAATTAAGTATTCAGATCCCTCCGAAACCATTTTATCTATGGTGTGGCTCAGGCAAAACCCAAATATGAGAAACATAAGCGACCCATCCATTGGGTTCCCATTCATTTAGGTTTACATAGATCTGTCTCGATCAAACTGGTGGTGCAAAGCCTGCCCACATCGCGCGCGGATGGGTGGATAGTAAGGCGCCGGGTGGTGGGTGGGGGGAGTAATGTGGAATGTATGACAAGGACAACATGTGCATGTGGAGGCCTTATCCCAAACATGAGAAATATGTGGAAATCAGGAGCAACATATTTTCAACACATTTGAGCACTTATAGTTGCGCATATTCGGCAAAGAGCATGTGAATACAGATGTTTTACATTTTGGGGAGTCCATGGGCCCTTCGGAGTCACGGGTTTCCCCTATTTTGGAAGTTTTATATACATTCAAGGTCCCCATACCAGCCTGACATCACAAGGGGCAGGTTTGCATTTGACTCCCGCTGGGACACCACAAGACTAAACTCCTAATTAGTTGACCCAATTGTCTTTGATATTTTCAATAACTCTCTGCGACTCTGATGGGTCTCTGTCCTTATAACGGCTATGTATTGCCTCTAGGTGGACCTTATTTCCACGTGTTCCAGAATAGTTTGCCAGGCCCTCGTTTTTCGCGTTTCGTCGTTGTCTTTTCAACTCCTATTTGTTTCCGCTTTGGTGGACAAGTTTCTTATTTGTCTCTCATTAACTTGGCTGCCTCTGCAGGGGTCTTCGTTCCTGTTGGTTTCAACTTCTCATGTTCCCGGGAGAGTATATATGATTTATTGTTCGTTGTATGTAGTTCTCCCAAAACGCCTTGCCATTACTTGGCTGTGCAGAGGGTGCTTGCATCTGTCTGAAAAAAATGAGTCTGTTGCTCTAAGGTGCAGCAGTTGGACTCGGCACAGCAGGGGCAACGCGAACGAGAACGACGTGACCCTGAACTTGATGATGTTATTGATGAACAAGAAAGCATCATACTCGATCAGCTCAAGGAATCGCAGTGGTGTGCAGGGGTGCGCTAGGTGTGTCTTTGGGTGGCAAGCAGAGCGAACTCAGAGAGGGTACAGCTGCAGTCTTATACACCCTGCATTTCTAGTTGTGTTGGGACAGCTGCCTTCGGGGGCCATGGGTGATCGCAATGAATGTTATCAGCATGGGTACATCAAACACATGTTCCAGGCTACTTAGATATGGAATCAGACATCCTTTATTTATAATGCTGTTTATATTTACCTTCTCCATAGCTACTGGGATACGTGCACAATGAGAAACGGGCTTTCGACATCACAGGTGTTATCATATATGATATAAAGTTATATATATATATATATATATATTTATATTTATACACATGTACATACAGTACTGTACAGCACAAATAGTCTTTGCACACTTGCAAGGTGATATGCGGGGGAAATTTTGTGTGCAACAGAGTCTTGAGCGGACATACGCTCTCATTCGCTAACTAGGTTTGACGTGGTGAGTTCTTATTGGTTCACTAAGAGGACAGGGTAATAATTACTAGCTTGGCCCGATACTCCCAAGCTGCGGAGCTTGACCGGCCGGTATTCCCAGCTGTGACGAGCTGCGGCAGCTTGCCCCGGCCGGTTCTCACAGCTCCGCCCAGCCAGGTTTCTCTCTGCACCGAGCTAAAGTTGCTAAGGTAAAGTTGTGAAGCAAAATTTGCTAAACTAAAGTTGTTAAGCCAAAGTGGTCAAACTAAAGTTGCTAATTTAAGTGTGCTGAGCTGAAGTTGCATATTTGGAGTTGCTCAGCGATTTTGTTGTTGAGCTAAAGCTGCTAAACTAAGTTTGCTGAGATCAAGTTGCTAAGCTAAGTTTGCTATACCAATTTTGCTAACCTAAGATTGCTAACCTCAATGTGCTCAGCCAAAATCACCAAGCTAAGTTCGCTAAGCGAATTTACTCTAAGGTTGCTAAGGCAAAGTTGCGGAGCCACATGTGCTAAGCTAAATTTACGTAGTTGAAGTTCACGAGACTGTCTCCCAACGAATGTCACCAGAACGAGTTCTCACTCATGGCTTCCGAACTGCATTCCATAATCACAAGTGCCCAAACCAGCCTAGTTAGCGTCATGCTGGGATCTTTGTTTGGGCAGTGCTTCCGACTAGTTGTGTTGTTGTTTTTGCTCTTACTCTTCAAATTACAGATCTCGTTTTGGGATCTACCAGCATTCAAATAAGGTTGAGGTGCCTCAACCAAAATTGATGACACTCACGTGCGTCCACGACGGTCTAGGGACCCATTGTCTATCCAATCGGATTTGTTATGGTTTGGAAATATCTGTTTGTGGGCAGAAGCCATGTTTGATAATATTGTCAATAATCTGTGTCGAAGACACTTTGGGGTGTTCATCGATGTCTTGCCCTTGCACCCACCCACCCTAGACAAAAGAGACAAACAAATGCCACATCGTAGCAGTGCCACTCACAAATATGGGAACTGCCGATTAATTCGGCTTGTGTGCCCCTGCTTAAATAGCTCCGGTTACGCGAAGGTAAACTTCGTTTTGGGTTCTTCCGAATCGGCGCAATTCCTGACGGCACCTTCAACTCTCGGCGAGTGGTCCCCCACCCCAGTAGCGCATGGGTCCCATTTACATAAATGTCAAGATTTGTTTCCAGAATCGACTGTTTGAGCTGAAACTTGGTCTAAATCGATCCGTATCGGTTCAAGCAACCATTAAAAACAATCAAAACCATTAAAACAAATTAAAAACAATGAACATCGAAACTTGTTCCGAACAAAACAAACTAGGAATTTCACCTCTGATCACGCGCCGTTTTTTAATTAATCGGCGGCCCCCATATACAAGGGCTTCAAACAGCACCTCGGCGAATTCTTAGGGTATTCCTAGGGAGGGATAGAGGAGGGTTCTTCTCTCACTTCCTTGAGAGACCTTTGCAGCTGCCTGGCTGAACTTTGCTAGCAACAGAAGCTGGCCTTTGTGATGTTGTTTTTGTATTAGCTAACAATCCCTAGCTGTAGTTTCGAGCAAGTTTTGAGTTTTTTAAGGTTTTGTGTTTTTGTTCTTGTATCCGGCCCCGGAACCCTTCAAAAGAGCCTGGGGATGTGTTTAAATGCATCTGTGGTGTTTTGTGCATCGAATTTGCATGTGGAAATGGGTACAACCATGGGACAATCGATAAGATCCGAACACTTTGGGATTTTTACAGTTTTGGGAGTTCTCTTGCCAGCCCAACACATTTTCGAGAGAAAAAAACTCTTACCGAAACCACATACAAACATATTGAAGTATATATATATATATATAAAGTTTTTCGAGCAACCAAATTACAGCTAGGTTAGCTAACAATCACACCGCACTTTGGGAGGAAATCTTGTTTTTGTTGTGACTTGAGGCCATACGCACAGAAAGGTGCTCCCAAGGTGCCCGGGAAATGCCCAAACATGCTTCGAGCCACGCCAGAGATTACCCAAATATGTCCCATAGTTGCTCGGAGACTTACCAAGGGGGACCCAAATGTTGCCTAAATATGTATAGATATGAATTAAAGATGTTCCAAAGTAGCCACGGTGACCCGAAATGCGTTAAGGCACTAGGACCCGGGAGAATACTTAAGTTGTTTCCCCCCTTACTCTTGCCCTTTGGAGCCGCCTGGCTGCACTTTGCGAAGAAACAGCTGGCCTCTGAGACTATCGTCTTTCTGTCGTGGTAACCACAAATCGAGTTTGACTATAGGGCGGGACCTGTTGGTTGCATTTTGCGACCTGTGGCAACATGTTCGAAAAGGTGCGAAGATGGCTCAAAGCTTCCCAAAGCAGGTGAACTTGCATCTTGGTGTGTGGCTTATTCCTCACTGCTATGTGAAGGTTTTGCTTTTTAGTTGCTCCTCCACCCACTCCTCCACCTCCTCCACCCACTCCTCCCCCACCACACTACTCCCACACTTCTCCCGCTCTTCCTCCGCTTGCGGAAAAGGTGGCCAAGTCTTCGTCTGTTTGAGATCACGCCAAACAGCATTGCACAAGTTTTGCAAATTCACTGGAACTACATCGTTTAGAAATCGAGACAGTGCGAACACACACACACAGGAAATCAACATGCTTACATCAAAGCCTCCAAATATTATGCAAACGCATATGCACCCCTAAAAAACTTTGAATCAAAAGTGTCAAACACAAGGAGAAATCAACATGTTTGTACCATGGTCTCGGAAAATGATGCAAAAACATGTGAAACACAACATTGTTGGATCAAACATGTCAAACATAATGAAAATCAACGTGTTTGCGACCCGATGTCAACAATGTTGCGAAAACACTTGAAGAAACAACTCCTTCGGATCATAATTACCAGCAGCACAATGTAAATCAACAGTTCTCGATGTACACCTCCTCCACTCTTCTATTCTTCTATTGTTTTTTGCGCCTTTTACTCTTTTACTCTTTTATTGTTTTATTATTCTACTCTTTTACTCCTCTACTCATCCACTCTGCTATTGTTCTACTCTACTCTTGTACTCCTCGACTCTTTTACTCTTCTGTGTCTTCTACTCTTCTACTCCCATACTCTTTGACTCTTCTGCTCTTCTACTCCTCGACTGTTCTGCTCTTCTAGTCTTCCGCTCTTTTGCTCTTCTACTCTTCTTATCTTCTACTCCTCGCTTCTTCTACTCCTCGACTCTGCTACCCTTCTACCCTTCTACTCTTCTACTCTTCTACTCCTCTACTCTTCGACTCTTCTACTCTTCCACTCCTCGACCCTCCTACTCTTCTACTCTTCTATCCTTTTACTCCTCTACTCCTCCACTCTGGTTTTCTACTATACTCTTGTATTCCGCGATTCTTCTACTCTTTTATGTCTTCTACTCCTCTACTCACCTACTCTTCTACTCCTCGACTCTTCTACTCTTCTAGTCCTCCACTCTACTCTTCGACTCTTCTTCTCTTCTACTCCTCGACTCTTCTAGTCCTCGACTCTTCTACTCTTCACCCTTCTACGCGTTTACTACTCTACTCTCCGACTTTCCGACTCTTCGACTCTTCTGCTCTTCTCCTCCTCGACTCTTCTACTTCTACTTTCCTACCCTTCCACTCTTCTACTCTTTTACTCGTCGGCTCTTCTACTCCTCTACTCTTCTATTCTTCTACTCTACTCTTCTACTCTACTCTTCCACTCTTCTTCTCTTCTACACATCTTCTCTTCTCTTCTTCTACGTCTTTTCTGTCTTCA
>Ga0099797_101699_pt1 | contig 11002 bp, 5 predicted proteins | sample Uncmet_Sort48C_1_FD_89871 | JGI IMG/M metagenome (GOLD analysis project Ga0099797, IMG submission 89871) | Marine eukaryotic communities from CALCOFI LINE 67, Pacific Ocean - C012_Sort48C_1 | ecosystem: Environmental > Aquatic > Marine > Oceanic | place: Pacific Ocean: Monterey Bay | collected... | reverse complement strand
GCAGAGCAGTGCAGTGATGTCGAAGGAAAGATGAGCAAGTCAGAAGTACGCACAGACACAGCCGAAGAAGCCGTGTATTTATTGTGTTTTGTAAAAAGTTCAGTCAAGCAAAGTATGGTATCCACTGCGTTTTAGAAGGGTCCGTCGAGCAAAGTGTGGTATTTACGCTGTTTTCGAATGTGCAAGGCGGCGTCATGATCTCGAAGGAAGATAAGAAAGTCAGAACTAAGCATGGGCACAGCCAAGGCAGCGCAGTGGTTTCGAAGGAAAGATAAGAGAGTCAGAACTAAGCCTAGGCACAGCCAAGGCCGCCCAGCGATTCTGACCTTCATTGGTTTAGTCCATGACAGGTTTCCAGACAATGGACATATTTTATAGGCATTTGGCAAGGTGGGCGGGCCGAACGCCGCCTCCATCATGCAGCATGAGCTGCATGAAATTTGTAAGTTGTTGATGCAATGCACACCTGCAATGCAATGTTGCGCATGTCTCGCACAACTAATAAGTCTAAGTGTGTTGCATGTGTTCAGGGATTGTGTTCTAGTGGTTATCGTGATTTAAAGTTGCAGTCAGCAGCAAGTTATCATCTCCCTGGCGTTGAGGTATGTTTTCTTGTTGAATAGCACTGATGTGGCATAGGACCGTGACTTCACCACCGTCAGGGTGTCTGCCCATGGTCGCTCCTTCTGCAAGCATTTCACTTACAGTTCAAGTGGTTCTACGCACAAGTCGCCGCCTCAAGAGGGTCTGCATGTCGAGCTCTGCCGGTGGATTGCCGGTGGACTACCGGGTCCCAGTGCGACTTCATCTGAATGGGGTTTACATATAAGTTGCCGCCTCAATTGGGATCTGCATGTCAAATTCCGCCTTTGGATTGTGGCTGGACTACCGACACCCATGGCGGTTCCAGCTGCGTGTGTTTTACAAAGATGTCGCTGCCCTCAGGGGGTCTGCATGTCGTATTCCACCGGCGGATTGCCGGGTGGATTACCGGCACTCATGGCGGCTCCATCCATGTGTGTTTCAAATGCATCTGCTTTGGAGGAACGCTAACCTGGGGCTACTTTGGGATCGTAGCTTGTTCTGTGTTTGTTGGGTGGTCTCAGCCGCACATCATGCGGCCAGGACGAGTATCGAGCACTAGCGTCGAGTATTGAAGTCGTTACGCGGTGCGATGCTAACGCGTGTTTTGGCAATAGAGGTGGCCGAAATCCACAAGATGGGGTTGGGTTGGCAGTCATCAAAACCATAAATCTGTAACTATTGAAACATTGGTTTCTACTCCAACGAGGGTGTGTACAGGCAGGGAAGTTGTGGGCATCCTGTGAGAAACATTCGAATATCTGTCCATTAAATCCGAAATTGGTTTTGGTACCTTTTTGGTAATATTTCAATGTAACACAAAGTGTAACTCAAATGGCTTCCCAAGTCATGCAAAAGGGCTGCCAAGTCAGTGACTTGAAGTCACGCGAAAGGGGTGCCACGTCACACGCGACGGGTGCGCTTATTTGTGTGACTTGGGCAGCCCTTTTGCGTGACTTGGCAGCCTGCTTGCTGTAGTTCGTACATGTATTTGGTAACGCATTAACGCTCGAACACGACATCCTAAGCCGTACTAAATTTGATGTGAATTGGAAAGTCTGCGATGATACAAGACTTGCCCTGTAATGCATAGTGCCTCCAGAAAAGTGCAGAAAACCTGTCAGCACTCTGGGACAGCCAACTAGCTACGGAGAGAACTTCTCATGGAAGTAGCTCCAGGTTATAATAGCAAGCACCTGGTGCCATTAACCTGGGGCTACTTCTACGTGCACTTGGTCACAGAAACGATTGCATTTTCCTGAAAACGTTATTTTTACAAAGGCTTACATATAACTAGCTACGGCAAGGAGTTCACATAGACGTAGCCCTAGGTTAACAGCTCCCGGGGCTATCCCCAGTAAGGTATCCTTGGGCTGTCCCCAGTGACCTTATACATCATCACATATTGATGAACAAGTCGTCGTCAATAACATTCAGAGTAGGATTGATGCCATTGCCATTCCTAAAAAAACAGGTGGTCAGTCAGATAATGAATTTGTTGATAGTCATTCAGAAGCCAGCATTTCGTCTATTCTTGATGAACATAGTCGTGTTTCATGACTTTACATACAGTGAATCACATTGAGTGGTTGCGCATTGCGAGGTTATCTTCTGTTTGTGCACAACTTGATGTGGTCATTACATTAGTCACTGTGTTGAGTGGGTTACACCGTTGTGCGGTGAAGCTAGGCAAAACCCGATTCAAAATGGTACAGTAAAACAAACAAAGTTGTTTTTGACGATGCTCAAGAAATGTGTCATCAATGTATCAAGCGTATAAGACGCATCATTCTTTGATTTCTTGTTGCTGATGCCAAGGGCATGGGCTCACACAGCTCGCTTGCGCTACCTCCTCGGGATCCCCATCCATAGGTGGTCTTCAGCATCGTTGTGGTGAGCATCGCCAGAAGTACCGATACTCTCACAGAGGCCGTGCTCAATCACCAGAGGGTTTAGTAGCACTATGCTCTCTCAAGGAAATTTACAATGAGTGCAGAGGATATCAATGTTATATGTACACACATGACATCCATGAATATACATATATATATATATTATATTTATGCTGTGTAGTTACATTATATAAGTAAGTTCAGATGGAATAAGCAAAGTTTGGGTATGGGCCCGTCTGGCAGACGGAGGGTCATGTAACAGGACTATGGGGACAATATTGTTGGGCAGGAAGGGGAGGAGCGGTGGTGCTTACTGCGATGCTCGCCTCCAATTCTTGTCGTGGAGTCCAGGAATGAAAATGGATTATCCTTGTGTGCATGCAATCATCTAGTCTCTGGGAAGAGTCTTCCTTTCAGGGGCGTCATGGGGGCTCCTCCGTATTGATTTGGGTACCAGTATGCATCATACCAGTGCGCGTTCGTTTTCAGAGGGAGTCTTTGTGGAGACACAGTCAACACAGGTCAGCGAATTCTTGCCAGCCTCTCACGATCCTCACCCAAGGCCTCAACCATAAGTTTTATAATATTTGTTCATATTTGCAGACTCAAGATTCAGGGTTTGTGCATGAAGTCTGTAGCCGAATGTGCAACAAAAAGTGTCAGCCCTCAAAGGGCGATCAGGTTTTATGGGAGGTGAAGCGAGTTGTCACCAAGGTATTTTGTTATCATGGTTGATGGATGCGCTATCTGGATTCTATGTTGTTGGTACATGAACTGCTAATTTGATAGTTCGTCCAGCAGAGATTTCGCATACAACACATATGTAAAGTGCATGCTCAGCACATGGGCCAGTCCAGATTGTGGACCACGCACCCGAAACGGGTCGAAACCCACATGCAGAAGTGGCCCTCATAAGCTGCAACAGTTTGTTCAGTATCCGTTTCAAATGGTGCGTCAGCGATACATAAGACCAGGCAGTCCAAGCTGCGGCGCGTGTGTGTGTGGTCAAATTCAACTATTAGTGTTTTTTGCTGCTCAGTCTTACTGGTGAAGAAGCGGAAGAAGTCAGATGGTAAGTTTGGGCATTCCAAGCCAGATGTTAGTCTTCAGGAGCTCCCTCAGTGGGTTCGCCAATCTGTGATATGCACCCAATCTTGAGTGGATGCCCTTTGAACCTCTCACAAGGAGACAAATATTGGTTCGTACAAAAAAATACCTGGAAGTCTTCACAGGAATGCACATATACACAACAAATGGAGAACCTTGAACGTTACTGGTGAGTTTGGGCAATGATATGGAATCACAAAGCGTGCAATCGAAATCTATCGAGTGTGTAGCACTGAATCTGGGTAGTCCCAGACAACATTTTCTAGCACGGTGCCGTCAAGAGACTGCTATATGCTATGTGGCTAATCTGCATACATCTCTTCTTATGAATGTCCCTCTCTCATTGGATCCCTTTGATGGTGCATCTCGTGAGGAGGCTGCCCATGATCATAAAGCCAAAGACATGGTAGGCACATCTTCATAAGTCCAGGCTTCTCACAGTAGAATGTGTAGACATTTTGGGACCCCAAAGATATACACCACCACTGGGTTTGGGCCTAGAAAAAATAGGGAAATGGCTGGAGTGGACCATTTGGTGGTGTATATGCAAACTGCTCTAAAATAGCAAAATACAACACTTTCTATATACACCACCCCGGGGGCGCGAAGCGCCCCCGGGGTGGGTGCATATACAAACTGCCGTATTTTACAGCAATTTGCATATACACCACCAAATCGTCCACACCAGCCATTTCCCTGTTTTTTTTAGGCCCAAACCCAGTGTTGGTGTATATCTTTGGGGTCCCAATCTAAGCCGCTGTTAGTTTGTTTCTGCATGCAGCTCTCGCATAGCTTGGGATTGCCGGGACCACATCGAATGGGCATTTCTTTGGAATTGGATTTTATACCCCATCGAATGGGCGAAGTCCATCCTTATTTTTTCATTGGGAAAATAAAAGTTGGGTGCCCAACTTATTTTCGCAGCGAAAATAAAAGTTGTAAAGACCTTCATGGCATCAAATTTATATTTTTATTTTTGAAAGCAACAGTTGGGGTATAAAACCCAGTCCTAAGCAATTCCCAAAGAGCTGTCCCCCCAGGCAATCCCAATGCATGCAGCTCTCGCATAGCCTCTCTTTGTGCCTTATTGACTTGAAGGGAATCTCAGGGGCTCAATTCACCAAAATGCAACGATTCGGGTCGAGAATCGGTCATTTTGGCTGAAACTTGGTGTATTTCGAGGTGTATCGGCCCAAATAGCCATTTAAACTCATTAAAACAATTTACAACGTATAAACATATTAAAAACTATTAAAAACCAATAAAAAACAGTTAGGGGTCAAATTCGTGCTGAGATTCCTTTGAAGTTATTTAGTTTTGAAAGTTGTCGCACTTGGCTTTCCATTTACTTCTGGGGTGGCCCCACAGTAGGGGCGTGGGCTAAGAGCATACCATGTATGTGTGTGTTTTGGGGGAAATATTTATATTTATATGTATATTTATATTTATTTATTTATATATATATATATATATACACATATATATATATATATATATGAAATCTATATATATATAACACATATATGTATGTATTTAGTTTTGAATGTTGTCGCACTTGGCTTTCCATTCTGGGGTGGCCCCACAGTAGGGGCGTGGGCTAAGATCATACTTGCTTTGGTCCTGGTGCCCTTATGTCTTTTGAACCGTATGTTCTGGTATTTTGTATACCGGTCTCCCGTTTCGGATCGATTTTAAAGTTTTTTAAAGGTTTTGTAAGTTTTCATAAGTTTTAATACTTTTTTGTCGGTATTTAAAAAGGTTTCAATTGGCTTAAATTGTTATTTGAGCCGATACGCCCCGAACTGGACCAATTTTCAGCTCAAATGGTCGATTCTCGACCCGAATCGTTGCATTTTTGGAAATTGGCCTATGGGCTATTGGGGTGGGGGACCACTCTCCGAGAGCTTAAGGTGCCGTCAGGAATTGCGCCCTAAAAAAAAATATGCCTCCAAACGGCAGCGTGGAATATCATTTTTACTATGAATATCCTTCAAGGGTCTTTGATGGTCTTATGACCACACCCCTCTGGTATTTGCGCAAGTCCGTTTACACTGCCTTCGCAGCGCAGCCTGCGCAGGAGCTCAATAGGACCTTTAAGGCTTGGGACGTTGATGGCCATGGTGGCCTTCGTCTAGGACTGCTCTTGCCGCAGCGTGGCACATACACGCAGTGGGTCAACAGGTATTCTCAAATCAGGGGCCGAACAGAGTGGGTTTCAAACGAAAGGTGCCTCCGCTATGAATATACTTGCATGTGACCCTTGCAAATATGAAATAGTTTCGAAGCGTTCATACAAGTTTGCAATTCGTACGGATACGTATTATAGCCGCATGGGTTTCACATTTGATTCCCATATAATTCACAAAAGAGCCGTATCGGCGTGCACAAAGGATTGTATAAATAATATTGTGCATTCGCATTTGTAGTATGTTTCTCAGTTGTCTCAGATTTCTGCAGTTCTTCAATTTTATCATTATTCTGCATGTTCTTGAAGCTCCAGTTCAATGCCGCCCTGATCTTCCATTGTAGATAGCTCGTCCTAATAAGGTTATGTGTAGATGGGGCCAGTAGCGCACCTTAGTTCGTTACCCCCATGAAGCTTCACACGGCGAAGGGTCTGAAGGTTTCAAGGGTCCTTATTGAAATGTGCGGCCACCAGATAGAGAAATTGAGAGCCTGTCTTTCAGTCGTGTTTGTAGCGATCGTCTCCGTGGTGTTTGCCTTCCCTTCCATGTTGTGTATGTCTGGACACGGGATGTCGACATGGCATACAACTGGGATGTAGACCCAGGGTTCCGACACATATGCATGCTGCATGGCTTGATCCATATGGCTGTTTACGATTAGTTGCGTCGGCTTGGTGGCCCAAATTGGTACCCTCTACATTAGAGGTCGAAGTGAGTTGTGGGCACCCGAGCTCCTATAATCGGCTTGTGTTCAATATATCAACTATCAATGAGCATCGGTCTCGAACAGTTTTCGGCCTCATCCCAGGACCCCTTCCATCAACTTTGTCTTCCGAATTACATTCACTCTTGGTACTTAGTGGCACATAGCCATGGCTGTGTCTGTTTTAATTGAGTTGGTTTGTGGAGGTCAGAGTGATTTCTCGGCACCCGGCAAAGCTCCTATAATCGAATTGTGTCAGATTCACAGCGGCAATTTGCCATGGACCCCGAACAGTCTTCAGCCGGCTCCCCGGACCCTACCATCCATTTCGACCTCCGAATTACGGTCATTTTGCTAAATCGGGAACAGCCATATACGAAAAAAAAAAGCAACAACAAATACGAAATATGTACAGACGTAGGGAAGTTACGAAACACATTCATAACCATTTGCAGCAAACACATTTTTATTTGCTTAGAGTCGCTTGTTACGTCGGCTCCGCCTTACTAAGAAAACGTAACTCATTCAGGGTGCTGTGAATTGTTTTCAAGTTGCTATAGTTGGTTTACCCCCATTCTTTTGTTTATTGTCTTCGTAAGTAGCTTAGTTATATGGCATGGGTCCATGCACTGCACTTGTCCCATATGCCCTCGATGAACTCTCCTGCTTCAAGTTCTCACAATATTGGTTAACATGCACATCAGCATGCCAATGCAAAAACACAGATTTCGCTTGCTTCAAAGTTTATGGGCTTCTAAGCTTGGGTCTGTTCCTTTTCATTGGCGCCCCGACATTTACTTGTTTTGCATGTCGCAGAGTTCTGATTGCCTTGCCAGTTTACATGCTCTTGGTCTTTATGCTTGGGGCTCGCAAGCTTTGGTCGAGATTCCTCGCAACAGTCGGCACCCTAAGAGATAATTGTTTCGGTCAGCGTTCCATGCTCAAAACACCGTAGCCATTTTGGGCTCAATTGCGAGTGTGCCACTCGATGCTTATCAGTGTTCGCCCTTCGCTATGGATTCTCAGTTGAATGTAACTGTTTTAGGCATCTCAGGTGATCCATTGTGGGGGCCCGAACCAGTGGACATCTGTACGATAGTGCTAGAGTTGAAGAGTCGAGTGGTAACATCCGTTGCACCCCGAGTGGCTCCCATCCGTCTAGTATTGGACGATGAAATCCTTTCTGACGACGACACGCTCGCGCGCTTCTGTGTTTGCTCAGACGTGGAGTTGACTCTTGTGTTTGATGCAACATTGGGAGACATACTGATGAAATATGAGGCCATCCTCGAGGAACTTTCAGCGCAAAATCCGAACCTCATCGAAGATGCGGCTGCGCTGGACTATGAAACAGCTTTGGGTCTCGTTGAAGACTTGGAAGTTACAGCGGATATCCAAGCGTGGCTTGTATCAATGTTGATCACATCGAAATGTTTCGCTAGCGATTGGTTCGAGTTTGCCCCACAGTTTGCAATGACTGGAATGAAACCCGTGGGGATAAACAGGACGCTATGTTGGCACCGTGAGCTAGAATGGACCAAAAAGGACGCCATCATCTACATTAGCATGACAGAAGTGACAGAAGTCGGTCTAGATGTAACATCTGCTTACTTGGTGGACATTGAAGGCCGACTGGGCGGAATACGTGGGTCAGTTTGGTACTACCGTGTGCTCGACTGCGACCGTAGTTTAGACTACAGTTTGAACTTCATTCAAGGTGTCTTAGCTGACCCGTACAATGCCGAGGCTCGTTGGGCTATGAAGCCTGGATTTCCACCAAGGATGGTCGCGACCAGCATCGAGGAGTTCTTCTCAGAATGGCTGGCCAATGGGCTTCCCGAGGCAGCCGTCGGCAAATAACATGAAGGCTGTAAGAATACACATGTTCTCGATCTTGATTCGACTTGCCCAGCACCACGTCGTGGGATAGTGCCTCGGTTTTTGAAGTTGACCTCAGAGCACAAGCACGGCGTGTACAGTGTACAGGCGCGCAGCTCTTGGAGGCGCTATTATTGTTTTCGATGCTTATCTTAGCTTTCAATCACTGGTGCAAAGTTGTACAGAGGGGCCGCTGGCGGTACCACCTTTTGTCCAGGTACGCGCATATATCAAAGTCGCGATTTCAAGTTCAGACTGACTTGTCATTCAAAAAAGAATCATATGCGTACTTCAATCAAAGGCCTCCTCGTTTCACGCATCAGTAACATTCTCATGGTGGCAAACTATTGCAGCTTGAACAAGCTTCGGATGGGGATGTTTTTCTTCTCATTGTGCCTTCGTTCGGAGATACCGTGTAGCTTCATATAATCTTGCAGACAATACGCGAGATCTTGGAGTGGACTTCTCCTTCTCCCAAAACCAAAAAGTCAGGAAAAACATACTTAAGACACGGATTAAGAACTCTCAAGGAGCCCTCAATAAAATATACAAACTTGCAAAAATATCCAGAAGAGCAAGAGTATTGTTCTCTGGTGCAGGCTTTTCTAAAGCCACCTGGGGGCATCAAACTGCAGGTCTGTCCATGCAAGAATGGACAAAAATTGAAGTAGCAGCAGCGAATGCTGGAGGGTTCGGTAAAGGTAGATGTCGGTACACCGTGCTATGTGTAGCATATGGACCAGAAGGACACCCCTTTGTAAGAGGCATCAAAGAATTATTCATACTTTGGTTCAAACTCATACTACCTATGATTTAAAAATAAAGACCTTACCGTGTACAAATTAGATGAAGCATGGAGCCAAATATACATATACATTGCAGAAGGGCTTCCATCCATAACCCTAGAAAAATGCATGTCCAAAACTAATGGAATAGCATTACAAGTAGTTGTCATACTATACAGCCTCGGATGGATACCAGAGAATTACAATAAATGGTTAGACCCAGACGGCAATCAATGGGTCCTCCCAGAAGACACAACAGAACCTTTCCCTGTAATGCCACTTACATGGAAAATCATACATACATACATACCATACCAAACAGATAGAAAAAGCAAGTGAACATTTTGATGGAAGCTCACTCAAAGACACTATTGCCTGGGACGTTGTACTCTGCAAAAACAAAACCCTAAAAGGCCAAAAGAAATACCCAGAACTTGCCATACTAGAAACAGCACAAGCAGGGGCCTGCTGGCCATGTACCAGAGTCTCAGATGTCATGAATACAGGAGGATCAGTTTGTGAATTGTGCTGGCAATATACTGAAAGCTGCTTTCACTCCTTTGGGACTTGCAAAGCGCTCAAAAACTCAGAAGATGAAGCAATCATAGAGGCTCAGCATATCATAGATGAACTGGATGTCAACAGAATAGCCTTCTATAACAGAGGCTTAGTACAAGAAAATGAGCTGAAACTAGATGAAAAATATCAACCACCTGAAGAATATAACCTGCATGTCAAGTGGAAGAGAGCAGCACCTCCGGGTCCTGCTACCAACTATACACAAGAAAGGCTATATGAACCTAGAGGTACAAGACCTATGGGGCCACCATCACCAAAAAGATGGGAACCGAGACCGGTACTATACACAGCACCCGACTGGGTCCCAGACTGTGGTGTAGATGAACTACTCAACCAAGTTGGGTATACCACTAATAATACTCCAACAAGCAACAGGACAGAGACCGCGCGGTCCTCTACACTAGATAACCCAGACATATACTTAGAGGAAGAACTAGAGAACCTAAATACAGAACAAGCAGAGCCCGAAGAATGGGAGCTGCCCCCAGAAGAACACAATATCGAGAACCATATAGAAGAAGATATCCCCCCAACAATCAACAATGCGGCCTTCCCAAATGGCTGGCCTTCACGCTACTATTTTGGTGACGGCTCAGGGGGTAAATACTCGAAATATATAACAATATCCAGATGTGGAGTTGGACTACACTATGTAAACATAGACAAGCAACCCCTGATAGATGCTTCCATGCCCCTACCAGGAGAAATACAGTCAAACAATAGAGCAGAAATATATGCCATACTCATAGCAGCACAGAATGTAGAAACAGTATGAACAAATGACTCTTTCACAGACAATAAACCGGCAAGAAATACATATAACAAAGGTAGACAGAGAGCCAGACTAGCATGCCATGCAGACTTTAAATGGAGTGAAATATTCACTCTCATAGAAACAAAACATATAGAGCTACAAGTATACTGGATGCCCAGTCATACAGACAAGCATAAAGAGAAGCTAGACAAGGCACCCACTTGGATGAAAGACTGGCATGTACGATGCAACAAAGTCGCCGATGAGCTTGCAGGTAAAGCAGCTGAGCTACATGCCGTGCCAGAAGACCAGGCAAAGAGAATAATAAAAATATACAAAGACCTAGACCTCATACAAAACAGAATCATAGCGGTAACTAAACTGTTCCCTCAGAGGAAACACAACAAAACCATACACGATAACATATATACACCGCCATATATTGTTATCTTATGTGTGTGATGTGTATGCTGTTTTCCCCACAGCATAAGTTATAGTATGTTCCGGGGGAAGGCAGGATGATTCTATAAAATCAT
>Ga0099797_101698_pt1 | contig 11003 bp, 11 predicted proteins | sample Uncmet_Sort48C_1_FD_89871 | JGI IMG/M metagenome (GOLD analysis project Ga0099797, IMG submission 89871) | Marine eukaryotic communities from CALCOFI LINE 67, Pacific Ocean - C012_Sort48C_1 | ecosystem: Environmental > Aquatic > Marine > Oceanic | place: Pacific Ocean: Monterey Bay | collected... | reverse complement strand
GCCTCCAGATGCCCCTAAGCCTGCCGGGGCAAACCCCGCTTCCAAGAGGCCTCCCAGAGGCCTCCCCAGAGGCCTCGCAGAGGCTTCCTAGAGGCTTCCAAGAGGCCCCCCATATGCCTCCCACATGTCTCCGAAAAGCCCTCCCATCAAATAGTAGTCAAGGGGGTTTAGTACTAATGGGGTTTAATTAAAATGGAGATTAAACCCCATTTAGATTAAACCCCACTAATGGAGAATATATGAGGAATATGAGAAGGAATATATTCTAATGTAATAGACAGAACAGGGGGGCGCGGCCGAAGGTCAATAAAATTCGAATATATTCCTTCTCATATTCCCTATATATTCTCAATTAATGGGGTTTAGTCTAAATGGGGTTTAATCCCCACTTTAATCTTTAGAAGCGGTTAAAAAAAGGTGGCGTTTTTACGTTGGGAGAGCAAAAAACAGACATCCGCCAGAAAACTATTGTTTTAACTGTCCCCCTGGATTTTTGGCGTAATTCCTGACGGCACCTTAAGCTCTCGGCGAGTGGTCCCCCACCCCAGTAGCCCAATGTACCTAAATGTCACGATTTCGGTCCAGAATCGACGCATTGAGCTGAAACTTGGTCCAAATGGATCCGTATCGGTGCAAATAACCCTTTACACAAATGAAAACCATTCAAACCATTTTAAAAGTATCAAACATTGTAAAAATTGTTTTTTTAACTGTCCCCTATTTAATGATTTTTTAAGTGCTTCTAAAGATTAAACCCCATTAGTATTAAACCCCATTAACTACCTTCTAACCAGGTGAGCTCTTCCGAGCCTAGAGAACTGCATCTTCTAAAGCGCCATCGCTTTTGCAAATCGGTGTCCACCAATTTGCCAAATACATAGACGGCCCAGAGACCCCATATACCCATCCAGAGATTGGGATTGCCGGGACCACAGCGAATAGGCATTTCTTTGGAATTGGCTTTTATACCCCCAACTTTTATTTTCTAGTTTAAAAAAAGTAAATTTGATGCCATGAAGGTCTTTGCAACTTTTATTTTAACAAATCAGTTGGGTGCCCAACTTTTATTTTCACCATGAAAAATAAGTTGGGGCTTCGCCCCAACTTATTTTTTCATGGGAAAAATAAAAGTTGAACACCCAACTTGTTTTCGCCGCGAAAAAATGTAAAGACCTTCATGACATCAAATTTACTTTTTATGATTGGAAATAAAAGTTGGGATATAAAATCCAATCCTAAGCAAATTCCAAAGAGCTGTGGTCCCAGTCAATCCCAATCCAGAGAGTCCCCAAATCATTTTCCGGGTTGTCGCGCTAGGGTCATATGTATTACTCACAGATGTGGTTTCGTAGTACTTGCATAATATTTTGCGAGGTTGTATTTGCTTGATGCGATTCGTTATTGACTATTGAGCATGGGCATTCCATCTCGCAGTTCTTACCTGACATGGTCCACATGGATATTCCCATTCGGATGCTGAATGTCGTGCGGGACCTCGGGTCAAATTTACGCGGGTCACCTCGGATCAATAGGAACAAAAAAAAAATATATATGTAAATGCTTTTCTTATATTCATTTTCTGTCATTTTTCGGATTTTGTGTTTTATGGGCGTCGGGAGGGTTTAATATAGGGCAAAAGGATGGGGGGAGGCGTACTAAGATTTTGCCCGGCAGGCAAACCCATTCTTGGGAGTTCTTTTCAGCGACCTTCGGGGAAAATACGTTTTCAAAAACACACCCCCAAAAAACGGTTAAGTTTTGGGAAAGTTCTGTAAATTTGTCAATTTTTGAAAGTTTAAACATGGTTTTCGTGTTGATTTTTGTTTGGTCGTGAGGTTACAGCACCATTTCCATATGGTTCGTGTCGAAATTGTGTGCACAAGTTAGGTGTCGATGTGCAACTTGCTTGCATTAGAGACAATTTTACGATAATTCTGCAAACTATGCTTACTGGCGTGGGGGACCACTGGCTTGGTGCTTATAGTGCTGACAGGAATTGTACCCAGGCTTTATAATTTCGAAATTTCGGAGGTGATCGTAATTACACATGCACATTTCTCAAACTTATCTCGGAACCAAGACTGAGATGCATATTCCTTCTGTTTTTGCTATAACTTCTACATAACATAATACGAGTACGATCATCACAACATAATACATATATATATATATATAGCTCAACAACAGTCCGCCGTCATTATCGATGATTGTTTGATTATTGGTTATTGACTAGTGGGTTGTTAGCTTATTTGGCAATACATAGGCAATAGCCATGAAAACTACGGTGGTGAAGAAGACAGGCGCTTCATCGACCTGGACACGTATACAATCATTGCAGCATGTATTCGAGTTGCGTAATGTATTGGAGGTGTGTTTGGTTTGAGTACAGTTCAAGCATTCTAAAACTGATGGAGAATTCATTGACACGACGTTGAAGCATGACGGCATTTCAATTGTTTGCCAACTGCTTTGATTGGTTATCGATCATTGGTTATTGAATACTGGTTATTGATATTGGTCACCGGTTAATCATTGGCCAATATTATTGTTCCGACCAATGGTCCGGTGTCCTATCGTCCACTCGCTGCCCGCGCCCCGTCCGCCCGTCCGCCCGCCGTTCTTCCGCCTGGGCCCCATGGGTTCCATTGGCCCCATCGCGTCCCATGGAACAGTTAATTCGGCCCCATGGGCCCCGCAGGGCCATGGAACAACAGTAATGGCGGGAGCAATTAGATGGGCCGTTTAAGTATTTTATTTGCTTTCTGCCTGGGCTCGAGCGGCAAAGGAACAATGCCCTTACTTCAGGCGAAGAAAAGCTGAAAGAGGTGGAGGAGGCACTTGCGAAAGCTAAGACCCTTGGCGAGTTTCATCGATGTGTGTATAAGAGCCTACCTCTCTCTCTTTGTCTGTGCACTCACTTTCTCTACATATGTAGATATTCAATTAATTGTCTGTCTTTGTTCTACACCCACATGCAAAAACTAACTTCCGCTATATATGTGTGTTTTTCCTGATCTCCTTGGATTTTTATGAAAATGCATTCGAAACGGCTTGGGGATGTGTTTAAATGCATCCGAGGTGGTTCTTGCATCGAAATTGTATGTGAAAATGGTAAAAACCATCGTATAGCCGATTCGATTCATTTTTTTTGTTTTTTTAATAGTTTTTGCAGTTATTTTGCCAGCCCTTCGGGGAGAACACATTTTCTAAAAAACATGTTCCGAAACGAAAAACGTTGATTTCCCGAAAATCGGAATCGTTCCGTGGACACTTTACGCTGTAAGGATTGTCAAGCGAAACGAAATAGACGCAGCCAGATATTTAATTAATTGTTTGTCTTTGTTCTAGATACCGGGTCTCAAGTGCGTACCCAGGGTTGTGATAGACCTTTGCTGAACATGATCAGAGCCGGCATGCGCATCGCTTGGTCGGCCCCAATCTCCATAACGCTATGCACCCCCAAGAATTCCAAAACCACAAATACCAACAAACCAACAATTAATTACCAATATTTCGGCCCGAAACCAATAATTACCTAGAATTAATTGTTGGTAAACCAAGTAAATATTGTTGGACAAAGACCCTTCACGCTTGAAATTGTGGCTCCGCCACAATTTCAAGCGTGATGGGTCATTGTCCAACAATATTTAATTGGTTCACCAACAACTAATTCTTGGTAATTATTGGTTTCGGGCCGAACCATTGGTAATTAATTGTTGGTTTGTTGGTATTTGTGTTCTTGGAATTAATAATGGCTGTTTTATGGGCTTTGGGGGCCACCAACGTATCGCATGTAAGGCATCATCTGAGTGGTGGCCAATATGTGGGGGGATGGTAAGTGCTTATGCAGCTTGGTACAACAATGTCCAGGTTGTCACGTTCTATCCGACCCTTGGCAAGGAATTCCCAATATTTACTTGCTAGATAAATATGTGCATCCTGATCGTAGCGGGAAAGCAGGTATCTCTCCCTCTCTCTTCGTCTGCCTCTCTCTCTCTATCTCTCTCTCTCTCTCTCTCTCTCTCTCTCTCTCTCTCTCTCTGTCTTTCTCCATCTCTCATTGCCTGTCTCCGTCGGTCTATTTCATATTGAAAGTTTTTTCGAGTTTTTTCCGGTCCCCAGACCCCGGGACCCGTAGAATCAGGTCCGGGCCGCAATTCTGTCGAATTTGCCGCAGGAGTTAATCGAAAAATGGTCGACTGAGAGGCTTGATGACGCCGTGGGTGCACTTAGGTCCATCGTTATATACACTTTAATGACTATCTTCTCTTTCATAAAATCACACATTTTGTATATATAATCAGGTGCACGAGTTTGGACGTGCCCTCCGGGGCTTCAAAATTTTGAAAAATGACATCCAAAAGGAATCGGTACTGGGGCTGGGGACTGCTCCGGAGAGCTCAGGGTGCTGGCCGATTTGGGGTTTTCGTGGGTTATTATAGTTTCAGCATTTATACTGCCTACTGCACAATTTAGTAAAAGCAACAACCAACGAAAACTAAATTCCGGGTACGATAAGCTTATGTTACCAAAAAGAATAAAACGAAATTAAAAGGGATGTTTTTTGAAAGGACAAAGATATAACCCCGGTTAAATCTCCAACCCCCACCCCCCATTCCCCCAGATTTAACTTAACCGGCCCCCATGGGGCCCATGGGGCCCGGGTGGCCCATGGGGCCCATGGGGCCCATAGGGCCCCATGGGACTCACGGGGCCCGTGGGGCCCATGGGGCCCATGGGCCCCAATTTGAAACAAAAATTCTGAGGGGGACCTAGCCGGGTAAGTTAAGTCTCTCGAGCCCCCCCCCGCCCCCCAGATTTAACCACGGTTAGATCCCTGAGTAAAAAAAACGTTCTCAAAATTGGTAGGACAATCTTATCCTATCAAAAAAATAACAAATACGAATTATGTTTCGTAGGATAACCTCATCCTACCAACAATTGAGTTTGTTTTTAGTTTGGTGCTGGCCGTTCTTTTGTTTTCTGTGGCTTATTAAAGTCTTGAGTGTTTATACTGCCGCTGCACATCTTAGTAGAAGCAGCAACCCTCACAGGGATGTTTCAGGGTCGTGCGTAAGAGAGTTTTCTAGTGCCTTATCAGCAGTCGCATGGTGAGGCCAACATAAAGCGTTATGATAAGGGTAGAGGTCCGCTGGGTTTCCCAAATTGGCCCTACAATAAGTTTGAGATTTCACATGACACTGTCATGCATAACATAAATGGCCAACTTGGTGGAATATCTACTGAATGTCCGGCCCCGCCAACTCCAGAGCCTGATGACGAGGACTTTTGCGCCTCACGTCCGAACTCTCCCCTGATGTATTGTCATCTTCGGGAGACTCCAGCTCGGAAGGAACGAATCCAAGAATATAACTGCATGTGTGCTGTTGCAAGAGTAGTTTGTCAGCTACTGGTATCTGATTTACACTTGCTTCAAAGTTTTTTCAAAACAAGACAATTCAGAGAGTTTTCTTTTTGTACGGGTTGTTAACGTTTCGCTCCAGTATGAGTGTCTTTTTAACCGATTTAGTTAAAGATTTTCATGTTTGCGGTGCCCAGACCCCGGGACCCCCATAGCCAGCTCCGGCACGCAATTTCATCGAATTTGCCGCGGGAGTTGCGCAACATTGTCGAATATGAGGCCCTTGCCGGCCTGGGATTCTTTGGGTTTGCAGTTTTTTTATTATTGGAATCAAATCGGATGGGTCTTTGTCCACGTATTTTTTATTGTGATGTGCACACAATGTGATGGTATTCTTGTCCCTTTTCTAGACAACATATATGAGGTCACGACACAGACAAATGTCTTGGTGGCATCGACCAAATATTTCTGTACGTGTTGCACATGTATTTCACGTCTCGCATCAACACATTTTTAACGTTTTCGACTTCAGCCCAACATCCGTACACGATCCTGAAACACACCTGTGAATTGTTTAGAGTGTTTGTCTCCAGTAAGGCTGTGCCTAAAGAGTTTCTAACTGTGTTCAATTGTGTTGGGGTCTGCATAGGGTGGGTTCCCCGTTCCCCAACCCTCCTCGACCTTCCTTAGGGTTCCTCAGGGTTCCCCGGGCCTCCAGGGCCGGGTTCTCCGGGGTCCTGGCCCTGGTTCTTCGGGCATCCCCCAACTCCATCAAAATTCGGATGTCAACAAAAAGCAAAGCAACGCAAAGCATAGCAATGCAAAAGAAAGCAAAGCAATGAAGGTGAGACAAATGACAACGCCAAAGACATCAGAAGCTGACACATGTAACACCCAGAAGTCATTTCAAATAAAGGTGAACTACTCATTGGGGTCGGCCCGGCTTCATTTTATACAGGGGAGGGAAGGGAAAACCCGGAGGTCAGAAAGGGTGAACTCTAGGTTTCCCCCTCACATCGAAGGGTCCCCACGGCATGGGGACCCCCCTAAAGGAGAAAGGACACAAGATCAAGAGCGAGCGAGAAAGAAAAGGAGAGAGTAGGGAGCCGGCAGCAGACAGCAGAAGAGGTCAGGAGGGACCAGCACGGAGCAGGAAGGAGAGGACCAGCACGGACCAGCACGGAGCAGGAAGGAAAGAGCAGCAGCAGCACAGCACAGGTCCGGAAAGAACCAGGAGCGAGCGGAAGAGAGGAGGAAGCGGAACCATTCAGGAGTATGTGGGAGAGGGGCGAGAGCGGACCAAGCGACGGCGTGAAGAGACGGTGAGCGGGGAGAGGGTGGGCGGGCTGAGGAAGTGAGAAAGGAGAGAAGCAGGTGACGGCGGTCGAGAGATGTCTTCTTTGCATGCAGAAAAAACACGACCGAATATAATAAAGAGCGCTGCGTACGCGATATTAAAGACGTCAATGATTAGTTTTGGTTCAGGTTTCTGTCGTCATTACAGTCCCCAGCGCTCCACACCTCCATCCACATGGACTGGTCACCGCCCGGAACAGCTCTGAAGCACCACCTGTGTGCACATCTCACGTGTCGGTCGCAGACTGCCACCACCGTCAGACTTCGATCATATGAAGAAGTACACAGAGGCTGGTGCCAAATGTTGTGTTCATGCAACCACTCGCGCGCTGGGCCACGTAACTCTCAAAACAACTGCACCCGAGCCTCCCACCTCCATTTATAACTCCGACTGCATTTCCCACCGCAGGATTTGTCCGCAGTTGGTGATGGTGGTCTGGGGTATGGGACTATAGCCCATGCCTCTGGCACACTGTAGCCAATAGCGACCTCAATATCCGGGCATGCATCCTCTTCCACCATGCTCTCCACATTGCCGTTGTCCCCCCCTGCTTGGCCAGTAGGTGCAACAGCAAAATCGGTTTCAGCTTCTGCTGCGATGGCACTCACATCGTCCCCGACCTGATCATGGTAGTGTGACTCGCGGTCATCGAAAATGCATGCAGTATCCGAGTGCCAACCTTCTGCGCTTGCGTCCTAAGGCACTTCGTCTTCGCTGCGCATCTGCACCATGCCGGTCAGTGTGCGCCTCCATAAGAAAACAAAAGACGATTCATCGCTCCAGTCCTCCATGGGGTCATCCAAGCCGGCCGTCTTGTCTGCCTGTTTTCCCTCCGATGCACGGGCATCATCAAATTCCTCCCATGCACTCAACAGGTGGAAGGTCAAATCTTCATATGCAGTGAAACAACCCAGGACCCTGGATGGTTACATCTGTAATAATAGCAGGGCGTTCGCACTAATGAGAATATATGTATACCAAGAAACCTCCTCCCGGGAGTAGAAACCAATGTTTTACTAGCCACCGGGTTTACGATTGCACCGTTGGTTGCTGGTTGCGGGTTACTGGCTGGTGGCTTGCTGGCTGGCTGGTTGGCTGACTGGTTACAACGTGTGAAGGGCACCCAGGTATTCCGAAAAGTGCTATGTGAGGCCCTGGGCAGCCAGGAATGTTCTATATGGTGTTATATGGACCCGTGGTCGGTCAAAAACGTGTTATATGAAGCCCTGGTATTCAATAAAGTGTGACATGAAGCCCTGGACTGCCGAGAAAGTGTTATATGGTGTTATATGGATCTGTGATCGGTCGAAAACGTGTTATATGAAGCCCAGGTATTCCGAAAAGTGTTATGTGAGGCCTTGGGCTGCCGAGAAAAGTGTTATATGGTGTTATATGGACCCTTCGTCGGTCGAAAACGTGTCATATGAAGCCCCGGTATACCAAAAAGGTGTTATATGAGGCCCTTGGTGGCCGGCAAGGTGTTATATGGTGTTATATGGACCTGTGGTCGGTCGAGACCGTGATTTGTGAAGCCCTGGTATTCCGAGAAAGTGTTACATGGTGTTATATGGTCCCGTGGTCGGTCAAAAATGAAGCCCTGGTATTCCGAAAAGTGTTATATGGGGCCCCTGGGCTGCCGAGAAAGTGTTTTATGGTGTTATATGGACCCGTGGTCGGTTGCAAACGTTTCACATGAAGCTCCGGTAAACCGAAGAGTGTTATACGTATGAGGCTCTGGGCTGCCGAGAAATTCATACATGGTGTTATAAGGACCCTTGGTCGGTCGAAAACGTGTTATATGAAGCCCTGGTATTCCGAAATGTGTTAAGCGGGGTGCCAATTTCTACCATGATTGAGACATGCGCCCAATCATGGTAGAAACGGGGAACAAATTTCCAGCATGATTGGGACATCCGCCAAATCATGGTAGTAATGGGGTGCCAATGTTTAGCATGATTGGGACATTCTGCTATGATGGTGCGAATATACGATAAACAGCAACAACATCTGTCTCGAACGTGCCAATATACGATAAATAGCGACAAAATCTGTCTGGACGATGCCCCAAGGAGACCCAAGACCACCCCAGAGAGACCATCCAGGGCCGATTTGAGTCCTATTTATCGTATTTCAGAGCAGAATCATTGATTTGTATGCATTTTTAGAGTCATTTTGATGCAAAACTGGAAAGATGTATCCTGCATGTAGTTTTACAAGCATTTATCGACAAGGGCGCTTATAATCAAAGAAAAATGGAATGAAACTGCATAACCTCGATTATAATCAAATACATATGCAGTCAAACTCGCCCTCCGTTTTGACCTCGTCGCAAATAGCGACAAAATGTGCAGAGCAGTGGCGTAAAGACTGGTTTTTGGGTCTCCGGACCTTTTTTCAAAAAGCTCTGCACCTCCCAATCAAAATTGGTTTTTGCGGCCCCAAAATATCAAATAGCAGCGTTTTTGACAAGCTCCACACGAAATCATCGTAAAACGCGATACTTTTGAGCTCCCTGGCGTCAAAAGTGGCTTATAATCAGTAGATTTTGCAGCTTTTGAACGCCTTGGAAGCTATAATCAAGCAAATAGCGACGAAATCGGCCCGCGCAGAGACCCGAAAACGCACTGGCGCTAAATCGGTGTGGAGAATGACAATCTAGCCCCTTCTGCAGCCGTTTGCAAAATTTGATTCCTTTTCGACGAATTCATTGTAAAATGTAATAGTTTCAGAGCATCTATTTACAGCGATATGTACGTAAAGTTGGACGGCCTAGACTCGATTGGACAACTGAAGTAGGGAAGTTGGCACTTCACGCGGCGGGGAGTGTGTCGAGCTTGGAGGCGTCGATAGCCGTCGAAAGCAGCTGGAAGAATCTTGTGGGAGATTTTATAAATAGTAGGTAGTACTCTTTGTGCGATGATTGTTGTAGATGGACCTGTGCTTCCGTGCCCATTGGGCATACAGCTGTGCAATGCAATGTATTTACACCGAGACGGGATCAGACGAATAGCAAACGAGCGAATTGCAAATGAAACGGATAGCAATTGGGACGAATTGCACATGAACGAAGTGCCGGGTAGTGGTCAGGGAAGTGTGCGGAAAGTGGCCGTAAAGCGCGTGGGAAGTGTGTGGGAAGTGCATGGGAATGTGTGGGAAGTGGGCGGGGAGTGTTAGTGGAAGCTATTTTGGAAGTGGTTGGGTTCCCGCAAAGTTGTTTTTTTGCCTTGATTTGCTTCCGTTGGTCAAACTTGGGCACGGTTGGGCGCGCCCAAGATGCATCAGCCGGGATCGATGGCAACGATGTATTCTACCACTAGACCACTGATGCCGAGGCATGCACAGCGTTGGGAATGCATCTCGGGACGTTCCCGCCTCCCTTTTGGACCCTCTTCCCAGTCCTCCGGGCCCCGGGGCGGCCGGGGCCGGTCTGGGCCCGCCCGGCCCCTGAGCGAGTACAAATCAGCAGATTCGAGGTTGGCCAGGGCAATCTTGACCACCTCTTTGGCATGGCGGCGATAGCGCAGTTGGCAGCGCGTAGGTCTCATAATCCTAAGGTCGTGAGTTCGATCCTTACTCGCCGCATTTTGCAAACGCATTGCCTCAAAATGTTTTTTGCGATGCGTTTTGCAGTTGGTCGTTCTCAATTCCGCAATCCCAACCATTTCCAAAACAGCTTCCACCAACACTCATTGTGCACTTCCCACACCTTCCCCATGCCCTCCCCACATACTTCCCACGCAGTTTCCGAGCACTTTCCACACACTTTCGCTACACTCCCAACATGCTTCTCGCACACTTTTGGTTTCGCTCAGGGCGCATATGTTACGTTATGTCATGTGTGAATCCACATGTGGTGTTCCGTTATTGCGTCACAACACACCCCTGAAGCAACCTGGACGAATTGCAAACAAGCGAATTGCAAATGAAACGAATTGCAAACGAACGCTCTGTACGTAAGAAACACTCCTACTCACCTGATGTGCCGGGGTAAGGGTGAAGGGTGGTGGGGTGGCTGTGTGGCTGGTGGCTGGCTGGCTGGGTGTGTATCATTGGTTTCGATAACCACATGTATAAACGGTGCTATCAGTTAAAGTGGATGGCTATTCGTAGCTGGCGGGACCTGATTCTGGGGTGTCGGCTGAGACCAGCACGGCAAATCACAAATGTTACTGATATTTCAGGACCGGGAATGTTTCAAGCTCTCGCCGGACCACCTAAAACAATATGCTGGGATCCCGCTTGAAAATGGACCGTCAATGTTTCGAACAAATCACAACATATCGA
>Ga0099797_101697_pt1 | contig 11007 bp, 6 predicted proteins | sample Uncmet_Sort48C_1_FD_89871 | JGI IMG/M metagenome (GOLD analysis project Ga0099797, IMG submission 89871) | Marine eukaryotic communities from CALCOFI LINE 67, Pacific Ocean - C012_Sort48C_1 | ecosystem: Environmental > Aquatic > Marine > Oceanic | place: Pacific Ocean: Monterey Bay | collected... | reverse complement strand
GTTTCAGATTGGTCGCGAGCGGGCAGTGGCTTCCAAGGCGAAGGCTGTTCTGGAGGACCAACAGAGGATCGCCGGTATCTTGCGCAAGGAGCGGAAGCAGGTCAAGAAGAGGCGCGAGGCGGTGAGGACGGAGGCCTTCGGGCCTGGGTCCCTCTTTGCGACGAAGCGGGACGACGACTTCGGAGCGCCGGGTCCGGCGGCGTGGAGCGTGTGCTCTGCCTGGGACGGACCGGCTCCTGCGATGCCCGCTGGAGATGAAGCTTGCCGGATAGGCGGGTTGCGGAGGGCTGGTTCTCAGTCCTACGTGTTGGCGATCCTTCAGTGCGTGCTTCGCATTCCGCTGCTGCAGCGCCTCTTGCGCCGGCATTGCACAGCTTGTGGGGCGAAGCCCGACGAGTCGGATTGCGCGTCCTGCGCTTTGTGGGCCTCGAGGCTGGCGTTCGGCGTTGTGGGCTTGCCCGTCCTCGTGGAGCGACGGAGGTTGGCTTCGAGTAGTTTCGGCGACGATGCTGAGCACGACGTGGCCGACTTCCTGGAGGAGCTTCTGCGATCCATGGCTGCGCGGGAGGTGGCCGAGGGCAGGGGCGTGTTCTGGGCCGTTTCTGGTTCTGCGTCCGCTGGGGCGTCCTCGGCGACCTTCGTGGACCACGTCTTCGGCTGGGTCTTGGAGACGCGGAGTTGCTGTGCGGAATGCGGTGGCGACGCGCGGCAGTGCTTCGAGGCCCGAAGGGTGCTGGTCCTGCCGATCCCTGAGGAAGACTCGACTGCGGCTGTGACCACCACGGAGTTGTACATGCGATTTTGTGCGCCGAGGGTTGTGGAGACGGCTGGCGCGGTGGCTTGCGAGAAGTGCGGCAAGCGGAGTCGTTTGGAGCAGCGCCGGATGCGTCATTTTCCGAGAGTGCTCGCTGTGCGTTTTCAGAAATCTTTGGCGGCGTCGTGTCGGCAGGGCTTGTCGCGCCTCGTGGATTTGGAGCAGGAGATCCTGTGGCCACAATCGTCGAGCACGACGTCGAGCATGGAGTTGTGCGGCATCGTGTATCATCGGGGCTCCTCCGCTTCCACGGGCCACTATTCTGCCTCGGTGAAGTGCTTGCAGAGGGGCCGGCGGTTCTGGCGCTTTGTGGACAACGATTCCTGCACGGAGGTCTTCGGCGACGTGAGCAGGCTTCGTCCTTCCCAGATTTGCATGGCTTTCTACGAGATGCCTGCGCCTCGTGCGTCGGTTGGGCCGCCTTCTGGATCTGCTGACGTGGCGTCTTCGCCTCCGGTTGGGTCGCCTTCTGGGTCTGCTGGCGTGGAGGACGCGCCCATGGCCGATGTGTGCTCCGCTATGTCCGAGTTGGAGGTTTCCGGCGGCGCGATCGTGGGCCGGGCCGGCAGGACCTTGCGGCGTACGAAGAGTGTGGTTCCGCCGAAGCCGGATGATGTGGAGCGCGGCGGCGTGGACGTCTTACGGACTCTCTTCGAAGGCGTGTCTGTGTCCGGCAACACTGCGGGCTCGTACTTTGTGAATCTTGGTCTTTCTGGGTCCGTCGGCGCGTCGGCGGCTGCTGGGCGTTTGGCGACGAGCGAGGAGGCGGGCGGACGATGCGCGGGAGGCCGTGGACGAGGGCGAGGACGCGGACCGGGCGCAGAACGAGGGCGTGGACGTGGACGAGCGAGCGGGAGGGCGAGAGGTGGAGGCTGGGGCGTCGGAGTTGGCGCTGCTGCTGCTGCTGCTGCGGGACAAGGACGCGGAGTGCGCGGATCAGCGGGCGCGGGCCTTCCTGGAGGACCTCGAGCGGGTGTGGGTTTTGGTGGAGCTGGAAGGCTACCGGCGGGTGGCGGAGACGAAGGGGCAAAAACGGCAGGAGTGGGAGCGGGAGCTGCGGGTCGAGAGATCGAGCGCGCTCGCTTGGAAGTGCGGCCCTTGACCTTCGAGGATCTTCCGGTATCTCTGCGAACGAAGGCTGCCAGGTTGCGGCTCTGCGTCGAAGGGGCTTCTCTTGCTCTTCGTGGCGTGTTGCCGGAAGGGGGGTCTCGCATCCGAGTGCCGACTAGTGGCGACGGAGCTTGCGCCTTGCACGCTGGCTTCGGATCTTGGAGCTATCCTTCTCCATTGGAATTGGAATGCCGTCACGCCAGGGCTTTGGCTGCTGATGCGCTCGTGGCTCTTTTGGATTCTGGTTCGGACGGTCTGGTCGCTGAGAGGTTGAGGGCGAGCTCGCCGCGCTGGCATCTGGTTTTGGTTGCTTTCTGGGGCATGGTGGTGGACGTTTGCAGGCGGCGTGGCGACGAAGGCCGGGAGGCGAGACTTTTGTGGTATGCACTCGGTCCTGAAATGCGAGATCGAATAGCCGAAGTTGTGGAGAAGCATGCCCGGGCTGTCGGGCGGCAACGGGCCACCATGGCGCGATTCGACGACTTGGCGAGGCACTTGTGTGTGGATTGGGCTGCCAAAGAGGAGTTCGTTCGCAGGGTGGCAAAGGAGGTGCATCGTCTGGACGTTATGGAGCTTCCTGAGGATATTGAGCAGTTTTGCGATGTTTCCTGCCATGATTGGCTTGGCCCCGCTTTTGAAATGTTTGGCGACGAGATGATCGTGAAGGGCACCTTCGCCAAGCCCGTGTTCTTTCCTGTCGCAGGCCCTGCCAACAAGTACATGGCGTTGTCTGATGGGAGGCCGGAGTTCGATGTTCTTCGAAAGGCGTTCTTTGTTACGGGGGACCGGGAGATGCAGGCGAGGATCGTCCAAATCCTGTGCGACTGCGAGTCTGGTCCCGACGACGGGGTTGTCGTCGCCTTCCGGGAGTTCTTGTTGCACGGCATGGAGGACTTGAATATGGAGCCTACTGTTTTCGATGGCTTTGATGTTGCGGCCGTGGCTGCTTTCGTTCGAGCGTGTGGAGATTCGCGGTATTGGTTCAGCCTCGATGAGCTGCTCTTCTTGGCGGATGTTGTCGGAGAGGTGGTTGTTGTTCTGGAGCTTCACGGCCACGAGGCTCGTTTTGCTGGTTCCTCGGTCATGCGAGCTGGGAAGCCTGTCGCCGTGGTGGGGATCGAAAGCAACAGGACTGCCAGAGTGCGGTCCCACTTCTCGCGCATGGTGCTGGTGCCGGATCCTGCGGCGGCGGGCGACTTGGTTGGTGATGCTGACGACGTGGCTGCGGGCGAGAAGGCTGCTGCTGGGGCTGCCTCGGCGGCCGGTGGCGCGGCGTTTTCGGCGACGGCGACGGAAGTGAGCCGACGACTGGACGAGTCTTTCGATGTTGAGGCCGAGCCCACGCTGCTTTCTTCGCAGGAGCGTTGCCGTCCTGCTACTGGCACTTTCAACGACGCGTTGGAGAAGGAGGCGCTTGAAATGCTGCATGCGTGGGAGGTGAGCCGTTTCGCTGAGCACGGGAAGCTCTATGTGATTCCGCGGAGTCAGAAAGACGAGCAGCTGGCCAGGATCCGTGCAGAGTTGTTCTCGAGTCCACGGGCTTACGCTTCTGCGAGTGGCCCGGCTGGCGGCGTCCGCCTCGGTTTTGGTCCTGCGGCTTCGACTTCGACGCGCTTGTCTTCCGAGCCTTTTGGGGCGCGCTCTTCGGCGAGTGCTCTTCAGAATGTTGCGGCGCCTGCGGGGCCCTCGGCGGCGGCGGCGGTTGCGGAGGCATCCTTGGCGGGACCCTTGGCGACGGCGGCACAAGCCGGCCGAGGATTGGACGAGTCCTTTGGTCGTGGGGCGGAGGAGGAGGATGCTGCGGCGGAAGGCATGTGTCGAGGAGGATTGGATTCTGGCTGCGATGCAGAACCTGCGGCTGGTCCAGTTGATGCGGCTTCTGGGAGCGTATCTTCTGCGAGTTCAAACGTGGCGGCATTTCGATGGGAAGGCTTGTTGGCTCGCGTCGTTGTCAGTGTTGTGGTGTCGGTTGTGCGCGCGTGCTCGCAGGTTCGCTTGACGTTCAACAGGAGGGTGTGGATGCTTTGTGGGAAGCTCTTCAGCCGGGATCGCCTGTTGGAGCAGGCGCGGTTGCTGTGCGTTGTCGGTGTCGCTTTCCATGCGCTGCGTCTGGTGTGCAGGTTCCTCTTTGGGTGGTGCTGCGCAGGACTCGTCGTCTCCATCTGTGGCGATTGCGGCTGGCGATGGTTCCCCGAGATATTTCTTGTGTGTGCGTGTCTTTGTGTCGCGCGGATTGCCAGGTGGAGCATCGAGTCTTCGGAGGCCTTTGTCGTCGGACGGGCGGTGCGAAGACCAGCCAGCTGGGCGAGGGCAAGGCATCTCTGAGAGGCTCTCTCTCTGCTTGCGAATCTTGCGGTTGTTGTCGTGAGGTGGCGCTTCGGGTGCTCGGAGGCCGCTTCTGAAACGCCTTCGTCGGCAAAGCGATTCTTGATTTTTGTTTTTCAAGACTTGTTCGCTCGAAGAGAACACAGGTTGCCAGGCGTCTGGATGGTGCGGTTGTGGTTGTTGTGGTTGTTGTTGTTGTTGTCGTTGTTGTTGTTGTTGTTGGTGGTGGTGGTGTGTGTGTGTGTGTGTGTGTGTGTGTGTGTGTGGTGAGCTAATCTATGTCGGAAAATTGTTCCCGCGCAATTTCTTTTCATGCATGACATCGATTTCTCGATTTTTGTGGTCGACTTTCGCGATTTTTTCGGTCGCCAAATTGAATCAAATCTCCCGTTGCAGCAGTATTACTCTTAGAGCAGAAAAGCTCTATGAGTGATTTTCCCGGGCCTCTCGCTTTCAGAATCAAGGCCGATGCTTCAGGTCAAATTAGTAAATTCTCTTATGCGAATTCTCAACCACTGACGTCGACTGGAGCCCGAGAATCGCGCAAACATCGAAAAGCATCCAGCGAGCGAACAGCTCTCGAGAATGGAGCTCATCTCCAAAATCTTGAACTCGGTCGTTCTCGGGCTGTAGGATTTTCCTGGACCTCTCGCTTTCCGAATCTGAAACTACATGGCCTAATCTTGATTTCGGACAACCCTCAGCAAAATCTGCCTTATGGTCGGAGAGATATCTTCGATTTTGTGAAAATATTTTTCGAAAAGGCTTAGCCACTCTTCGCCACGATTTGACCTAGCGGAGTGCAAAAAAGAAGTGCTTGTCTACGGAAAATTCTTCTCCGTCTCTACAAGCTACGTATCCCGCGGCGCCAACCTGCACAGTCTGTGACTATGTGCTGCAATCTCGACCAGCGGCTTCTCTCAGACGAGTTCTCAGCTACAGACGCCCACTGTTGCGCGAGAATCGCGAAAATATCGAAACACGTCGGGCGAGCGAACAATTCTCGATAATGGAGCTTATTCTCGAAATCTTGAACCCGGTCGTTCTCGGGCTGTATAATTTTCCTGGACCTCTCGCGTTGAGAATCTGAAACTACATGCCTTAATCTTGATGTTGGACGACCTTCAGCAAAATATGTCTTATGGGCCGCGGGATATCTTCGATTTTGTGAAAATGTTTTTCCGAAAAGCTTAGCCACTCTTCGCCACGATTTGACCTAGCGGTGTGCTATAAAGAGTTGCTTGTCTACGGAAGAAATCCTTCTCCGTCTCTACAAGCCATGTATTTGTTGTGTCTGTCTATGCGTTTTGGAAAAAGTTGTCAGGGATGAAATATGTTTTTGTGACACAGAAAGCGTCGAGATTTTCATGAAAAGTTGACTTTTCTCGAAAATGCGTAGGAAGCGTCCAGGAAGCTTTTGGGATTCGTTGGGCGTGGCCGGAATTGTTTTAGAGCGTACGTGACTCTACTTGCATGCGCGCGGTAAACCGTCAACCGATGTTCACCGCGCGATGGACCCGTAGAGCCTTCTCCTTCGCGTTCTACGTAGCATGCACGATTACATGCGTATTCAATTAGAACAAAGAATTTTGAGCGACACCCATCAAAGAGCCGAACAATCGAAAAACGTCATCAACCATGGAAAATGTTGAAAAATCTGTTTTTTTCTTGTCAACTTTCGGTAACCTGAAATAAAGTCCTGTACACTCTGAAACACTCCCGGACATGCTGTTTAGGTTCAAAAACCATTCCTGGACACTCAGAAACACTCTAGGACACTCCCTATGCATTCTACAAGCTTCCTAGAAGCATCCTAAGAACTTTCGAGAAAACTCAAAATTTCATGAAAATCTCGAATTTTTGGTGTCATAAAAAAATCTTTCCTCCAAGACAACTTTTTCTAAAACAATAGAATTGACACAACGAATGCATTCCTGGATAGCTTTTAACCTAAAGATGATCGGAAAATTGGCCCGGAGTCAATTGAACACACAGATTTTAAGCTACAACCATTTTTGTGGCAAAATTTTACGAAAAAAAAAAACATGGGCCAAGTTTGATGTCATATGTCCCTGTCGCGGAATTACTCTAAGAGCAAAGAATGCTCTACGAGTCATTTTGGGTTGCCTAAAGTTGATAGGGAAATTCCGAAAATTTCAACATTGATGCGCGCGGTAAACCGTCAACCGTTGTTTACCGCGCGGGATGACTCGTAGAGCCCCTTCCACTTCGCAGAACGAAATGCTCTACGCGACTCATGTGTCGAGTTGCAATCCTCAATTCAAAATCGTATCTAGAAAGCGTTGCGCCGGCTTTCTTGTTGTTGTCTGGCACAATTCGGCGTGCAAACCTCATGAAAATCTCAAAATTGTTCATTGAAAAAACGAGTTTTTCGATATTTTTCTCGACTTTCCAAATAGTTCCAAGGAATCCTTAGGAAGCTTCCTGACACGTCAGGAACGCCCTAGAGAATTCCTAGACGGTTCCTGATACTATTCGAGGAACATCGAAAATTGATGAAAAATCTCACTTTTGGGGTGCACAAAAAATCTATCCTGCATGAGGAAATTCTCTCAGGGAATAGGATTGGCACAACGAATGCATTCCTGGATAAGTCTTGGGCTAAACTTCATAGGAAAATTGCTCCGGAGTCATTTCTATCCACAGATCCTGAGATATCTTCACTTTTGTGATCGATTTCCCCCCTTTTTTCGCTCACCAAATTGACTCCAATTCGCCCGTGCACCGGTATTACTCTTAGAGCAGAAGGGCTCTACGAGTCATTTTTGTGATCGACTTTCCCACCTTTTCCGCGTCCCAAATTGATGCACTTGCATGCGCGCGGCAAACCGCCAACCGATGTTCACCGCGCGAGGGACCCGTAGAGCCTTCTCCTTCTCGGTCCATGGATCCTGCTCGATTATACGTATATTTCATTGGTCCACGTACTCTTGAACGACAACTACCGAACAGCTGGACAACCGAAAAACGTCATCAGGCATGGAAAAATGTCGAAATTTTCAATTTTGTCTAGTCAACTTTGGGAAGCCCAAACTAACTTCATGTGCACTCTAAAACACTCCCGGGCACTCCCCACGCATCGTAGAAGCTTTCTGGAAGCTGCATGGACGTTTTCGAGAAAGTCAACTTTTCATGAAAATCTCGACTTTTCGGTGTCACGAAAAAATCGTTCCTCCCTTCCAACTTTTTCTAAAACGATAGAATTGACACAACGAATGCATTCCTGGATTGCTTTTAACCTAACGGTGATCGGAAAATTGGTCCGGAGTCAATTGAACACACAGATTTTGAGCTACAACAATTTTTGTGGCGAAAACATAAAAAACTCTGGGTCAAGTTTGATGTCTCTTGGTGCGCGCGGTAAACCTTCAACCGTGGTGACCGCGCGGGATGACTCGTAGAGCCTCTCCCAAGCTGTGTACTACGAAAATTCCCTCAAAAACGCCCTCGAAACAGAAAACTCTATCAATCGAACAACTCCCGACCCCGAAAATCAGCCGAAAATCAAACAAAGGCGTCGACAGTCCCGAAATTTTCTCATGGATATTCCTCGACGAGAAATCTATCCAGGAAGCTCGTTATCGCTCCAACAAATGTCCTACGTATCCGGGAGCCATGCTAGAAGCTCCCCGACAATTTTCTTGAAACCCCGAAAATTCATAAATCTCGACTTTTTCGGGGTCATAAAAAAATATATCCTTAACGAAGAAATTCTCCCAGGGAATAGGATCGACACAACGAATGCATTTCTGGATATCTCATGACCTAAGGAAGGGAGGAAAATTGCTCCCGAGTCAAACGAACACACAGATTCTGAGATATCTTCACTTTTGTGAGCCGACTGCGCGATTTTGTCGCGTCCCTAAATGAGACATATTTTTTCCAGTGCAGGAGTATTACTCTTAGAGCAAGGAGGCTCTACGAGTCATACGTCCCTGTCGCGGAATTATTCTAAGAGCAGAGAAGGTTCTACGAGTCACTTGTTCCCCTGCAGCAATATTCCTCTAAGAGCAGTGAGGCTCTACGAGTCAGTTTCCCTGTCGCCGAATTACTCTAAGAGCAGAGAACGCTCTACGAGTCACTTGCATGCGCGCGGTAAACCGTCAACCGATGTTCACCGCGCGAGGATCCCGTAGAACCTTCTCCGTCTCGGTCCACGCATCCTGCTCGATTACACGCGTATTGCACTGGAACACGGACTCTTGAACGACAACCATCGAACAGCTGAACAACCGAAAAAAGCGGCATCAAGCATGGAAAAATGTCGAAATGTTTACCATTTTCTTCTTAACGTCAGGCAACCAAAAATAGCTTCCTGTACACTCTAAAACGCTCCCGGCCACTCCTTACGCATCCTGGAAGCTTCCTGGAAGATTCCTGGGCATTTTCGAGAAAAGTCAACTTTTCATGAAAATCTCGACTTTTCGGTGTCACGAAAAAAATCTTTGCTTCGATCAATCTTTTTCTCAAACGCATAAACAGATACAACGAATACATTCCTGGATAACTCTTGGCCTAAGGAACCTAAAAAAATTGCTCCCGGACCAAACGAATTCAGGGATTTTGTGCTATGGCCATTTTTCTGGTCAATGTCTACGGAAAATGTTGAGCCATTCTTGACGTCAATTTTCCCTTCAACCGAATTACTCTAAGAGCAGAGAAGGCTCTACGAGTCAAATCAGAGGAACCAAAAAAAAATGCGCCCCTCCAGGCTCACACCCATGACGGGTGGAGCCCAGGAGGGGCGACAAAAATCAGAGGAACCAAAAAAAAAAGAAGCGCCCCTCCAGGCTCACACCCATAACGGGTGGAGCCCAGGAGGGGCGACAAAAATCAGAGGAACCAAAAAAAAAAGCGCCCCTCCAGGCTCACACCTATGACGGGAGGAGCCCAGGAGAGGCGATAAAAATGCCCCGGGACACCCTGAAGCAGTCTAGAAGCTTCACTGAATATCCCTGACACCTTTCGAGAAAAGTCGGAAAATCCTGAAAATCTCGAGTTTTCGGGGTCATACAAAAATCTTTCCTTGCTGAGGAAATTCTCTCAAAGAATGCAATTGGCACAACGAATGCACTTGATGCGCGCGGTAAACCGTCAACCGTTGTTTACCGCGCGGGATGACTCGTAGAGCCCCCTTCACTTCGCAGACCTTGAAGCTGTGTTCCAAACCTATAGCTTGCGTAATTCATGGACTGGTATGAAATCTGAATGAAGCACTGCATTCCCTGATCGAGGGGTTACGCCCGCCGCCCTGGTTTGTTGCACCAAACGCGCGCGAGAACGCCAATTCCCCACCCACAAATCAAAACTTTATAAAATACACCAAAATGTTACAACACACACGTAAAATGTAATGCCATCAACACCTCCATCCGCACCCGCCGCCCTGGCTTGTTGCACCAAACTCGCGCGAGAACTCAACTTCTCCACCCACAAACCAGAACTTTATACAATACACCAAAATGTCACCAAACTCATATAAAAATTAATAGGATCCACACCTCCATCCGCGCCCGCCGCCCTGGTTTGTTGCACAAAACGCGCGCGAGAACGCCACTTCTCCACCCACAAATCGAAACTATATACAATATATTCAAAATTCAACAAACCCAAATAGAAAATGATACAACCAACACCTCCATCCGCGCCCGCCGCCCTGGCTTGTTGCACCACAGGCGCGCGAGAACGCAACTTCACCACCCACAAATCGGAATTCTATAAAATACACCTAAGTGTCACCAAACCCATATAAAAATAATAAAATCAACACCTCTATCCGCGCCCCCCGCCTTGGTTTGTTGCACCAAACGCGCGCGAGAACGCAATTCCTCCACCAAGAAATCAAAATTCTATAAAATACACCAAAATGCCACCAAACTCATATAAAAAGTAATATGATCGACACATCCATCCGCGCCCGCCGCCCTGGTTTGTTGCACCAAACGCGCGCGAGAACGCCACTTCTCCACCCACAAATCAAAACTTTATAAAATAAACAAAAATGTCACCAAACCCATATAAAAGGTAATAGAATCGACACCTCCATCCGCGCCCGCCGCCCTGGTTTGTTGCACCAAACGCACGCGAAAACGCAAATTCTCCACCCACAAAACAAAACTCCATAGAAAGCACAAAAATGTCACCAAACATATATAAAAAGCAATAGCATCGACACCTCCATCCGCGCCCGCAATCTTGGTTTGTTGCACCAAATGCGCGCGAGAACGCTACTTCTCTACGAGAACACCGATGCGAACAACAGTTGCCCATCGCTGTCGGACACGCCCACCCAACGACAAACACCGCAGCAGCAGCAGCAACAGCAGCAGAAACAGCACCAGCAAAAACAACACCGCACTCCCAAGACCAGCCGCAGCAGCAGCAGCGGCGGCGGCGGCGGCGGCAGCAGCAGCAGCAGCAAGATCACCGGCAAGATCAGCAGCAGCAGCAGCAGCAGCGGCAGCAGCATCAGCATCAGCATCAGCATCAGCATCAGAATCAGCAGCAGGAACAGCAACAGCAGCAGCAGCAGCAGCAGCAAGAGCAGCAGCAAGATCAGCAGCAAGATCAGCAGCAGCACCAGCATCAGCAGCAGCAGCAGCAGCAGCGGCATCAGCATCAGCATCAGCATCAGCATCAGCATCAGCATCAGCAGCGGGAACAACAACAACAACAGCAGCAGCAGCAGCAAGAGCAGCAGCAAGATCAGCAGCAAGATCAGCAGCAAGATCAGCAGC
>Ga0099797_101696_pt1:0-10000 | contig 11011 bp, 8 predicted proteins | sample Uncmet_Sort48C_1_FD_89871 | JGI IMG/M metagenome (GOLD analysis project Ga0099797, IMG submission 89871) | Marine eukaryotic communities from CALCOFI LINE 67, Pacific Ocean - C012_Sort48C_1 | ecosystem: Environmental > Aquatic > Marine > Oceanic | place: Pacific Ocean: Monterey Bay... | reverse complement strand
GGGCTCCATGGGGCCCATGAAGGTTTATGGTTTGATATTTTGTTGGCCGGATTACGTAGGATCCGCCGGTCTGTTTCGGACACCCACATATATACATAGCAACAATTTATAGAATATGATAGCCAGTTCAGAGATTCCTGTACTGGGACCCCAAAGATATACACCACCACCGGGTTGGGCCCTAGAAAAAATAGGGAAATGGCTGGTGTGGACGATTTGGTGGTGTATATGGAAAGTGTTGTAAAATACAACACTTTCTATATACACCACCCCGGGGGCGCTTCGCATGGGGTCCATGGGCCCCCAAATTGGGCCCGGGCCCCAAATTAGGGCTCGGGGCCTCTGCCGGGACCGGTGCCGGCACACATTTTGGGCCCGCGCCCAATTTGGGTCCCCATGTAGCCAGGTGTTTCGGAATTGGTAATCATACATGTGGCCATAGTTGTTTTGGGATTGCCGGGACCACAGCGAATGGGCATTTCTTTGGAATTGGCTTTTATACCCCCAACTTTTATTTTCAAGATGAAAAAGTAAATTTGATGCCATGAAGGTCTTTACAACTTTTATTTTCGCGGCGAAAAATAAGTCGGGTGTCCAACTTTTATTTTCACATGAAAAAATAAGTTGGGGCTTCGCCCCAATTTTCATGGGGGAAATAACAGTTGAGCACCCAACTTATTTTCGCCGCGAAAATAAAAGTTGTAAAGACCTTCATGACATCAAATTTATTTTGTGTTCTAGAAAATAAAAATTGGGGTATAAAGTCCAATCCTAAGCAAATTCCAAAGAGCTGTGGTCCCCGGCAATCTCAAATCATACATGTGGCCATAGTTGTTCCGAGCATACATTTCACATTTGTTGGTTTCATTATACATTCACGCGCAAAAATATAACATCCGAGAAATATAATTACATATACACATAATTACCAGTATGTGTCATTAATTCCCGATACATTTGTTTCAAATTGATTTCCAGGTCCCGGGACTCATCCTATTGGATTCGTCATGGTATCTATGTGTCCGTAATTCTGATGTGGTACGCCACGGATCAGCACTTTTGTTTTTTTAATGCTGTTCGCCTACAAATTGTGGTTGCAAATGTACACGCATACATACATAGCAATGATTAATGGAATATGGTGGCCAGTTCCGAGATTCCTACATACATGGGGTCCCTGGGCCCCAAAATTGTGCCCTGGCCCCAAATTGGGGCTTGGTCCTGTGCCGGGACCGGGGCCAGCGCAAATTTTGGGCCCGGGCCCAATTCTTGGTCCCCATGTAACCAGGAGCGTAGGAATTGGTAACCAAAAGCCCCAAATGATGGCTGTATATATATATATATATATATATATATATATATATATTATTTTATATGTCATACACATGCGGCCATAGGCATTTCGAGCCCACATTTTACATTTGTTCGTTTTTTATTATACACGTACGTGCAACGACAACTTCCATTATATATAAAACTACATACACATAATAGTTGATTATTATCACCCGATACAGGTCCCCATTAATAATATTTTTTACCGGCTTCCAGGTCCCGCAGTTATCCCATTGGATTTGTCATGGAATGCCCCACTGTGTCTGTGCGTTTGGAACTCCGATGTGGTATTTGTACGGACTAACATTGAGTTTTGTATGTTTGTTGTATATGTACATGCACATATACATAGCAACAATTTGCGGCATACCGTAGCCAGTTCCGAGGTTCCTATATACATGTGGTCCCTGGGCACCCTGAATTGGGTGAATTCAGTTTATAATATCATTAGTATTTATATATTATGCTATTGTATGTATTGTGCATAAATATATATATATATATATATATGGGGGTTTCTCGTTTGTTTCGCTGTAGGGGATCTATAGCAGGACCGTTATGTAAACGGGTGCCCATGGGCCCAAAGGGCCCCATGGGCCCAAAGGGCCCCATGGGCCAATGGGGCCCATTGGCCCCATGGGGCCCATGGGGCACATGGGGCCCATGGGGCCCATGGGTTCACGGGGTCCCGTTTATGTAGTGTTTACGCAACGGTGTTGGGGTAAGGGAACAAACGAGAGACGCCCATATATATATATATATATATATATATATATTATGCTCAGCCATAGATTATCATTTGACAATACTATCACGAATACCCATACCTGCCAAATTTCGTGTGGGGTCTCAGGGCCTACACGGGCCCTAGAGGGATGAATAGGGAATGCAAGGAAATTCACCAAATCAGTAATTTCATGATATTTTTATGACTTTGCATTGTATGGGAATGGGGAAGCTCCAATATAATGGAAGACAATCGTTGGCGGCTAGCTAAGATTCTGCTCACCAGGCAAACCGAATCATGATAATTGTTTTTTGACAAACTTGCATGTTGCTGTGGATTTAAGGAGGCCTCCAAATTGGTTAATTAAAAAAAGAACTTAATTTTTCCATGCACCATTATGGATTCCATTGCAGTGTGTGTGTGGTTGGGGGAGGGGGGCTGGACATTGCAGTGGAGGCCACCGCAGGCCGGAGGCCTCTTTAGTGTCAATATTCGCATGTCTCGGTTTCATTAAGACTTTTTTGTATATATATATATATATATATATATACATTTACTTAAATGGTTTGGGCCCATTTTGTTGTTCCGATTTATGTTCCTGTGCTTCCGTCCGCCGCTCGCCTGCCGCCGGTCCGGCCGCCGCTGTGCGCCGCCGCCGGCCGACGCAGCCTGGGCCCACATTGGGGTCCCATGGGCCCATGTGGGCCCATGAGGCCGACAGGGCCGATGTCATAAAATTCAATGTGCTTATTTGGACCTCCCATGAGGTTTGATGAGGCAGGATGATGAGACTTGAGGCAGGATGATGAGCCAGGATGCTGAGGCGTTATTTGCAAATATGGCAGGATGATGAGGTTCCCCCCCCCCCCTAGGGTGTAGGGTTTAAGTTTATTTAGTTAGTTTGGTTTCCTCGTCTACTCATCTTGCCTCATACTTCATCCCCATAAGGCCTAACGCCTATATATATATATATGGCCTAACGCCATGAAAGGCTTAATGCCCATGAAGTTTGAGGCCTTTTGCCTTCTCTCCTTCCTAAGAACCTAATGCCTAACACACATAAAGTACTTCGGGGGTGGGTAGGTTCAATACTTTAGTCTGCTGGCCAGACCCAATCCGTCCGAAAAGAATTTCTTAAAAAAATGGATCTCCCATGAGCCGGGACCACATGACACCCGTCGGCCTTGTGGGGTTCATTTAAGCTTTGTAGGGGGCCCGACACAACAACACAAATGGCTCGCATTATTAATCGAAACCCAGTTGTAGATGGTACGATAGGTATTATACATATTGCAAGAAGCTGAGTAGCCTGAGCGTTCAACAAAAATAAATATAAAGTACAGACACATATTATATTCCACTTGTCCCCTAGATGCCAATTCCATACAATCTAGTATTTTGGTTTCGGACTTCCCAAAAAGGTATAGTCGAAACATATTAAACAAATGGTCGCAGGTTGTCCGGAAGGGTATGCCGTAGACATTCTCAAACAAATAGTGTTCAAATGTTTGCAGGCTCTCTGGAAGGGTATGCCGTAGACATACTCGCCATTGAAACATTATTTAAACAATGTTTTTTTGAGTATGGCTACGGCATGCCCTTCCAGAGTCCCTGCGATCATGTAATCAATATTTTTGAGAACGTCTACGACATACTGTACCTTTCCGGACATCCTGCAACCATTTTGTGGAATGCTTCTGACTATATTGTTTGGGAAGGCCCCAAACTATTCAGATGCAATTTTGGCAATATTGACAATTTGGCAAGCATAAACCACATACAATAATTATGTTCAGGAAAACAACAACAAAAAATGCCAGACCGGCCACCACTCTGAGCTGTATCGTTTGTTGGATGGTACGGTAGGTATTATACATATTGCAAGAAGCTGAGTAGCCTGAGTGTTCAACAAAAATAAATATAAAGTACAGACACATATTATATTCCACTTGTCCCCTAGATGCCAATTCCATACAATCTAGTATTTTGGTTTCGGACTTCCCCAAAAGGTATAGTCGAAACATATTAAACAAATGGTCGCAGGTTGTCCGGAAGGGTATGCCGTAGACATTCTCAAACAAATCGTGTTCAAATGTTTGCAGGCTCTCTGGAAGGGTATGCCGTAGACATACTCGCCATTGAAACATTATGTAAACAATGTTTTTTGAGTATGGCTACGGCATGCCCTTCCAGAGTCCCTGCGATCATGCAATCAATATTTTTTGAGAACGTCTACGGCATACTGTACCTTTCCGGACATCCTGCAACCATTTTGTTGAATGCTTCTGACTATATTGTTTGGGAAGGCCCCAAACTATTCAGATGCAATTTTGGCAATATTGACAATTTGGCAAGCATAAACCACATACAATAATTATGTTCAGGAAAACAACAACAAAAAATGCCAGACCGGCCACCACTCTGAGCTGTATCGTTTGTTGTGTGTGTGCGTTTTTTGAAAATGTATTTTCCCCGAAGGGCGCTCCAAAGTACTCCCAAAAATGGAGGTGAAATTGCCGCCTAAGCGGCAAATTTCGCCGACTTAATCGCGGCCCTAAGCCCGCCATTGGGCGTGTCTGGGGGGGCGAAGCCCCCCCAGCTTGAATGCGGGGGTTTGCGGGGCGCCAGCCCCCCAATGTGAGGAAAAGGGTTCAGGGTTTAGGGCTAGGGTAAACAAAACAAATCCCATAATGTATTTCCTATTAATCCCAAAAGGGCTGGCCAGACCGGCCAGCACCCTGAGCTCTTCGCAGCGGTCCCCACCCCCATTACCGAGTTGTATCGGGTCAAATTAGTCGCCGGCGTCACAAAATCTCACAGTCGACCATCCTGCACAATTCCTGCAGCAAATTCAACGCAATTGCGGGCCGGACCTGAGTATAACAGTCATGGGATCTGGGGGCCGGGAAATCAGGCTAAACACCTCGCCGTAGTTGTTTTTCGGGGCAAGTTTTAATTTGTTGAAGATTTTGTTTTTTCGTGTTTTCCGGCCCCGGAGGCTTCAAAAGAGGTCTTGGACGTGTTGAAATGCATCGGGGATGTTGTTTTTGCATCGAACTTGCGTATGGAAATGGGTAAAACCATTGGGAAATCAATAAGACCCCCACATTTGTGGATTTTACAATTTTGGGAGTTCTTTTGCCAGCCCTTCGGGAAAAATACATTTGCGGAAAAATGCACACAAAACGAAACCGAACAGCTCCAAACATATAAAGTTTTTAAAGCAATCAAATTACAGCTAGGTCAGGGTAAACACCTATCTGCCAGGTTTTCCCCGGCACCAACGAAGAGAGAATCGGGTCCCATCGTTCGGGAATCCGCCAAGCATCATTTTCCCGGTGACAGCATTTCCCAGGATTTCGAACCCCCGAAGGGCGTGTCCGAGCCAGGGCACCTAATTATATACATAACATGATTTAAACATTGTATATATATATATATATACAAACTATAATAATCAGATTTTCTCCGTCGCCAACGAAGAGAAATTTGAACGCATCGTTTGGGGATTCGCCAAGCATCATCCTCATGGACGACACGCACTGGACGCCTGCCAAGTCTCGCCCCGTGTCGCCTTCGCCATTGTCGCCGGGCTCGCCGCCACCCGCCCCAGTCAGCCGAAGGAAAGGCAGCAAAAGCAAGGAGCGCCCGATCAGGTGTGGCAGTCCCGACCCTTGGCCTACACTGTCTTTCGTAATTTAAGGGTTCTTAAAGGGTGCTTTGCCCCAATAGGCCCCCATAGGGGCCATGGGCCCATGGGGGCCCAGGGGGCCGATGGGGCCCCAGGGGACCATGGGGCCCATGGGGCCCACGGGGCTCATGTGGCCCATGGGGCCCGTGGGGCCCGCGCCGGCGGCGGCCGGACGGGGGAAAGCACCCTCAAATTAAAAACGACTTTAAATTAAGAAAGATGGAGTAATCTTCTTAATTTCACATTGTTTTCAGCTCCCGGGACTCATAGACACAAAGTTGATGACGGTTTCGTCGGCAAGTGTGGAGATGTGTTGCAAAGTGGTGACAATACGGCAAGAGTGTAGCCCGGTCGGTTCCAGATTCAGTGACACATTGAAGTCAAAAGCTCATCAGCCATGAACAAACACGTTTCGCTCCTTACACCCTGAGCCAAAAAACAAACAATGCAGTGCACATCAGACCAGTGTACATAATTAGGTAACGATTGTGTTTTGTATGAGAACACGATCTCAAGTGTAGCAGTCCCATTATGAGGTGTGGTAGTCCTACAATATTCGCCATGGAAATTTTCGTTGTTCTGGGGTATCTATTCATCCGGAACCCCCGGGTGGTATTTTACAGAAAACAAATTCACACTTGGGGTTTCTTTGGCCAGTCCTCATGGGAAAATACGCTTTTGACAAAAAAAACACCCCAAAACATCGGTCGAAAATGTGCTTTTGCAGCCAGCCTTAAAAGCTGTTGTCGCTGACAGATTGATAAACCAATGCGTAGCCAACGCCTCATCCCTCCCCGAAACAGGTGTTCGAAATCTTGTAGGTTCATTGAGTTGCATTGACTACCACATTATATCCATGGATGTTCATTTGGTTTCCATTGCAAAGTGCTAGGTATCGTACAAGAGATTTCTGTAGCGGCGTTTTCGCCGGGTTGGTAGGTGGGTACATGAGAAAAACAAATTTGTTTTTACTCTCTCTTGTTTTTTTTTCATTTTCGTCTATTCAGTTTGTGTTTGTAAAGTTGCACTACACATTCTCGAACATTTGCAATGCATGTGTTCAAGCCTTGAAGCTGCAAGCGCAGCGAAAAGCTTAGGCATCCATTCAACGACATGTACCGCTTGGGGTAGGTGGCAAAAGATTGCATCATACCTCAGTTCTGCACTGGTTTGAGCACTCTATTTAAAGATTTATATCCATGGATGTTCATTTGGTTTCCATAGCAAAGTGCTAGGTATCGTAGCGGATCCCATTAATAGGACAAGGGGAGATGTGAACAAATGGCGGTATTCCTTTTGTAGCTGCTCATAGAGATTGTCCTAAAACACGATCCGGGGACATTTTGCGCACCCCACAACACTCTAAACCCTAAACCCCCTCAACCCCCCCACCACACACCCCAAGCACCCCATTTTTGGCAGTTCTTCGGCGCACCATTCGGGGAAAATACATTTTCGAAAGACGCACCCCCAACAAAATCGGTACCTTATGAGTGTGGAGGCGTGCAAAATTCGCGGGACAGGTTTGATAAGAACAAACAAAAGGAAAACGTTTGTTTCTCACAGTTTTCGCATTAATTCAAAATGTGTTCTAGCAATTTGTGTTTTCGCGCAGGATTTTGCATGGGTTCACAAGATATTGCAATATATCATCGGAGCTTACAATATTCCGAAGTAATTCATATCCGTTCGAACCATTTTACACAGTGGTGTACTAGTAACGAGTCGCTCAAGTCTGTAATATTTCGTAATACGGGGCATCGGTTCGCAACAGTTCGTAGCAGTTTAGCATGCTACAATACAGTCAAGTTGGTATGGACGGACACCCCTCGGCCCAGGCAAGAGCCTTGGCGACCTTAGGAACCTCAGGCCGATTTTTCTGTGGGTGAGTTTTTCGAAAATGTATTCTCCCCGAAGGGCGCTCAAAATAACTCCCAAAATGGGGTGTATGGGGGGGCGGGTAGGGGTTTAATATATATATATATATATATATATATATATATATAGTCCTTATTATATATATATATATATATATATATATTTTTTTTTTTTTCCTATTAGCCAATTTGCTAATTCCAAGCTTGCTGACCTAGAACCTGACCTTATATACCCAGCTTGACTGTACGTGTACAATTTCCAGGAAACCCTTTAGTTTTTAGCTCTGAATATCGGATGAATTTCCCAAGCTTGCACACAGGCAATTGGCATTATCAAGTATAAGTGTTCAGAAACCTTTGTTGTGTGTGTGGGTTTGTTTCACATTGTCAAACAAAAATGTATGTGGAAATATTGGTTGTATATTGATTGTCGGACATTTTCGGATTTTGTGTTTCATTGGCATTGGGGTGTTTTATATAGGGCAAAAGGGTGGGGGGAGGCGTACTAAGATTCCGCCCGCCAGGCAGACCCCTTTTTGGGAGTTCTTTTGAGCGCCCTTCGGGGAAAATACTTTTTCGAAAAACGAACCCAACGAAAATCGTTCATTTTTGATATATCCCAGTTCACAGAACATGAAGTTCACCAACCATGAGTCAAGCTCTGACAGTTTATGTTAGATTTCCAAGAACATTGTTTCCTTGAGTGTGTGTGTGTGTGTGTGTCAAATCATCTTAACATAGGTCCAGCAATATTGGCAATTGCCACGTGTCCGACATCTGTCAAGAACTCATGCTAGTCTATCCAAAATAACATCTCTTGGTTGAAACATGAGACATGTATGTTCAGACAACTTGTTTCTTTGAGATTTCCCACTCCAGCAGGAAGCGTTCGAACAGTGCCAAGGGCGGTAAGCAAATCATTATCATATTACCTATGTCTCCTCCGACAGAATAAAACATTTTCAATATGTTGGTGTCCACAAATACAACCAAGGCCACGGTTCGGTTGACACAGTTCCGGTTAGAGAACATGCCGGTGCAAACGGTTCCGGTTCGCCGGTTCCAGTGCTTCGCGTGGCTCACAGATTCGTGCGGTTCACAGCTTCGTGCGGTTTGCACGGCTTCGCATGGATCGCCAGTTCCAGCGGTAGGCGTCGTTCACAAGGTTCCAGCGATTCGATGTTGCGGTTGCACCGTTTTTGTTCCCGTGATTCGTGCGGATTGTGCAGTTCCTGCGGTTTGTACAGTTCTTGCAGTTCTTGCTGTTCCGGTTCTGGCGTTTCGGCGGTTCAGCGGTCGGTTCGTACGGTTCAGCGGATCGAGGCGGTTTATGCGGTTTGTATGGTTGGGATTCCTGCGCTTCCCTCGGTTCCGGCGGTTCTGAGAATATTAAAACTAATACGTATACGTAATCAACGCCTCTAATTTGGATAATTAAAAAAGTGGGTGTTGATTAGGTATACGTATTAGTTTTCCATCCACCATTATGGAGGCGGCCGAAGGCCGCTTCCATAATGGTGGATGGAAAATAATACGTATACCTACGTAATCAACGCCCACATTTTCAATTATCCGAATTAGAGGCGTTGATTAGGTATAGGTATACTTTTTAATATTCTCAGGTTCGTGCGGTCCATGGTTTACACGATCCGGGGTCGGTTCCGGTTCAAACGGTTCCGGTTCACACAGTTCCGGTTCGATTCGCGTCCTGCTTGAAATCTTGCAAGTGGGGACTGCCCTCCATGGGCGCATGGGGCCCATCAGCCCAATATATTAATATATATATATATATACTTAGGTGTAATTTGGGGGCAAGTTTTAAGTTTTTTAAGGTTTTGTGTTTTTTTCGGGTTTCCCGGCCCCGGAGCCTTCAAAAGAGGTCGGGGACGTGTTTGAATGCATCGGGAGTGTTTTGGCATCGAATGTGCATATGGAAATGGGTAAAATCATAAGAAAATCGATAACATCCGAACATTTTGGGATTTTACAAGTTTGGGAGTTCTTTTGCCAGCCCTTCGGGGAAAATACATTTTCGAAAAAACGCACCCAAAACGAAAAATGACAAGCTTAAAAAATATCAAGTTTTTTAAGCAACCAAATTACAGCTAGGTATATATATATATGTATGTATATATATATATATATATTCCGGTTCATATATACATATGCCAGGATTCTGTCATAAGCATGGCAGTTATCTTGGCTCAGTCTGTGCTGACAGAGTATGAGTCCATGGCAAGCCACCCCTATATTTTGAGTTGTTTCAAAAGCAAGGAATTCAAGGTTGCTTTGAAAACATACAAAACTGTACAAACATATATAAACAATATATAAATAATATAGAAGTGTGAAAAATGAATAAAACTATAT
>Ga0099797_100409_pt2 | contig 11012 bp, 5 predicted proteins | sample Uncmet_Sort48C_1_FD_89871 | JGI IMG/M metagenome (GOLD analysis project Ga0099797, IMG submission 89871) | Marine eukaryotic communities from CALCOFI LINE 67, Pacific Ocean - C012_Sort48C_1 | ecosystem: Environmental > Aquatic > Marine > Oceanic | place: Pacific Ocean: Monterey Bay | collected... | reverse complement strand
ACCACCGTGGCTGCGGCCACCACCACCGTGGCTGCGGCCACCACCACCGTGGCTGCGGCTACCACCACGCCGGACGTCGCAATACCAACAACCACTTCAGCAGCCCCGACAACTACTTTAGGAGCCACAACGACTGGTGCACTTACGACCACTGACGCTGCTGCCACCACCACCATGGCTGCGATCACAACGACGACCACGCAGTCGACCACGACCGCGCTCAGAACTACCACCACCATGACGGCAGCCACGACCACGTCTGCAGCAGTCCCCGCCGGTGCCGCCACTACTGCCGCAACGACGACTACGCCAGCTGCTGTCGCATCCCCAACGAAAGTTGTAAAGCAAAAATTGGAATTCACAGGGTTGACGAAAACAGACGTGGAAAACAAGAAAAATGACATTGAAGCCGACCTTGCGAGAGCTCTTGGTGTTAATGCGGACGATGTTACCATTGTTTCAATCAGTGTAGTGGATGCACGCAGGCGTAGGAATTTGCTCGGAAACAAAATTGTCATTTTATACGAGGTTAAAGTCAAAGACGATAGTGCCGCAACTGCTTTGAAAGCAAAAATGGGTGGCGCAAGCTTTAAGGCGGATGTTAAAAAAGATGTTACTAAAAGTCTCGGTGTCGACGAAAGTACAATAACACTAACAGCAAAGACACCCTCCGAGTCTTCAATATCGACGTCAACAACAAAATCAGGTGGTACAGTTATCCCGCCCGTGAACGCCTCGGGAGATTTTTCTTCTTCGGGTCCTTCTTCGGACCAAGACGGACTAACCTGGGTGTATGTGTTAGTGTTAGCAGTATTTGTTCCGACGTGTGCATGTATCCTCTATCGCACGTGCAAGAAGGACAGTCGCCGGGAGAAGGCTTTTATCAACGTGAAGGATTCAAGTAACCTGAATAGCTGGAAAACAAGAACTCCCGCTGTTGCGGTTGCGCATGTAGAGATGGGGGTTGTCAGTGTGGGAGCCTCAGAGGCGAGAAGGGCAGGGCAAGTGGATGGTACGGCAACCACAGAACAGGTGGATACATTTACGTACAACCCGCTCGCGAAGCGCACAAAAGAACCATTGGTCGAAAAGGAGCCTCGGGTCCCAAAGCGAAAATCGGCACGAATGCCCGATTGGGCTGCGTACGAAGACGGGGAAGGGAACACGTACTACTGGAATGCGGTCACCAAGGAATCAACTTGGAAGAGACCAAATGGGTTTTAAAAAGGCAACAGATTGCTACTTGCTACATACTGTCAAGGTCATACTTCTTCCGCCGTTCAACCTAAGTTGCAATTCTTTTTCCCCAATCATTCATACTTAGTTTTTACAAGGGTTGAATTGTACTAGAAACTAGAAACATTGAAACGACCAATCATTTTTAAAGGAAACTTGTCTTCAACTTTTTTAAATGCTGTGTATTATATGTTATAAAAAATATTATAACAGTTTTTGTTTAAAACCTAAATTGTATTCTTCTTCTTCTTTTATTATTTTATATATTAATTATGAGAAAGAGGAGAGAAGAGAGAAGAAGATATAATAATATGATGAGCCTCCTTTTTTTTTATACGTTTGATTTTATACTTCTCACTAAAAAACGCGTTTGCTTCAAAATTCAAAATTAGATTCAAAATGAGATTGAAAATGATTTAAAATTTTAAAATGATTTATATTCTCAACCATCAACACGAAATCAAGAAAGTGTCTTGTTATTTTTTACTTGTTTAATTTTAATTCAACCGACCACGCACCCCCCCACCCCCCGGATTTTCTTGATTTGTTATTGTTTCGTTCGAACGAAAGTACTTCATTTGATTGCATTTGATAAGATTGTTTTGCATACAACCTTCGATTGAACTTCCTTGGTTCGGTTTGGTTGGGTTGCGTTCACTCGAATCAGACTCGCCTTTCTTGATTTCTATTGCCCCGTAGTATTTGTTTTGTTGATGGGGTCAAAAATATGCAAACAGAACGTATTGTTGGTTGGAGACGAGGGGGTTGGGAAGAGCACGTTGCTGTACTTTTTGAAGCTGAAAGAGTACATTTTTGGGCTGGAAAGCACGGACGCGTTTAATTACGAAGTAATAGTGACCCCCAAAAATGGGCATCGGTTCGATTTGCACTTTTGGGATTTGGCAGGAAGGGACGATGTTCAATGCATGTGGAAACATTTTTACGAGCACACGACGGTGAACGTCGTCACCTACGTAATCAATGCTAACAGACCAGGGGAACTGGGCAAGCACGTCGTGGCCGTCCGTCGACTCATGCACGAACGCCCCCTTCGCCGGGCAAAGTTTGTGGTCTTACTCAACGTTTTTGACCCGAGCTCCCCGCAAAAGTTGGAGGAGGGAGAGGTGTCGAGGATGATTTTGGAAAATAAGAATTTAAATATAAAAGTGCAGCCCGCACGCCTCGCAGTCCTGGAAGTGAACGCTAGGAACGGCGATGGGCTGGACGCCTACACGAACGAGCTTTGCCTGATCGATTTTGGGATCACGGAGCCCCCCCAGCGAATCTAGCGTCAGGGGAACAAGGTCAAGTAACGCTAAAAACGCGAATTTAAAGAGAATGCGTGTGGTTCTTAGTGTGTAGTGTTTAGTAAATTGAATATTTATTATAAGCTCTTAAAATTTTCTTGTTTTTATTATCAGCTCTTTTACACTAAATTATTTTTAAAAAAATATAATGTCCCTGTGCTATAAGTTCCGTGTAATAAACTTACACCTGGGAACATTACTTTTAGTGCGCTCCAGACGCTCTCTCACTCTCTGTCTCTCTCTCTCTCTCTCTTCCGTCGTCACTGGGCCATGCAAGGGCAGAGCCGCACCGTATCGGTGTGCTTCGCCATGCAGCGTTCCACGCCATGAAAGCCTACCTCTGTCGTCATGTCCCCCGTAAAGAGGCACCGCCCCGCCCAGCGAGCGGCGGTCGGTTTCACCATAGCCGGCTGGTCCATCCCCAAGTTTTCCATGCACTCTTTGCACGTGAAATGAGAGTTGAGCATGTCACAGTTGTTCAACTCGTTGAAGTGCTGAGGGGCGCACGCTTTCTTCGCCTCCAAACATACAGTACTGCACGACTGCCCAGCTTTCCCCTTCAGGACCATCAGATTTTTCGGGAGCACGCTCGGCGGCCTTGGCGCAGAGTTGTGGATGTGAGCGGCGCACTCGGCTTCCCGAGATTTGGGCGGCTTCCCGAGCTTCTTCTTCGTGGGCATGAGCTTCCTCACGTCCACGGGAAGGTCTCGCGGAAGGACGCCTTTCGGGTCCTCGATCAGCTTTTTCCACAGGGCTTGCATGGCATACCTCCCCGACCCGAACGCCACGGCGACCGTCGGGAACGGGGGGGTCGACAGCAGGTCGTACGGGTTCTCGATGCTGACGAAAAGGACTTGGTCGAGCATTTTCTTCTTCTTCAAGAATTTGAACACTGACCACTCCAGTTCGATCTGCTCCTTGTAGATCGTGTGCATGAGGACGTATTTGTTCGTGTTGAAGTTGTGTACGGCAAAGACGAGCGGGGACCGCTCGTTCTCCGCCAGGCTCTCCTGGCCCTCCGCCCACTGCTTCACCTCTTTCAGGACTTGGGTGCGCTGGTTGCAGGGGACGTTCTGGGCAAAGTGGACGAACCGGGCGCCTTTGAACGCGGCCTCCGTTTCCTTGACATTGATGGTGTTGGGAAAGAGCACCAGCGTCCCCGGGGAGGACGCCCGGGCCTTCAGCGGGAGCATCGAGGAGGACGCCTCGTCCCGGACCACCGTTGCGGAAGCACGGTACATGTCGTTCACCAGGTCCTGCTTCTGGTTCCCGCTCGCCCCGGCGCCGCTCGCGTGGGATCCGGAAACGTCCGATTGGATCCGGGTCTTCGCGGCCAGTATTTTGTACTTGAGCTCGAGCACCCTCGCCCCCGCGTCTCGCAGCCGGGCGAGCACGTGCTTGCTGGCCGTGGCCTTCTCGAGGATGAGCTTTCGGATGGCGTCCCAGTCCCCGGCGCCGGGGTGAAGGCTAGTGCTGTCCATCAGCAAGTCGTTCCCCGCCATCAGTGCCTGGAAGAACACTTCCCCCGGCTTGTTGCCGATGGCCGCCGCGGCCTTCTTGGCGCCCGCCATGCTCAGGGAGTCCGTCACCACCACTCCCCGAAACCCAAGTTTCTTGCGAAGGTAGCCCGTGATAATCTTCTTCGAGAACGTCGCGGGCCACGCCTGTTGCGTCTCCATGGACGGGACGATCAGGTGCCCCGTCATGACCAGCGGCACCCCGGCGAGGACCCCCGCCTGGAATGGGGGCAGCTCCGTCTCCTCCAAGGCCTTCAAGGGCACCGTCACGCTGGGCAGGGCGATGTGGGAGTCCAGCTTCGTCCGCCCGTGGCCGGGAAAGTGCTTCAGGGTCGGGAATATCCCGGACGCTAAGAAACCTTTCATGACCGACACCCCCATCCTCGCGACGGCCGAAGGGTTCGACCCAAAGGACCGCAGCCCGATGACCGGGTTCAAGGGCTCCACGTTGACGTCCATGCAGGGCGCGAACACAACGTTGACCCCCGTGCTCCGAATGTCTTTCCCGTACTGGCGCCCGTACATGTACGCCTTCGCCGTGCTGTTCACCGCCGCGATGGCCAAGTTGTTCGGCCATTCTTTGAATGCGTACGGGTAGTTGTTGAAGTGCCCACCCTCGTCGTCGCTCGATATAATAAGTGGAAGGCTGTCCCCCCATGCGACGCGCGACCGTTGCTTCAGCCAGTCCGTGTACTTGCGAACCCGCCCGACCGTGTTGCTCTGGGCGGAGAGATCCCGGTGAAGGAAAAGCCCGCCGATATTCCCCCGCTTCAAATGCTCGTGCAGCTGTGGGGAGTACTCGTACGTGCTCACCCCGACCACCAGAATCGACCCCAAAAGCTCCTCCTTCGTCATCTCTTTCGCGACGGCCCTCGCAGCCGCCCGAATGGCCGCCTCGCTATTGTTGTTCTTTGTCATCGTTTTGTACATCTGGTCGAACGTTTGCCCACGCTTCGACACCACGTCCGCGGTGAACGGGAGCTTCTCAAACGTCGACGCCAGGTCGTTCGGGTCTCCCTTGTTCAGGTCCGTCGTCGCCGCTTTTGCCCCAGCCCCTGACGGCAGCTTCCCTGGGAGTGGCAGCCCTCGGGCGACGTGCGGCGGGGGTCCGCCCGGAAAAATGATCGGCCGGCTTCCTGGGGGCACCTTTCTCATCAGCTCCGGGGAAACGTTGCCCCACCGCTTGTTCTCCTCCCCCCACAGCTTCGACTCTTGCTCCCTCAGCTCTTTGATGGCCTTTTCGTCCCTGTCCAACTGGCCTTGAAGTTTTGCCTCCATCTTCTCCTCGTCCACTAATCGTTTCCTAAGCATGCGGACCTCCTTTTGCAACGACGTCCCACCTAACTCAAGCTCCGCACGGGCCAGTTCTTTCGGGTCCACCCGGTTCGCCGCCTTCGCCTTCAGCACAACGTAGCTTGTCACGACGCATACCCAAACCAAAATGCAAAGCGTAAAAATCAAAATATACGTCCATACCTTTTTGGTCTGGTGTTCGTGATATATTCTATACTTAACCTCCTGATCATCGGGGTCCTCGAACTCAAGTCGGCGAGCGGACGTCGTCCCCGCCTGAACCGACCGGGAGCCTGCTGCCGCGCTTCCCTGCTGCGACAGTTGCCCCGGTGGCTGCAAAGGTTCTGGGACCATCACAGGAGCACGCGAACGCATGGTTGAAACGGCGGGACTAAAATAAACAAACAAACAAACACAACAATAAGACACGCGCCAAGAAATAAAGCGAACAAAACTAGTGCAAGAAAAGAAGAGGCAATATAAACATATAGTTCTAGAGAGAGAAAGAGAGTGAGAAAAGACAGAAGGGAAGGTTTTGAACGTTTGAACGTTTTTTTTGGGGAAAAATAATAATTTAAAAAAAAAATTCAAAAAAAGAAATTGGAGAAAACGTTACAACAATTAACTTACATCATCACAGCATGTGCTTAGACGGACAATTTAACAACAACAATAAAATGGCGAATTTTGGCTGGCTTTGGTGGGCTTTGAAGGCTTTGGGCTTTGAAGGCTTTTTTGGGCTTTGGGCTTTGGGGTTGTAAGGTGGAGACCAAAGAATACTTTTGTTGCATGCAGATTGCTACGTTCCTTTGTTTTTCTATATCATTTTGCAGCATCTTGTTTGTGGAGCGGATTGGTAGTGTTTTTTTAAATATTTTATCGCCGTTATAGTATCGACGACGACTATTTTATATCGTTTTGTTATTCTAGTGGAGCAATGGCAGAGAGCGCGAACGAGTCAAAGGGGCAGGGGCGGCCGATTCCTTTTGTATATATCGACGAGTCAAGCGAGGGGGAAAAAACTGACGAACAAGGAGATGGTTTATCTGGAAACTTTACTGTGAACGAGGAAGCGATTGAGGCCCTCCGAAAAATCAACGGGCCAATTGCGGTGGTGGCAATCGCAGGGTTGTACCGAACGGGGAAGAGCTACTTGGTGAACCGTATAGTGGGTCAACAGTCGGGGTTTCAAGTGGGCCCGACCGTGGAAGCCTGCACCCGCGGGATATGGATGTGGAGCGAGCCAGTGGAAGGAACGACGATGCAAGGGGAGAAAATTTCCGTCGTTGTTATCGATACGGAGGGGCTTGGGGGCACGAAAGCCTCGGACCACTACGACTCGAGGATATTTTCGCTCGCCGTGCTCTTGTGCTCGAAGCTGGTCTACAACAGCATGGGGAGCATCGACGAGAACGCCATTTCCAACCTTAGCTTTGTTGCAAACTTGTCCCAAATGATTCGCGTGAAGACGGTCCAAAACGAGGGGGAAGAAGAGCAGGACGTCGAGGAGCTTGCGAGTTTCTTCCCGTCCTTCCTCTGGGTCGTCCGTGATTTCGCGCTCGACCTTGTGGACGAGGATGGAAATGAAATCTCCGAGAAGGACTATTTGGAAGACTCCTTGGAGCAGACCGAGGATGCGTACGACGAGGCGACGGCGGAGCGAAACCACGTTCGGGCGTGCTTGACGGCCTTTTTCCAGAACCGGGAGTGCACGACACTCGTTCGCCCCCTGGAGGACGAGACGAAACTCCAGCGAGTGGACTGCGAAGCATTTGATACGCTCCGGCCAGCGTTTCAAAAGGGGATGGAGCAGATGAGGACACGGCTTCTGACCACCCTGCCGAAGAAGACCGTGCGGGGCAGGGTCCTGACCGGCCCCATGCTTGCAACGCTGGCGAAGACGTACGTTGGGGCCATCAACGACAACGGCGTGCCGACCATTTCCACGGCGTGGGAGCACATGGCGGAGAACGAGTGCAGGGAAGGGTTGGCGGAAGCGACGGAAAAGTACGAGAGTGGCGTGGACTCGTACGTTGCGAAGTCCTGCCCCGTCGGCGAGGCTGCGCTGTTCGAGATGCACAACTCCCTGCGGGAGGACGCCATGTCCATGTTCGAGTCGCGAAGCGTCGGCGACACTGCCGCGGCCGCGAAAGAGACGCTGAAGAAGTCCGTCGCGGAGCATTTCCTCGCCGCCCAGAAACGGAACAAGACCCTGTCCACCACGTTTTGCAACGACACGCTTGCGGCGCTGGTGGACGAGCACTGCGATCAGCGCCTTGGCCAGGGGGAGAACATGTTTGCCAATATGGACGAGGTCGACAAGGCGTTTGGCACGATCCGGGCGCTGTACAACGAAGCGGCTAGGGGCCCCGAGGCGTCCAGCGTTCTCGCAACGGTGTTGTTCAATCAGTACACCAGGGCGGTGAAGTTTCTGCAGAAGCAAATGTCGGAGGAGAACTCTCATTTGCGCAATGAAATCGACGCGAAGGAGAAGGAGCGGCAGAGGCTTATGGTGGACCTCTCGCACGAAAAAACTGTCCATGCGATGGACACCAAGGAAGCCAGCAGCAGCAAAAACGTGCTGACGGGGAAAATTGCGACGCTAGAGCAAGAGTTGACGTCTGCGAAAGAAAAGGCCCAGAGTGCACAGAAGACTGCGACGGACGCGTTGAAATTAAATGAAATTGAACTGAAGAACAACGAAGCGGGTGCCCAGAAGGAAGTTCAAACGTTAAGAGCAGAAGTCAAACGACTGAAAGAAGAACAGAACCTTTATGTCGCTCCACCTGCTTCGGCAGGCTGCCAATGCATTGTATCTTAAACCTTGAAACCCTGAACCCTGAACCCTGAAACTTGAATTCTGAAATTGAATTTGAAAGTTTGAAAGGAAGAAAGAAAGAGAGGAAGAAAGAAAGAACAAAGGCAGCGCAATAATCGACGCCAAAAAGTATAGTATACGATAATTATGTATTTATAATATAATCTTGATAGTAATAAATATAAATCTTTTTGTAGCATAAATATATAATAATAGTGTAGGATGATATGCCATTACTTTCATTATATAGGTATAAAGTAACAAAGTATACAAATATTCCTGATTTAATCTCAAATCTCAAATCGAAAAAAAAAAGGAAAAAAAAGAATAAAAAAAAAAGAAAAAATCGAAAAAAAATGAAAAAAAATCGAAAAAAAAAAAGAAGAAATCGAAAAAAAAAGAAAGAAATCGAAAAAAAAAGAAAGAAAGAAATCGAAAAAAAAAAAGAAATCGAAAATGTTTGTTTCTTCCAGTTTCCAGTTTCCAGAGAGGAATTTTCTCAGATTTCAATTTCAATTAGATTTCAAGGATTTCCTCCAACTTCCAACTTCCTCCTTTCAGCTTTCAGCTTTCAGTTTTCAGCTTCTCTATTAATTTGAAAGCTCCGGTGGTGTTTCTTTCCCGCTTGCTGGATTCAATTACAGGCAATAATGTGGTGTACAACATGTTGTTTTAAAGAATGAGCCAATCACAAGAGCTGATCGAATTAATTGAGTTGTTTTGAGTTGTTTTAGTTGTTTTAGTTGTTTTAGTTGTTTTAGTTGTTTTATTTGGTTAAACACTAAAAACAACTACGAATTGTATTAGTCTACGTAAGGAGGCCATTGTTTCATACGACCTTGTTGTTGTAATTTTAATGTTTAAACCTTTCATTCTTTAAGCTTTAAGCCTATTTAGAACCAAAAAGAATCAAAGAATCAAAGAACCAAAAAGAAAAGAATGGATTGGTTTGGATTGGTTTGGTTTGCTATTAAAATATTTGAACGATTTGATAAGAAAAGCAACGAACAGTTTCCTTTGCAATGTATTATTAATATTTATTGCGAAATAGTCAACCACGCCTCTATACATGTAACATTGTACAAGATAATCGTAAATATGAAATGGGTTCAATTCAAATTGTTTCAAATAAATTGAATTGCTCTTTCCTTTTCTTTCCTTTTCGTTCCTTTTCGTTCCTTTTCTTTCCTTTCTTTCCTTTTCTTTCCTTTTCTTTCTTTCCTTTCCTTTCTTTGGTTCCTTTCTTCGGTTCCTTTCTTTGTGGTTTTAGAATTTATATAAAGAAACCAACAATCTTTTTCACCAACCTATCTTTCTTGCATAGTCTTAAACAACTTGAAAGTATCTATCGGTGACAACCATTTCAATGCCTTCCTTCCTTCCCGTCTTCCCGTTTAGATAGAAAGAACTTACTCTCTCTCTCCGTCCGTCGTACTTCTTTCATTACTTTGAAACTTAAGGAGATGTGTTTCTTCGGAATTCCATTGTTGCCCCTTTGGTTTCTCTGCAAACATTGTTGTGTTTCATTAGTTTACCTCAAAGACATTCTGAAACGAAGTTCCAAAGTGAACATCCATCCCTTAAAATATAGATTGATGATTTTTTTGATGAAGAAATAATAATAATAAAATATATTATTATTTAATCTTCTTCTGATTTCTGATTTCTGAACAAACTCAAACTCAATTCCTTTCCGACATGACATGCTGAAAAATTATTTAATTGGACAGGTTTGCCATTATCTCTCTCTCTTATCCTTCTTGCCCCCATCCACAATTTCTTTCCTTGGATAGATTTATATTTGCCAACGCGAGACATCATATATAGCAATTTTATAGCTACTCTTCTTAGGGTAAAAAAAGAAACGGATTAGACAGCTTAACTTCCCGGCAATCACCCAGTCAGCCGCGCTTGCAGCAGCTTCCTCAAAAAATTCATACGAAGGCTAAGCCTAACTGGGAATCCTGTGGAATAAGACGACTCGAGCAAAATGCAGGGCCAATACCGCATTGCTGTCGTTCTTCTAGTAGTGGTTGGTGCGCTGACAGACATAGCACAGGCTTATTGCGCTGCCGAAAATCCAAATGGCGGTGCGGTACTCACGAAAACGGCGCTTTTGAACCAGCATACTCCCGACAATACCGCATGTTACCTAAGAATACACCACCCACTCCAATCCGACGGAAGTGCAACAGACAATACACTAGCCAGAGGAATTACATTTTTAAATAATGTGGGGACGGTCACTTCAGTTTTGCAAGTCAAACCCAACACGTACAATGGAGCAGGGTATGCCACAAACGCTGAGAATACTTCCCCAACAATGGAGATATACGTCGGCCACACCACAAACGCGTACAAATGGATCACTATAACCTCTCTTGGGAACGTCAATATTCTCGGGCCTTCTTCAACAACCACGATAACTAACAAGTTAACGGTGAACGGAAACACCCAGCTGGGAGACGCGGACAATGCCGACACTGTCACGATCACGGCTTCCACGACAACGCTGACGGGGAACTCTGCACTAGACGTCAAAGGCAACACACAACTTGGAGACACGGACACTGCCGACACTGTCACGATCACGGCTACGACCACGACGCTTACCGGGGCATCGAATTTAATTGTCCAGGGTAGTACGACCCTTGGGAACGACCATGCTGCCGATACCGTCCAAATCAATGCTGTATCGACAACGCTGACGGGGAACTCGGCATTAGATGTCAAAGGCAACACTATTTTGGGAGATACGGACACTGCCGACACTGTCACTATCAAGGCTGCACTGACAGTAAATGGACACACTCAGCTGGGTGACACGGACACCCAGGACAC
>Ga0099797_101695_pt1 | contig 11023 bp, 13 predicted proteins | sample Uncmet_Sort48C_1_FD_89871 | JGI IMG/M metagenome (GOLD analysis project Ga0099797, IMG submission 89871) | Marine eukaryotic communities from CALCOFI LINE 67, Pacific Ocean - C012_Sort48C_1 | ecosystem: Environmental > Aquatic > Marine > Oceanic | place: Pacific Ocean: Monterey Bay | collected... | reverse complement strand
TTGTTGGTTTGTTCGTTTGTTCGTGCAGAAAGAAATGTTCAACAACATTTTAGGGACATACTCGGGGATATGGGCAAAAGTAGTTGAAGCAAAATATAAGGCATTAAAGATGAAGGATAGACACAGCAAATTGTTTGCGTGTTTGTTTGTTAGTTAGTTTGTTTGTTTGTTTGCTTGTTCGTGTGTTTGTTTGTTGTTTTGTTTGTTTGTTTGTTTGTTTGTTTGTTTGTTTGTTTGTTTGTTTGTTTGTTTGTTTGTTTGTTTGTTTGTTTGTTTGTTTGTTTGTGTGTTTGTTCGTTCGTGTGGTTGTTTGTTTGTGTGTTTGTTTGTTTCGATGTTTTGATCATTTTGGACATATTTGGAGCTTGCCATTGAAGGTGCACATGTATTGGCTCAATGTGCAAGTGATTTGTGCCAGAGTACCGCCGCACAATACATTAAAATTAGGGACGGTACCACAATACCGTATATCAAAGGCGGCCACTATCGCGATGTTTTCATTGTGTTGGACAGTATAGAACACACATACATATATAGAGAGAAGCAAAAATAGGTGTGTGGGTGCACGTAAACTCGCAGGTGACATTGACATGCGAAGGGCCTATGCAATCGGGGTTCTGGATAGTATAGAAGACACATTGAAGGTGCACATGTATTGGCTCAATGTGCAGGGATTAAGGGTTAAGGCTTTTGTTGTTTGTTGTTTAATGTTTGTTGTTTGGGCCATTCATGCCGGAGTACAGCCGCTCGGTACATTCAATTACTGACGCCATCATAATATTGCAGCCCAAAAGGCGTCACTATTGCGACCTTGTTGAATATTTTGTTTGAAATGCCGCTTGGTACATCAAAGTTGCATCCTAAAGGACGCCATTATTGCAATTTTGTTGAGTTTAAGGTTTCATTGGCCTCTTTTGGCGTGTCTTCGGTGGTCTTTGGGGACCCTTTGGTTGCCTAGGGTGCCTTTGGACGGCCATTGGGGCTCCATTTGTCACCTTTGGGGTTCCATGAGACGCCTCTGGCGCATCATTGGGCTCCATGTGTCGCCTTTGGGGCTCCATTTTGGCGCCTTTGGCTGTCATTGGGGGTCACTCTGGAGGCACTTTGCGATCGTTTGCTACAAAAGACACAAACTAAAGTTTTTTAATTAGTTGAACAAAAAACGCACAATAAAGCGTCCCAGTTGTGAGTTGGACCCAATATTTGTAGGTCCAAATGCATGACTCTAAAAAAACACATTCTTTTCCCCCAAAACGTGACATCGAGTTTGTATGCATATTTCTGGGTCTACATGCACTTCGCACGAATTTGATTACCAGGCTATTGAGACAAAACCTCAATTTCTACAATACCAAATTGTGCGAAGAAATCAATCTTAAAATAGAAGAATCATGCCCCGAGACTCTGAGGTCCCTGCAATGAGTTCAACTGACAAACAATTTAAAAAAACTCCTCGCAGTCACTCCACTGGTGCCGGAGGCACGGTGGCGGATATGAGAGAGAGAGAGAGAGAGAGCGTCCCAAACATATGTGCTTGAGTTTGTTCAAAATAGGTGCTGATTACATAGGTCACATAATTAAGTTGCAGAGCCGGCCGGCTTGAGCCCGATAGGCCCATGAAGGTTCATGTTTTGATTTGTGGGGTGGATAATGTAAGATCCGCCGTTCTGTTTTTGGCCATTTTCGATATATGAAATTATTAATGTGTTTCCGCATGATTCACGCATCCTTGTAATATTTCATATGGCTTCCCGAGATTTCACAGATGTGGACAATGTGTCGTAATATCCCGCATGATTTTGAAATACAGGTGATAGACATAATTGGGCAACTCCTAAATCTTATTTGCCTGCCCGGGCCCTTCAAAACAGGTTGGGGACATGTCTAAATGCATTGTATGTTTTTTTCATCCCATGTGCATGTGGGCATGGTTAAGAACCTGGTGCAATCAATCGAATCCAAGTATTCATGGATTTCGATGTTTTGGGAGGTTGTGTTGCCAGCCCTTCGAACAAACACATTTCTGAAAACGCACCCAAACACAAATAAGTCCAAAGATTGGAATCTCATTGCATTTGAGAATGACTTCCGGGTCCGCAGGAAATTTATTAGATTTCGACATATCTCCTATCAGCTCGTAACATGTTGCAACATGTTGCGCTGTGATGTAGCATTCTGTATTGTTTCACAACTTGTAATAATATTAGTAATGTTCCATGCTACTTCGTAATATGGTCGCGCGCCATAATGAACAGGTTGAAGAATTGACTACATGGGCAGGATTTCCCGGAGGTGACGCAATTTATGTTCTGAGTTCCCGTCCGCCTTGGGCCCGCTCAAACAAGTTAATCCTGCTGAACCATCAGAGCCCTCTTGGCCGTCGGATTCAGACGAGGTCTCAATAAATAGCGATGCTTCTGAAGACAATACGTCTATAGGAGACATCAGCTCTGAGTAGGTATAGCCATCTGTTGCTTATATTTACTAAATTAAAGAAGTCATAAACATGTAAAGTGCCTTCATGTTGCATGTGGCCCCGGGCCCTGCTGATTGTTGTCGAGAATTCAATTGCTAGAGTAGTATGCCTGTACATGTGAAAGTCGCTTCGGTGGCCTTCGTAGGAGCCATTCCCAATGCACAGGACATAACCACTGTGAAAAAAAAAAAGAACGCCTTGGGCCCAAGCCCATGGCCCCATGGGCCCCATGGGAGCCATGGGACCCATAGCCTCCATAGATCCCCGTGGGGCTCAATGAACCCAATTGCAACTCCCGATTCCCGGAAACCGGTGCATTCTGATACACTGCCATATGTCGTATTGAATTGTGACATTTCGCGATAGTTGGTAAAGTTTTGTAACCTTTCACATGGTCCGATCGTCGCCATTGCGCATATTTGTCAGATGTTTGGAAATTTCATTACCGGTAGTTTGAAGTTCTCAATTCCGGAAGCATTTCCCAAAGGATGCATTGACAGCCTTCTACAAGAAGAATGCCATTAAAGTGGAGCTTATCCAGGATCCCGCATTTGCAGTGTCCGAGGATCAGGCACCAGATGCTTCATTCTCTAGCAGCGACAATCGCAAGGGCCAGTCCAAAGGCATCGTGTCATTGATGAACTATATTATCCAAGATCTTGAGGATGAGCTTGTCAATGATGCCAAGGCCGAGGCGCAGAATCAGGCTGACTACGAAGGTGAAATGAAAACCGCAGAAGACCTTACAGCGGACTTAAATGCCAAGAAGTCCGGCCTCGAAGACATTATCGCCAAGAGGAATGAAGAGAAGACTGAAGAGCACAAGGACAAGAAAGGAAACAACAAGGACCGTGACGCAGAACTTGCTTACCAGGAGAAGATCAAACCGGATTGTGATTGGATCCTTAAGAATTTCGATGGGCGTGCCTCAGCACGGGATGCAGAGATGAATGGCCTGGTGAGCGCAAAGGAGTTCTTGGCTGGCAAGGTCTAAGAATATTAGCACCGATACCCATACCCAGTGAAGGCCTCTAAATTAGTTAAAAGCAAATTATGTTTTTGTTTTTGTTTATCACTGTGTTAAGATAACTCAACATATCCATTATTTGTTGGATTACATTTGATGCAACAATCACTGATTGTGATTAGATCCTTAAGAAATTGATGGGCGCGCCTCAGCATGGCATCTAGTTTTGTATTTTTCCGGCCCCGGGCCCCTGGGGCCCTTCAAAACAGGTCGGGAACGCGTTTACATGCATATGTTTTTTGTCCATCGAATTCGTATTCGAAAATGGGAAAACAATTGTACAATTGCTCGAATACAGACATGTTGGGATTTCAACATTTTTGTAGTTTGTTTTGACGGTCCCAATCTGGGGGACACATTTTCGAAAAGCACACCCAAAACGAAAATACAGTGATCTTCGACGGAATTGTTCTAAACCAGGCTTACATTTCGTCGAGGGTTTGAATGCCATACCCAAACCCAGTGAAGACCTCTAAAGTGGTTACATGACAGAGTGGTCTTCATTAGGTATGGGTATTAGTCTTCCATCCCACATTGCGAGTTCCGCTGCAGTTTTGGATGAAGATCACTTTTCTAATCTTTAGAGGTATCGACTGGGTATTAGGTTTCCATCCACCATTGAGGATTCCGATGCAGTTTTTGGGCCGGAGGCCACCTCCATAATGGTGCATGGAACACTAATACCTCTACTTGATGAAGACCACTCTCTCAGAGAACTAATTCAGAGACCTTCCTTGCAACCCTCGACGAAACTTAAGGCTGGGTTACCACAATTCCATCGAAAATGAAAAAGCTTTTTGTGTTGGGCACATTTTTCGAAAGTGTCTTCTCCCCGAGGGGTTGACACAATAACTTCCAAAATGTGGAAAATTCAAATGTTTGGATCCGAATGATTGTACAATGGTTTGGACGATTCCCACATACAAATTCAATGCAACAAACATCCCATGTGTATTCAGACTTCTCCGACTTGTTTTGATGGCCCCCGGAACCAGAAAACAGGATTTAGGGCCCCGGGCCCGGAAACCGGGTTTAAGGACCCGGGACTGAAAATAACATCGTATGTTTCTAAGCAAATATGATTGGAAATAATCATGTTTGTCTTTGGTCTGTTTTTTCTGCGAAAATCGATGTTCCCAGAAAAACAGGCCAAAGAACTCCCAAAACGGGGTGCTTGGGGAGTTTGTGGGGGTTTAGGGTTTCAGGTCTAGGGTATAGGGTTTAGGTAAACAAAAAACGAAGTACCGTCATATATTTCCCACTACTCACAAAACTTACTAAAAGTCTGAATGTTTTCTCAAGGTCGAGTTTCTTCAGATGAAGACTCTGGTGCCTGTGAAGCCGCATACCGAGGCAGGCGACAAGCTCGCAGGCATTACTGCTAAATTTCACGGGAGCCTTGCATTGCGATCCCCTGGCATTCGAAGCCAAATCGGTATGAAACCCGTAAGACGTTGTTGGATTACTACGAAATATATATATATATATATATATATACATATACATATATATATATGGTGTTTGTTTTTAATATTTATTCCCGGACATTTTCCGGATTTTACCTTATATGGGCGTTGGGAGGAGCTGATATACGGCAAAAGGGTTGTGGGGGGCTAACTAAGATTTTGCCCTCCAGGCAAACCCATTCTGGGAGTTCTTCGGCTAGCCTTGCAGGGGAAATATATTTGCCTCTCAGTTTGCTTCATTTTGTGTGTTTTTCGTAGGCCCATTTGTTTACATTCCCAGCGCGCGCTCCCGGATGTGTGAGATCCGCAGCGGCGAGGTAGTGCTGGTCGCACCAAACCGCCATAGCTCGGGCATACTTCAAAGTTTTTTTTTCTGGCAGGGTCCCGATCCGGACAAGAAACTGACCGCCACGGACGCTACAGACGCAAAAACACAAGCAAATTCGACGTCTTCGCGACCCAAATCCAATGAAGTACGTCCCGCACCAGGATTCGGCCAAAAGTCTGTAAACAAATTAAACTTGATTTTGCTTAGCCGAGGAATCATGGGGTACTCGTCGCGCCAAGTGTGGCAGGCTTTGTTCTCCACCTCGCCCATGAGGCTGGGCACCCAGGTCTGATTGGGGCACAACGGGTCTGACTCCCAGGGATCACCATCGCACCAGGTGTTGAAGGAGGGGTTTTATAGCAGGATCGGTTTCCAATCAATTCAAACAACAAGCGACATAGCATGATAGACTTTTCAAGTATCTGAAAAACTGGACACATAACATGATCTAGTTTTCAAATAAATTAATATTGTTATCATGTTTTTTGAAGTAGTTGAAAAAGCCTGTCATGCTTTGTGCACATCGCACCAAGTGTGGCAGGCTTTGTTCTCCACCTCGCGCAGGGGGCTGGGCACCCAGGTCTGATTGGAGCATCACGGGTCTGACTCCCAAGGATCACCATCGCAACAGGTGTTGAAGGAGGGGTTTTCTACCGTAGGCCCAACAAGGATTGAATTGAATCCAACCTGCGCAGGACTGCCTTTTGAAAGACTGCCTTTTAATTTTTCCGGTACCGGACCCCTAAACCCTCTTTTCCGTTCCCGGCGTCGATACCCAGACCTCGGGAATGCCATTTTGCGCTTGCTCAGACCGATACGGAACGATGTGGACCAAGTTTCAGAGCACAGCGTCGATTTTGGCCCCAAATCGTGACATTTATGGAAATGATGCTTACTGGGGTGGGGGACCACTTGCTTTTAGCTTGGATGCTGTCAGGAATTGCGTCCACAAATTCGATGATTGGTCCAAATTGCACGGGGCCGTCTTTGAAAAGACTGTCTTTTGAAATGCTGTCTTTTGAAATGTCAAAAGACAGTATTGTAAAAGACGCCCCCGCGCAGGTTGGATTGAAAACAATAGTTGAAGGAATTTGGTCAATAAATGAACAGTGGATGCAACAAAAAGGAAATACTTTCAAAGTTGCTCAATAATCCTTCCGGAAGTGTGCTAAAGGGCCCTAGGGCCGGGCCCGGGCCCCAAAGGACCCGGTCCCAGGGCCTACGCCAATTTTGGGGCCCGGGCCCGTGCCTGGGGCCCTTTGCCACACCTCCGGGAGGATTATTGAGCAACTTTGAGAGTATGTTTGTTTAATGTACACTTAGTGTCGAAAATCCTTGAAAGCAACACTTCAGCACATATGCCACATCACAAATCATGTGTCTCATAATTACATGAATTGGACTTGAAGGCAAGCGATTTCAACAAGTGCAAAACACAGAATCGGTCAGCGCCCTGAACTTCCCGGAGTGGTCTCCCACCCCAGTGATTGGTTTTGTTAAAACATTTTCAAGGGTTCTGAACCTGCGGACGGTGCACCCAAAGAAGAACAATCAAAGTATGTAAACAAGTACGAAGTATATTATAACAACACCTAGAAACTATTGAAAACTACATGCATATGCAAACAAATAACTCCCGCTATATATACTGTGTTTTTTACCCGCCTCTCCCGCTTCCCGCGATGGTGATGGGTCAGAGGCTTCCCCTGTGGGTTGTGGGTTGTGGGGTGGGGGTGTGGACACTGGGGGCCCCATCTGGTTTGTGGGTAGGGAGATAGGGAACCTTTTCCTTGTTTGGCCTAGTGCCGTACTACACTGATGCTTGCAACCACTGCTTCTTCGCACCAACGTTGTCAACCATGTCAGTTGGAAGTGAGAGTATGTAAACCATGAGCATCCTGAGTGGAAAGCTCTCCCAACAAAGATCTCACCACCAGCTGTGCCGTAAGGCACGGAATGCCCTGCATGCAAGCAAGGGCGCCAGAAAAACTATGCAACCACAGGTCGCTTCAGAAGGTCATATCCTTGCTGGGGTCCCCATTGTAGATTCCCCACGCCAATTCGCGGCCCTGGCAGCCAGCAGGACCCTTGTAGAGGACCTCCCGTTGCTCGGGTCCGCGATTGCAGATTCCCTACGGCAGCTCGCGACCCTGGTAGCCAGCAGGACGCTTGTAAAGGCGCTCTGGTTGTCTTCGGTGCAGAGGGCTGGGGACCAACGACAGCCCGGGCGACTTTACAGTGCTGGTCTTCCATGTATTGCCACAGGAGTTCGTAGTGACTGGACGAAAGCCAGACACGCAAAGGAGGGCTATCCACCTCGCTGCCTATTGAGGCCCAGGTCCTGTTCAGGTTGTCGAACTTGTCTTTCTGGTACGCCTCTGTGGAAATGGCGGACATGCCAACATAGGCTGCTATATTGAAGAAAAGATATCAAATTTTGACCGCTTGCACTGGTAGTGGAAGGACTCTGTGCTATCGGTTCCAACCAACCTTGCCTGGTGAGTATCTGTGTCTCTTTGCTGGACCCAAAGAGGGTCTTCCAGCATCTCCTGCTGAATCTGCATGCTTACGCGCCTAGGTTCTTCACATTTGCAGGCGGTGTGCCACTTCCCGCCATAATCGATGGTGTCCATTCTTAGGAGGTAGCCATGCACATCGTCATCCTCCAGGGTCCCCGACTTCTGAGATGCGAAATCATCGGTAGACACATTGCCCACCTGCCTTGTTTCGGAGAGCGCGTTACTTCACACCGTCCAGTCACTCTGCTGGACACGATGACAAAGCCAAGGCCAACTTGCCGGCGGCCTGCTTCTGCAGAAAAGCGGCCACATCGGGTGGGATGTCTCTGCCGTTGGCGAGCTGGGCGTCGTGAGGCTGAACCTTTGTCATCAGCTTCGGTTGGGACTCGTGCTTTTCGTTACAAGGACTGTACCGATCTCTTCAACTTCAATGATCCCCGCATTGACCTTGCGAGTTGTGTACTGTTTTGCTTCGCCTCCAGAATGCTCAAATGTGCTGCCCCACTTTGGATACATACTGCAAGTCACTACAGACAACCCGGTCCCCTGACATGCGGCTATATTCGCCCTTGGCAGATGCTGAGCATGACTTCGAGAATCTCTGCGTCATTTGTTTGCGCGCGGCCGCTGAAGCGATGGCTTCTCTTGTGGGCTTTATTTTCTCCTCCACCGCCCCACAGGAAGCCTTACCATCCACACCTCTCTCCACGACGGATGTGTGTGCCCTCAAAAAAGCACCCTGCCCTAGTCTGCATCGAACACCTCTTTTTTGCCTTGCACCAGCGCACGCGTGCCAGCATTCTGCCATCTACTGGTCAGCGGACACAAGACTCGCCACATGGCTTCGCAAGTCGGACCATCATCTCTGCGAGGGCTGTTGTTGTAAGCTATCATGCGGCCCTGGGATCTGGGATGGCCTGGGAGGCCGTTGGATCTGGGATGGCCTGGGAGGATATGCTTGGCGGAACCCCCAAAGGCCGTGTCCACAATGTTTCGGATCTGAACTCCATTGTCTGTCCAACCCATGGTCGTGCTCCTGCGCGAAACTGCGCATTATCTCTTGCACAAACTGGAGGTCGGCACTGACACAATCTAAATCCCAGGAAAAAGTTTCCCTGGAAGCAAAGTCCACAGCCAATTGCATGATCCATGGTGGGCCCTTGCATGGAGTGACTTTCTTAAGGTCCCAACCCAGCACTTCTCCTGCTGCATCTGGGCAAGGCAAGTGGCGAGCCTCTGAGCTTTTGCCTTTACAGCTTCGGAGACGACCCTGCTCACAGGGCAGACCGAAACCGGGCCCAGGCCCAGGCACAAAATCTTTGGCCCGGGCCCAATCTTTGGGCCAAGGGGCCCCATGTATATGGGAATCTCTTGGAATTGGTTACCACATTTGTTAAAATATTGCTATACATGACACCCTGGCGGCGGAGGACCCTGGGCCGGAAAACAGGGTTTCGGGTTCCGGAGCCGGAAAATAAGGTTTAGGGATTCCGGGCCGGAACAATACAAATCTCGCCTTAAGTTTCGTCGAGGGTTGCTGTTCAGAGATTCCCATATATTTGGAGGCCCTGGCTCCAAAAGGGACCCGGGCCGGGCCCAGGCGCAAAAACGTTGGGACCGGGCCCAATCTTGGGGCCCATGGGCCCCATGTGCACAGGAATCTCTAGAAATGGGACAGCACATTCTTCAAATATTGTTATACATTATGCCATGGCGGCCAAGGACATGGTGCCGGAGAATGGGGCTTAGGGACCCGGGACCGGAAAAATGCAAAACAAGCCTTAAGTTTCGTCGAAGTTTGCAGTTCAGAGGTGCCTATATGTGAGGGGCCCATGGGCCCCAAAATTGGGCCCGGCCCAGACCGAGGTGCAAACTTTGGGCCATGCCCCCCACTCTTGGGGCCCAGGTGCCCCATGTATGTAAGAATGTCCCGGCTTTTTTTCAATGCTAAATTTCGTGCGGAGGCCCTAAGCTCTGTTTTCCGGTCCCGGGCTCTTACACTACATTTCTTTCAGTTTTGATTGAAAAACTTTCAAAACAGGTCGGGGACTTGTTTAAATGCATCTGCAGTGGTGTTTGCAGTAAATTTGCATGTGGAAATAGTTAAAGTCATTATATTGGGAATTTTCATGATTGGGGGAGGTTCTTTTGCCAGCCCTTCGGGGAGAACAGATATTCCAAAAACGAGCCCAAAACAAACATCTATTTAAATATAGTACTTTCATTGAATTTCGAGGAATTTCGTGCCCGCACGAAATTTAGCACCCTGGCGGCCAAGGACCCTACACAAGGGTTTTAAGGGGATCACTGGGGGCCTACAGTCTCGGGCTACCGATTTTGGATCTGGGGCCCCACCTACAAGATTGGGGGCCCACAGTCTCGGGCCACTGATTTTGGATCTTTCAGCCCACTTACTTGTGCTTCACATAGTGTGGGTGCCTACAGTCTGGGACCCCACGTATATAGGAATCTTTCGGAATTGATTACCAATTTCCGTAAAATCTTGCTTCACAAAATAACCTTTCAAATTCTTGTTGTCCGTATAGGTACTGGTACCACACCGGTGTATATACACCCCAGACTAGCAAGGAGTTTTCGAGACGAACCCAATGGGACCAGTCCCAGAACCCGAGAACGACGGAAAATCAGCAAACCAAACACCATATATCTAGCGGAAGTTAGTTTCAACACGTCTGTGTATATAAAACTAAATAAATAATACCTAAGCAGTCAAAAGTCCCAGCCGGCAAACTCTGAGTTGTACTCCCACAGGTAATTTCCACTATACTAGCGCCGCCCAATGGCCATATAATGCAAACTCCCAAAATGCTAAAAAAATAGGTATGAATATGTTTCCTAGATATTTGCTTGCACACCTGAACTTGGGCAGGCATTACCTTCCTTGGTTTGCACTGAGTGGGTCTCAACCTAAGCGCTGGTGACCAGATAAGTAAGATGAGGTGGATGCCGCGCTATCAAAAGATGCATGCATGTGTTCGTTTTATGTGAATACTGTCACTCATGCCAAATCCTTGCACTGTGGAACCTATGCAGATGGCATGTCTTTTGAAGCCTTGGACAATAGTTTTGGCAAGTATGCAACAAATATGCCAACTATATATATATATATATATACAAAACATATAGATACGAATGGTAATCTCTCATTATTCTCATAATATTTGTTCGAAATATCTGGTATAGTTT